>Ga0255343_1001606_pt1 | contig 29513 bp, 18 predicted proteins | sample wastewater_treat_4_FD_192413 | JGI IMG/M metagenome (GOLD analysis project Ga0255343, IMG submission 192413) | Wastewater microbial communities from Lulu Island WWTP, Vancouver, Canada - plant16 | ecosystem: Engineered > WWTP > Wastewater > Unclassified | place: Canada: Vancouver, British... | reverse complement strand
TGAAGTCCGCGCCACGCCTCGCTGTAAGCATCGCGCACGGCGGCGCAATGGCCATAGGCATCCAGCACATCGCGCTGGAAATCTGGATCAAGCAGTGACTGATGGTCGTACGGGCCGTGGATATCAACCAGCAGGCTGCCCAGACGGCGCAGCGTCTGAACCGTGGTCGGCGTGTCATTGACCAAGCAGCGGCCCGCGCCCGCGGCCGCGACCGAACGCCGCACCAGCAATGCACCCTCTTCACACAACGGCAGGCTGGCGTCATCAAGCAGACGGTCGACGGCACGGCTGTCGGCGAGGCTGAACACGGCCTCTACCCAAGCTTCTGAGGCGCCCTCGCGCACGGCGGATCTGTCAGCGCGTCCGCCGAGCACCAAATCCAAAGCACCCATAAGCACCGACTTGCCCGCGCCGGTCTCACCGGTGATGATGTTGAGGCCGGGACCGAACACCACCTCGGCCATTTCGACAATGGCCAAATTTTTGACTGAAAGCTGAACGAGCATCGCGGAAAATTAAAGGTTGGGGTTTGCTGTTACACACGAGGCTCTTGCAAAACCCCTCGTGGCATGGGCGTCCCGCCCATGAAACACGGGCAAGATGCCCGTGCCACACCTGTAGGCAAGGGGTTTTGCAAGACCCTCACACGAGAGCAGTAAAAGAGTATCACAGGTGGGCATGACTTGAACAGAATCCTGATTTTCAGGTTTCATTACTATCTTTGACGGTCAAGAGACGATTCGCTACACTCTCTGACATGTTTCCCCATGACGGTCAAAGTAGGGCGCGAGGCCTCGCACTGAAACAGACAGCGGCCATTGCACGGGCTACGCTGGTCGAAGCGATCCAGCAACCGGTCGCTTTTTTGATTCTGCTCTCGGCAGTGATGACGACGCTGCTGGTGCCGGTCTTTCAGTTTCACCGGTTCGGCGAAGACGGACGGCTCGCGCGCGATAGCGGTTTGGCGTGTATGCTGGTGTTCGGTCTGGTGCTCGCCGCCGGCACGGCTGGCCGCACGGTGTCCGGAGAGATTACGTGCGGCACCGCCGCCGCCGCGCTGGGCAAGCCGGTGCGGCGTGTGACGTTTCTGCTGGCAAAGGCGTTGGGCGTGCTCGCGGTGACCATGCTGTTTTGGTTGGGCGTGCTCTGTGCGACGTTGCTGGCAGAACGCGGCTCGGCGCACTTCATTTCGCATATTGAGTATACCGGCTACGTGATGGACGTGATCACGTTGGTGCTGGGTGTGGCGGGCGTGGCTGTGGCGTTGCTCGTGGCAGCGGCGCGCCACTACTACGGGCGGCGGAGGTTTGGGGTTTCGGCCTTTGTCGGCGTGGTGCTGTCACAGGTGCTGGTGGTGCTCGCCACCGGTTTCTACAATCGTCTGGGTCAACTCTACCCGTTGCTCGGGGAGGCCGCCTGTCTCGACAGTGGCGCGGACCACGCCCATGCGGCGGGTTGGGTGTTCTATCATCCGGAACTGAATCTGCGCGTGATCCCCGTTGCGTTGCTGGTGCTCTTTGCGTTGGCGATTTTCGCGGCACTGGCGACCGCGCTGGCCACGCGCCTGCCGACCGGCCCGACCCTCGCGATCTGTGCTGGCGTATTGCTGCTGGGTCTGGCCGGCGACTCGTTGCTGATCGGTGCGCCGTTCTGGTCGGTACGCGGTCTGGTAGCTGGCCTGCTGCCGGACCTGCAGAATTTCTGGTTGTGCGACGCAGTCGCGCGTGGCGGACGTATTGCTTGGCGCTATGTCGGCGCGGCCGCGCTCTATGCGCTGACTTGCTGCGTGCTCTTTCTGGGCGCTGGCTGTCTGGCGTTCCGTGAACGGGATTTGGGATGACGCGCAACGGCGCACGGGAGGAATTGAGAGATGCCTGCTAGCAAATCACCAGTGATTGAGACGCGCGGACTGCGCAAGGTGTTCCGCGACTTCTGGCGACGCCCCACCGTGGAGGCGGTCAAAGGGCTGGATCTCACGATCAACGACGGTGAAGTCTTTGGCTTGCTGGGACCGAACGGCTCCGGTAAAAGCACCACGATCAAAATGCTACTCGGCCTGTTGCGCCCCACGGCCGGCACGATCCGCGTGTTGGACTCCGCGCCCGACGACACGCATGCCAAGGCGTGTATCGGCTATCTGCCTGAGGTCTCGCACCTGCACACCTTTCTGACGCCGCGCGAGACGCTGATGTACTACGCCAGTCTCTTCGGTCTATCGCGTGCACAGGCAGTGCAACGCACGCGCGAGCTGCTGGCTATGGTTGATCTCGAACATGCCGCCGACCGTGCGGTGGGCGGCTTTTCAAAGGGCATGGCGCGTCGCGTGGGGTTGGCCCAGGCGCTGGTCAACGCGCCCAGATTGTTGATCCTCGACGAGCCGACTTCCGGACTTGATCCGATCGGCAGCCGCGAGGTGAAGGACCTCGTTTGTGCGCTGGCCAAAGGCGGCGTGACGGTGCTCATGACTTCCCACCTGCTGGCGGATGTCGAAGACGTGTGCGACCGTGTAGCGATCCTCGATCGCGGTGTGTTGTGCGCCGAGGGCAAGATCGCCGATCTGTTGCGCCAGCCGGACGCCGTGCGCTTTGAGGTGGAGGGCTTGGACGAGCCCGACGCCGCAGCGGTACGCGCCGAGCTGGAGGCGCGCACGGGACGGCGCGTGCGACAAGAGTACCCGGCGATGAGCCTTGAGCGCTACTTCCTGCAGGTGGTGGCGCAGGACGGACAGCAGCGCACGTTCGCCATGGCCCCCTTCCTCGGCGCAACCCTCTCCGCTCCCGAAACAGCTCCAACTCCAACTTCCAACTCTTTGCCTATGACTTGAGCGTTAAAAGTTGAACGTTGAGCGTTGAACGTTTTTTAACGCTGAACGCTGAACGTCGAACTCTGAACTCTGAAGTAGAATACTCCTTGTTTATGCCTTCAAAGTTACTCCATCGGTTTTTCGCAGCGAGCGCACGGCGCATTGGCGGCGTGGCGGTTCTCGCTGTACGGGCCGCGCTGCGGACGCGGACAGTCGCGGCGCTGCTTGTGTTGTTGGCGGCCTGCGTGCTGGTGTTGCCCGGCGTTGTGAAGGGCGATGGCACGCCCGAAGGGGAGTTGCATATCCTGCTCACCTACACGCTGAGTTTCGCCTTCGGCATTCTCTGCCTGGCGACGCTCTGGGCAGCCTGTGCTCTTTTTGCGGCGGAGATCGATAGCGCCCGCATACAGCTTTCGGCCGTGAAGCCGGTGCGCGCGGTAGAGTTCTGGGTCGGCAAGTGGCTGGCGCTGCTGGTGATGAATGCGGTGGCCTTGTTGGTTGTCTATGCGGGCGTCTACGCGCAGGTGCATTGGCGCATGTACCGCGACGGGTGGGAAGTGATTGAACGGCCGGTCAGCCGTCATGTGGCACGTCCGTTGCTGCCGACTCCGCGTGAAGAGGCGCGTGAAATTTTTGCCGATTTACAGGCGCGTGACCAGTTGCCGAGCGGTTACAGTGAGCGCACCATTCTGCGCGTGCTGGAGCAGAAGGCGCACGAGAAATACAGCGAGATCCCGCCGGGAGGCCGACAGGCGTGGCGTTTCCAGTTGCGTCGGCCGCTACATATCGGCGAGGTGATTGCCGCGCGTATGCGCTTTGAGACGGAGTACAACACGCGGACACAGGTGAGCGGCATCTGCCGATTGAGCTGTGTCGAGACGGGGCGGGCCGTCGAAGTGCCGCTGGACGATTTCACGCTGAAGGAGATCGAGTTCGTTGTGGACGCGCGTGCCTTCGGTCAGATTCCGACAGAAGGCGTGCGCGCATTCGAGCTGAGTTTCATGCACACCGGCGACCCGAAACGCGCAGCGGGGCTCCTATTGCGCTTCCGCAAGGATGTGGCGCTGTTGACGCCAGGCGGCAGTTTTTGGATGAACATGCTGCGCGCGGCGGCGGTGCACTGGAGCGTGCTGGCACTGCTGGCAGCCTTCGGCTTGGCGCTGAGCGTCTGTTTTTCATTGCCAGTGGCCGCTTTTGTGGCGACCATGCTGCTGGTGCTTACGATGGTGGGTAACTCTGTGGTGCAGGTGGTTTCGGAAGAGGATGCCCAGAAGTGGCGCAATCGCGCCGGTGTGTTGGTGTCGCGCGTGGTGCACAGTGCCACGCGCCGCGCTCTGCAGGCCAAGCCGCTGGCGGCCTTGACGAATGGCGAACGAATAGACACCGACATGTTGCGCACGTCGCTGGGCTGGAACGCCTTGCTCTTCCCGTTGCTGCTGGCAGCGGCGAGTTGCGCGGTGTTGCGGCGGCGCGAATTGGCAGATACCGAGTGACGCGCACGGCGCGAGGAGGACACATGAACACGACGACACGCAGACACTTTCTCAAAACGATCCTTGCGGGCAGCGTTCTGGCTGGCGGCTGCCGTACGCCCGTAGGACGCGTCAGTGCGGCGCGTCGGCGGCGTGTTGGTAGCAGTCGGTTGAATGTCGCAGTGCTCGGTGTGGCAGGACGTGGCGAGGCGTGCTGGCGCGCGGTCAGTGCCGCAGGCGACCGGCTGGTGGCGCTGTGCGACGTAGACGAACGCGCGTTGCTCGCGGCGCGCGACACACTCGCTGATACGCAGCCGGGCATGAGGCTTTACAAAGATTTCCGTGTGCTTTTCGAAGCCGAGCGCGAACTTGATGCAGTGCTGATCGCCACGCCGAATCACGGCCACGCCACACAGGCAGCTTGGGCGATGGAGCGGGGTTGCCATGTGTTTGTCGAACCGCCGTTGACGCACACGCTCGCCGAAGCCGCTGTGCTTGAGCGCAAGGCGCGCCAGCACGACGTGGCGCTCTGGATGGGCGACGAACCCGCAACACATCCAGAGTTCCGTCGTGCGGTTACGCTGTTGCGCGGCGGCATCATCGGCGCGGTCACCGAGGTGCACGCTTGGACTGCGCGGCCAGTGTGGCCGCAGGGCGGTAATCGGCCGGAGGGCAGCGACCCAGTGCCGCCCGAACTGGACTGGGAATTGTGGTTGTGTGGCGCACCGCCCCGTCCCTTCAAACAGCGCGTCTACCACCGTTACAACTGGCGCGGCTGGTATGACTTCGGCGGAGGCGCTTTGGGTGATGTCGGCTGCCAACTTCTGAGCCTGCCCTTCCGCGCGCTGGACTTGGGCGCCCCCCGTACAGTGACCGCAGAGGAGGTTGATGGGGCGACATCCGAGATGTACCCGCGCGCCAGCCGCGTTGAGGCGTTCTTCCGCGCACCTGCTCGCCGTCGGCCGCCGGTCACACTCACTTGGCATGATGGCGGTCGCCGACCGGCGGCGGCCCGTTTGCCGACGGTGGTGCGCTCGCTCGGGAATTCCCCAAGCAGTGGCTGCCTGCTGGTGGGCGAAGCCGGGGTGTGGCTGATGGCTGACGAAACTGGCGGACGGCAACGCATGGCCCTGGCTGGCGAGAAGCGGCTGGTGGACGCCGGGAAACATCCGGCGTGCGAACAAACACCGCTGCCGTCGGACAGCGCGGATACGCACGTCCGCTTTCTCGATGCGTTGCGTGCCGGTACGCTGACACCTGACGACGCTTCGCATGTACGCCCGTTGATGGAGACGGTACTGACGGGCTGCATCGCGCAACGCGTGCCCGGCCGTCTGTCGTGGAATAGCCGCAAGGGACGCTTTGACGGCAACGACGAGGCAACCCGTCTAGTCACCTCCGCGAATCCCTCATTTCAATTTGAGACCTGAAAAAACACGCAACCGGGACGAGATGCATGAATGATATTCCGCGCAGGGTATGGCTTGAGATTGATCTTGATACGCTTGTAGACAACTACCGCAAAATCAGCGAGGCGGTCGCGCCGTGTGCGGTGTTAGCTGTGCTCAAGGCCAACGCCTACGGGTTGGGGGTGTTGCCCATTGCTGAGGCTCTTGCGCAAGCTGGCGCGACCAGCTTCGGCGTGGCCGAGCCGCACGAAGCCTTGCAACTTCTGCCGCTTGGCAAACCGGTGCAGATCCTCAGCAGTATTTTGCCGGACGAGATTGAGCCGATGGTTGAGGCCGGCGTGACACTGCCCATTACTGACAGCGAGACTGCCGCGCGCATCAGCGCGGCGGCGGTGCGCCACGGTACCACTGCCACCGCGCACGTCAAACTCGATACCGGCATGGGTCGCCTCGGGATTCTTACGCAAGAGGCGTTGCCGGTGATCGAGCAGGCCGCCGCTCTGCCCGGGCTGCGGCTGGAGGGGATCTTCTCGCACTTTCCCTACGCGTACCAGACCGGATCAGAATTGACCGACAACCAGATGGATACCTTCTGCGCGATCGTGGAGCAGGCTGCCGCGCGCGGCATTCACTTTGAGAAACGGCACATTGCCAACAGCGACGCGATCAACAATTTCCCGCGTGCCTGTCGCGCCCCGTTCAATCAAGTGCGCACTGGCATTAACCTGCACGGTTCTTTCGATACTGCCGGACGCCGGACGCTACATGTGTCGCCGGTGCTCACACTGAAAACCCGCCTGACCGCGATCCGCACTCTGCCCGCTGGCACCGGCATCGGTTACGGCCACACCTACCGCCTACACCATGCGACGCGTGTCGGCACCGTTTCGGCCGGGTATGCGGACGGCCTGCCGCTCGCACTCTCCAACCGGGGCTACCTGCTGATCCATGGCGTGCCCTGTCCGGTGATCGGACGGCTCTCGATGGACTACACGACCGTATCGCTGGAGAGCGTGCCAGAGGCGCAGGTGGGTGATGAGGTCGTCTGCTTGGGCGGCACGGGCATTCACGCGCTGACGGTCGAGGATTGGGCCGCGCTCAAAAACACCCATCCCTACGAAATCATCTGCTCATTCGGTAACCGCGTCCAGCGCCGATATCTGTCCCGCGCATAGCGCGGGGAGATAGCAGTGAGGAGTTAGGATTTAGGAGTTGGCGGCGGCAGGATCGGCAGAAACGGCAAGATCGACGATCCCGATACCGACGGCTCTGCCAAAAACTCCTAACTCCCAAATCCTAAATCCTAAATTTCCACTTCTCCCTTTACAGTCCGCGCCGATCCGTGCCACACTGATGACATGAAAGTATTGACCTACGTTGGCTGTTACACGGATGAGAAAAAAGAGGGCATCCACATTTTTGAAAGCGACACCGAGACCGGCGCGTTCCGGCCTGTCGGTCTTGTCGGGGGTATTGAAAATGCGATCTACCTTTCGCTCAACAAAGCCCGTACGCGCCTCTACGCTGGCCTTGGTCTGCCGGAGTTCGGAGCGCGTAACGTCAACGGTGCCGTTGCTGCTTACGCGATTCAGGGCGACACGCTGCTGCCGCTCAATCACAAGCCGATCGGCGTGACCCCGCCCTGCTACGTCGCGCTCGCTCCCGACGAGAAGTCACTCGTTTTCGCCGAGTACACCAACGCGCTCTCCGGCGTCTTTGAACTGACCGAAGATGGCCGGATCGCCGACTCACCGCCGGTCACCGTGACGCACACCGGCAGCGGCCCCGATCCCAAGCGCCAAGAGAAAGCGCATGCCCATTGTGCCGAAGTCTCGCCGGATGGCCGTCACCTCTGCATCGTCGACCTCGGCATTGACCGCGTGAAGGTGTATGACTTCCCCGGCCGTGCGGCGGGACTCAAAGAAAAACCGGCGCTGGCCATTGCCACGGCTGGCGGCGCCGGACCGCGCCACATCATCTTTCATCCGAACGGCAAAACCGCCTATCTGCTGAACGAACTCAACAACACGATCTCGTCGTTTCTCTACACTGGCGAGGCATTCATCCACGTTCAGACGATTTCCATGTTACCGGATGATTTCACGGAATACAGCAAAGCGTCAGCCATCAAGATCACATCCGACGGCCGCCGCCTCTTCGGCTCAAACCGGGGACACGACAGCATCGCCGCGTATGATATCGATCCCGACACGGGCAAGATGTCGCTGCTGGCGATCTCCAAGCTGGTCGGCAAATCGCCGCGCGACTTTGAATTCATGCCGGGCGAGAAGTTCGTGCTGCTCGGACACGAAAACTCCAACGAGCTGATGTCCTACGCTTACGACAAAGCCACGGGACGGCTCACCCCCGCCCATGGACCGTTCGCGCTTCACCGCCCGGTCTACGTCAAATTCGGTGCGCAGAGATAACCGCGCTACGCGCGGAGTGAACATTTAGGATTTAGGATTTAGGAGTTTTGTCGCAGGTCGCGGGTCGCCAGTCGATCTCTCTTATTGCGACCACCCAGTGGTCGCAATGATGAGTGTAAAAACGGGTGGGAGGATGGGTGCCGAGCGTGCGCAGAATATGCAATGGGGGCGCGCGGGGAGACAACCCGGTAAAGAGTCTTTGGTGCTGTGAACGGTCGCGGGCGCGGAGTGGCTGCGTGGTACAAGGTTTTACGCGCACACTATGGGCAATCTTGACAACCCCAGACCGAAATTTCTAAACTGGCGTACGTGAACGAGAAGAAACGCAACAAACCCAAACCCGGATACGACGAGAACGGCTGGCCGCTCTGCAACGCGGCGTGGTGGTGGAGGGAGGTCTTTCTGCCCGTCCTGATCCTGCTCGCCGTCATCGCCTTCTTCGTGTTTACGACGTAGCCTCCCGTGCGCGCAAAGCCGCGCACGGTAAATGAAGAGCGGAAGAGGGAGCGACATGCCGACGCTGCAATGGTTAGATGACGAACAGGCCCGCAGGGCCGTGGAAAAAGTGCCGTACCGCATGCTCCAGCCGGACGACACGCTGTCGTGCGGGGAGCGTGACGCCGGGAACATGCTTATCCAGGGCGACAACCTCGACGCCCTCAAAGCGCTTATGCCCTATGTCGCCGGATGCGTCAAATGTATCTTCATCGACCCGCCCTACAATACCGGTTCCGCCTTCGAGCACTACGATGACAATGTCGAGCATTCGACTTGGCTCTCGCTCATGTACCCGCGCCTCGAACTGTTGCGCGACCTGCTCGCTGAGAATGGCTCGATCTGGGTCACCATCGACGACAGTGAGGCCCATTACCTCAAAGTCATCATGGACGAGGTCTTTGGACGGAAGAATTTTGTGGCGAACGTGGTCTGGCAGAAAAATTTCGCGCCAAAAAGTAGCGCTAGACATCTCTCGTCAAATCATGATCATGTCTTGATGTATGCGAAGGACAGTTCTGGCTGGCAACGAAACCTATTGCCTCGTGGTGAAGCACAGAATAGCCGCTACAAGAACCCCGACAATGATCCTCGTGGCCCTTGGACATCAGATAACTTGACTGCCAGAAATTATTATAGCAGGGGGTCGTATTCTGTTACTTCACCAAGTGGAAAAAAATGGTCCGGTCCGCCGAAAGGGACGTACTGGCGTTTCTCGCCCGAAAAATTCAAAGAACTCGATGAAAGTAATAGCATTTGGTGGGGTTCAGATGGTAACAACATGCCCCGACTAAAGCGCTTCTTATCGGATGTTCAGGATGGAATAGTGCCTCAGACTATTTGGTTCCAAAATGAAGTTGGAAATACGCAAGAAGCAAAAAAAGAGCTTCTCGACTACGAGCGAGAAGGGACGCCGGTTTTTCAAACCATAAAGCCCGAACGTCTGATCCAACGCGTCCTGCAAATCGCGACCGACCCCGGCGATTTGGTGCTGGATTCGTTTTTGGGCTCGGGCACGACGGCGGCGGTGGCGCATAAGATGGGGCGCCGCTGGATCGGCATTGAGATGGGCGATCATGCGGTGACGCACTGTGCGCCGCGCCTGAAAAAGGTGGTCGGGGGCGAGCAGGGCGGGATTTCCAAGGCCGTCGGCTGGAAAGGCGGCGGCGGGTTCCGCTTCTACCGGTTGGGCGAGGCGGTCTTTGACGCTTACGGCGTGATCAACCCGAAGGTGACGTTCGAAGCACTGGCCGCGCACATCTGGTTCGCCGAGACCGGCACGCCCGCCCCGCGCGACCCAGGCAAGAGCCCGCTGCTGGGCGTCCACAACGGCACCGCCTACTACCTGCTCTACAACGGCATTCTGGGCGACAAGCGCATCGCAGGCGGCAATGTGTTGAACTCCGCCATCTATGCGGGGCTGCCGCCCTTTGACGGCCCGAAGGTGATCTACGGCGAGTGGTGTCCGTGGAGTGAGAAACGGCTCAAAGAGGAACAGGTGACCTTCAAGCAGACGCCGTATGATATTCGCGTGAGGTAAGGAGGGAAAAGTATGGCAAACGAGACATTGGCCGTTTTTGAAAACTACAAGATCCGGCGGCAGTTCGACGAATCGCGCGGCGTCTGGCTCTTTTCGGTGGTGGATATCATCCAGGTTCTCCTACAGCAGCCAGTACATCAGACAGCGAGGAAATATTGGAACAAGCTTAAAGAAAGGCTCAAAAAAGAGGGAAGTCAGTCGGTGACAGATTGTCACCAACTGAAAATGGAGGCTGCGGACGGGAAGAAATACAAGACCGACGTGGCCGATCCTGAGACGCTTTTGCGCCTGATCCAGTCGATTCCGAGTCCCAAGGCCGAGCCGATCAAACTCTGGCTTGCAAAAGTCGGTTACGAGCGGCTGCAGGATATGGCTGACCCGGCGCGTTCGCTGGATCGCGCCCGTGAGTATTGGCAGCAGCACGGTCGGAGTGAAAAGTGGATCCAACAGCGCATGATGGGGCAGGAGACCCGCAACAAGCTCACCGATTACTGGAAGGAGCACGATATCAAAGACGAACGTGAGTATGCCATTCTCACCAATCTCATCCATCGTGAGTGGTCTGGAGTCTCGGTCAAAAAACACAAGGAGTTGAAGGGGCTGGAGCGTCAAAACTTACGCGACCACATGACCGAGGCGGAATTGATCTTCACAGCCTTGGCCGAGCTCGCCACCCGGCAGATTGCGGAAAGCATGAACGCCACGGGAATGACAGAGAACTGTGTGGCCGGTAAGAAGGGCGGCGGCGTTGCAAAGAAGGCCCGGCTTGAGCTTGAGGAAAAAACCGGCCAGCAGGTGGTCTCAGGCGAGAACTATCTGGCTCCGCAGGTGTTTTCAGACCCCTCATGAAAGCAATCTGTCTAAAAGTTGTAACCTGTTGTGAGCAAACTAGTTATGAAAAGCGTTGTTTTCATTCTGGTTGGCATGTGTTTAGATGTGCTTTGAATCTCACTTGTTAGACATTAGTGTTTTAGAATCTCACAAATCGCGTTTTGTGAGACGCAAACGGCTTTGAGGCGAATGAATGAGACGCAAGAGACACGACATGAAAAGTCAGTCGGTTACAAATCGTAACCAACTGGTGACAGATTGTCACCGGTTGGAAGGCGGTCTGTGCTCCTGTTTCTGCGTTCCTTGCGTTCTTTGCGGCTAAGAAAAGGTCTGTTTTATGGAACTGAAAGACTTTCAAAAAGAGTCGCTGGCGAAACTGGACGCCTTCCTGCGCGCCGCCCGCGCGGGGACGCTGTCCGGTGCGTTCGAACAGGTGGCTAAAGGGGAGCGACCGGATCTTTTCCGACCCTACCGCCCGCTCACTACTCTGCTGGAGGATGTCCCGTTCGTCTGTCTGCGGCTGCCGACCGGCGGCGGCAAGACGATCCTCGCGACCCATGCGGTCAAGACCGCCGCCGAAGCCTGGATGTGTACCGAGTCGCCGCTGGTCCTGTGGCTGGTTCCCACCAGTATGATCCGCGACCAGACCCTCGACGCCTTGCAGAACACGGAGCATCCTTATCGGAAGGCGCTGGATAGTGCATACAACGGGCGTGTGCGCGTATTTGCCTTGTCGGACTTCGCCTTGTTGCGTCCGCAAGACCTGCTCTCACGCGCCAACATCTTCATCGGCACGCTGGCCACGGCGCGTGTGGACAAGACCGAAAACCGCAGGGTATACGACCATCATGAAGACTTGGAGCCGTTCTTCACGCGCGGAGTGCCGGAAGGGGGTCATTTGGAGCGCGACGCGGAAAGCGGCAGGGTGAAGTACTCTTTCATCAACCTGCTTTCGCTGGTGCGTCCGCTGGTCATCGTGGATGAGGCCCACAACAACAAGTCGCCATTGAGTCTGGAGGTACTGGACCGCATCCGGCCTTCGTGTGTGGTGGAGTTCACCGCGACCCCTGCGGCGGAGAGCAACGTCCTGCACCATGTCGCCGCGCTCACGCTCCAGAAAGAACAGATGATCAAGATGCCGATCGAGCTGACCCAGCACGACAGTTGGCAGGTCGCGCTGCATGCGGCGGTGCAGGAACAGGCGCGTCTGGCTGCGATAGCCGTCCATGAAAAGGAGTATCTGCGTCCGATCGTCCTGATTCAGGCGGAGAGCAAGAACAAGGAGGTCAGTGTCGACGTCGTTCGCGATTTCCTGCTCGACCAAGAGAGTATCCCCGAGGCGCACATTGCCGTGGCCACAGGCGAGCGGCGCGAGTTGGATGACGTCAACCTGTTTGAGCCCGCCTGTCCGGTTCGCTTCGTGATTACGGTTCAGGCGCTCAAAGAGGGGTGGGACTGCTCGTTCGCCTACATTTTTTGTTCGCTGGCCACCGTGCATTCGGCTAAAGGACGTGGAGCAGCTCTTGGGCCGCGTGCTGCGGATGCCGTATGCGCGCCGCCGTCAGGCGGAGGAGTTGAACCGGGCTTACGCGCATGTGTCCAGCGCCAGTTGGCCGACGGCGGTTGTGCAGCTTCGCGATCGGCTGGTCAGCATGGGCTTCGACGAGATCGAGGCCGAGCGGGCGATCCGCGAGCAGATGACGGCCGAGAGCGAGCGTTTCCTGAGGCTTGAGTATGAGACCGTAACAAGCGGCCTGCCGCTGTTCGAGACGCGGCTGGTCGTGAAAGAGTCTCCGGCCTTGAGCCATTTGGACGAAAGCGAGCGTGACTATGTGGCGGTGCATCCGACCGCTGACGGTCAAACGGAGATTGTGCTGAGTCCGCAGATTACCGATGCGGCCTTGCACAAGGTAGAGCAAGCGCTGAAACCCGCCGACCGAGCCAATCTGCGCGAGCAGATGGCGATTCGGCGGCGGCAGGAGCGCCGCCGCAACTGTCCGGCAGGGAAGGGCGCGCGCTTCACTGTGCCGCAACTGCTGATCCGCCTTGATGGCGAACTCCAGCCGATTGATGAAGAGTTGTATTTGCGCGATGGCATCAAGCTGGCCGACTTGCCCGTGGCGCTGGAGTCGGCTGATTTCGAGCCGGACGAGGGCGCGCAGCGCTATCTCGTAGGCATTAACGATAACCGTGCTACGTTCATTCAGGTGCTCGGGCGTAGTGAGGTTGATCTGGACGGGTTTGTGGCGACATGGGACGAGGTTGAATTCGTCCGGTTCCTCGCGCCGCGACTCCGGCACAGGCACATCCCGCAGACCGTCATGAACGAATATCTGCGCCGCGTCATTGCCGACCTGAATGAGCGGCGCGGGTTTTCGCTGGCGCTGCTTCAAGCCTCGATCTTCAAACTGGAAGACGTGCTAAAGCGGAAAATCGCGAAAAGCATCGAGCAGGTTAAGGCCAAGGGGTTTAGTACCCTGCTTTTTGCCGACGAGGCGCAACCGGAGGCTGGCGACGAGATGCCGTATGTGTTCCCTGCGGCCGATGATTACACGCCGGCCCGGTACTACAAAGGCAAGTACGATTTTCAGCGTCACTTTTACGCCGACGTGGCCGCGTTCGACAGCGGCGAGGAAGAGGAGTGCGCGTGGATTATCGACAATTTGCCGCAGGTCGAGTACTGGGTGCGCAACATTGCCAATGACGACCGCTCCTACCGCTTTCCGAAAGCCAGCGGGGATTTCTATCCCGATTTCGTTGTGCGCCTCAAGGACGGCCGGTGTCTGGTCGTGGAGTACAAAGGCGAAGGATATAAGACGACCGACGACTCCAAAGAAAAGAATCTGGTCGCCCAGCTTGCGTCCAAAGCCAGCAAGGGGCAGTTGCTCTACGTGATGGCCGTCGACAATGACGATCTCGGCCGTTCAGTTGAAGGGCAGATCAAGGCGGTGCTGAATGGGGCTCACTCTCTCAACGCGCGGCGATAGGTTTGCGGGGGGCGGCGGTGGATCTTTTGGAATTGCCGCTGGAAGTGGGCGGGGGATTGGTAGCCGCATTGGCGGATGATCTCGGCGATGGTCAGGTCGGTTTCGGCGAGTAACCGGCAGGCGTGCGCGATGCGCAGACGGTTGATGTATTGCGGTACCGTGCTGTTGGTGCAACGCTTGAACAACCGGCTGAAAGCGCTCTCGCTGAGGCCCACCATCCGGGCGAGGTCGGTCACGCGGATCGTGGAGGTTAAGTGTTGTTCAATATAGACGCACACGGCGCCGATGCGGTCTGAAGAAGAAGTTCGGGGCTTGAGCAGAAAACCTTCGGAGGAGATGGCGGTCAGTTGCTTTGAGCGCGACAGCAGATCCAGCAGTTCGAGCAGCAGGATCAGGCGGCGCAAGCCTTGCGCACGAACCATCTTCAGCAGAATCGCCTCCGCGTGGTCGCGGGTGCGCCCGCCGATACGCAGACCGCGACGGGCGCGTTCGAACAATCGCCGCAACGGTTCCATGGCCGCCAGCGTGCGCCACTCTTCTCCCAGCAGATGCGGCATGAAGTGCGTGACGATAGCCTCGACGGGTTTCGGACGCTGGTTCGGCAGTGGGGTGTTGCGGTAGTCGTGCGGAAGCTCCGGCCCCAGAAAAACCAGATCGCCGGGGGTGAGCGGCTCCAGGGTGTCGCCGACCCATCGCTCCGAACCGCCGCGCCGGACCAGCGTGATCTCGCAGGCGGGGTGACAGTGCCAGACATCCCCGAAATCCATGCCGCGAACGAGGTTGCATGCGACAAGGTCGGAGGCCGAAAGGAGCGACGATTTTTCAGCAATCAGTTTCATGTCAATCATGTCAATCATGTCAATCGTGTCTAAAAACCGCTGCAATGAAACCTGAACCACCATACGGCATCTTGTTGCGTACGGCAACGACAAAAAACCACACAACGCCGGATTAAGGGTCAAGAACGCCGGATATGGCGCTTGCCGGGTTGATGGGGTTGTGCGATACTTTAAACATGGTCTGAATGGTGTTCACATGGATCAGCGAAATGGAGGGAGGGGCGGCGGTCATGACAAAGCGGCGTGAGTTTTTGAAAGTGGCTTCGGCAGCGGCGGGTCTTGCGGCCTCGATGCAGGCGGCGGGATGCCGGACCTTGGGGCGGGCACCGCGAACCGGCGAGTCGGTGATGGGGTTGACGGCTCCGAAGCTGGATGAGGTGCGCGTCGGCATCATCGGCGTCGGCAAGCGCGGACCGGGCGCGGTCAATCGGCTCAGCCGCATTCCTAAAACGCGGGTGGTGGCGATTTGCGATGTGTTCGAGGACCGCGCCGAGAAAAGCGCGCGGGATGTGGTCGCCGCCGGTCACGCCAAACCGCAGACGTACTTTGGGTCGGAGGAGGTTTACAAGAAGCTCTGTGAACGGCCGGACGTGAACTTGGTCTACGTCTGCACGCCTTGGCAGTTCCATGTACCGATGGCGCTGTACGCCATGCAGTGCGGCAAGCATGTGTGTGTTGAGGTGCCGATCGCCATGACGGTGGAGGGCTGCTGGAGCCTGGTGGAGATGGCGGAAAAGACGCGTCTGCACTGCATGATGCTGGAGAACTGCTGCTACGGCGAGGATGAGCTGTTTGCGCTCATGTTGGCGCGCAATGGATTGCTGGGCGAGTTGGTGCATGGCGACTGCGGCTACATCCACGAACTGCGCGCTGGCTTGACCGACGGTACCTACTACAAAGATTACGCCTTTGAGTTTTTCAAGCACCACACCGGCAACTCGTATCCGACGCACGGGCTCGGTCCGATCGCGCAGTACATGGGCATTAATCGCGGTGACCGCTTCGAGCGTCTGGTGTCGCTCAGCTCCGGTGAGTTCGGCTTGTCATCATTCGTTCGCGAGAAATACGGCGCATCCGATCCGCGCGCGAGTTATCCGTACAAGACAGGCGACATGAGCACGACGGTCATCCGGACGGTCAAGGGGCGCACGATCATGGTGCAGTACGGTCGTTACAGTCCGCGACCGTATGACCGCATCAATCTGATTTCCGGTACCAAGGGCACGTTGCGCTCGTATCCGCTGCGCGTCGCGCTCTCGCCCAACTGGCACACGTGGCTCGACGATAAGGCGCTCGCGGAACTAAAGGCGAAATACACCCATCCGCTGTGGCGTAAGATCGGCGAGATCGCCAAGAAGAACGGCGGACACGGCGGCATGGACTACATCATGGAGTATCGCCTCTGTCACTGTCTGCTCAATGGCCTGCCGCTGGATCAGGATGTCTACGATGGCGCGGCATGGAGTTCGCTGGTGGAGCTGACCGAGCGATCGGTGCTCAAGGGCGGCAGCGCCATTGAGGTGCCGGATTTCACGCGCGGGGCCTGGCGTACGGCGCAGCCGCTGGGTATCGTCGAGGTTTGATGGATGGAGGCTCTTGCAAAACCCCTCGTGGCATGGGCGTCCCGCCCATGAAACACGGGCAAGATGCCCGTGCCACACTTGCAGACAAGGGGTTTGGCGAGACCCTCGGATGGATAAAGACTGATAGGGTGGTGCGGAACCGCCCGTGTGTACACACAAAGGAGAAACACGAATGAAAAAAGCTACAGGCAAAAAGAGTACGAGTAAAAAGACCGTGAAGAAGGCCGTGAAAAAGCCCGTGAAAAAAAGCGCGGTGCAGTCAGTCGCTCTGGCTGTGAACGGTGGTCCCAAAGTATGGGACAAGGGGTTCCCCATGTGGCCCTCTTTTTCGGAAGAGTCCCTGAAGACGGCGCTGGAGCCGTTGGTGAGCGGCAAGGTGAACTATTGGACGGGACCGGTCGGCATGCAGTTTGAGACCGCGTTCGCCAAATGGTTGGGCGTGCGTAATGCCATCAGCGTGACGAACGGCACGGCGGCGTTGCATACCGCAATCGCGTCGTTGGGGATCGGCCCTGGTGACGAGGTGATCTGTCCGTCCTACTCGTTCATCGCCTCCTCATTCTGCGTTCTGCAGGCGGGCGCGTTGCCGGTCTTCACCGATGTGGGGTATGATCACCAGATCGATCCCAAGCAGATCGAGGAAAAGATCACGGAGCGTACGCGCGGCATCGTGGTGGTGCATCTGTACGGCGTGGTCGTGGACATGGATCCGATCATGAAGATCGCCAAGAAGTACAACCTCAAGGTGATCGAAGATTGCGCGCAGTGTTTCGGCGGCCTCTACAAAGGGCGTAAGGCCGGCACGATCGGCCACGTGGGTTGCTTCAGCTTCTGCCAGAGCAAGCATTTCACCACCGGCGGCGAAGGCGGCATGGTCGTCACGAACGACGACGATCTCGCGTGGGAGTGCCGCTCGTTCCGCGACCACGGTTATGACGTGAAGGAGCGCCTGAACCTGCTGGAGATGGAAGGCAAGCTGATGTACATCCACAAGCGGGTCGGCTTTAACTACCGCATGACCGAGATTCAGTCCCAGATCGGCCTGTGCGAGTTGAAGCGCTTCGACTCTTGGAATCTCAAGAACCGCATCCGCAACGGCAAGATGGTGAAGAAGGCGCTGGAGAAGCATCCGCTGGTGCTGCATACGCCGCTGGACACCAAGGACCGGCAGAACTCCTACTGGTGGGCGCCGTTCGTGCTGGACACTTCCAAGCTGACCTGCACGATGAAGGAGTTCATCGCGGCGATCGCGGCCGAGGGCGTGCCGGTCTACAGCGTGCTCTGGCCGGAGATGTACAAGGAGCGCGCCTACATCGAGCGTAACGGCTTCGGCGTGGCGAAGTATCCGTTCTTCGATCCCAAGGCGCGTAACATTGATTACACGCAGGTGGACTGTCCGACCGCGCATTGGCTGACCGACCGCACGATGTGCTTCTTCACCCATCCCGTCTACACCGAGGCGCACATGCAGGCGTGCATCGACGCCTTCAAGAAGGTGGCGGCGGCGTACATGAAGAAATAAGCAAGGCGAGTCGTCCAGCAGGGAACGCCCGGCTCCTGAGCGGAAGTTCCCTGCTGGACATCGCCCCACTCACGAAGGGACGTTCGTATGTTGACGCTTTCTTGGCTGGACGCATTGATCATCGTGGTTTTTCTGACGTCGGTGGTGCTGGTCGGCTCCTGGTCCGCTCGGCGCGCCGGGCAGGACACCGAGTCGTTTTTCCTCTCGGGGCGCAACATGCCGTGGTGGTTGCTGGGCGTCTCGATGGTTGCCTGTACCTTCTCGTGCGACACGCCGAATTTGATCACCGAGATTGTGCGTCTCAACGGCGTCGCGGGCAATTGGGTGTGGTGGGCCTTCCTGCTGACGGGCATGCTGACGGTGTTTGTCTACGCCGGACTTTGGCGGCGCTCGGGGCTGGACACCGATCTTGGTTTCTACGAACTCCGCTACAGCGGACGTCCCGCCGCGTTTTTGCGTGGTTTCCGCGCGATCTATCTCGGGGTGGTGTACAACTTGATCATTCTGGGTGGCGTGTCGCTGGCGGCGATCAAGATCGGCCAGATCATGTTCGGTCTCTCGCCGGGGATGTCGCTATTCTTTTCGATGACGGGCGTTGCGATCTACGCTACGCTCGGCGGTCTGACCGGTTCCATGTGGGCCGATTTCTACCAGTTCGCCGTTGCGATGACCGGCGCTATCTTTGCAGCGGTCTATGCGGTGAATTCCGGCATGGCCGAGGGCGGCACCACGCTGGCACAGTTGTTCGCACATTCCGCCGTGGCGCCCAAGCTGTCGATGTTGCAGCCGTCCACGCACGATTTTTCGACGTTGATGACGGTGCTGATCCTGCCGCTCGCGGTGCAGTGGTGGAACGTCTGGTATCCGGGGGCGGAGCCGGGCGGCGGCGGTTTTGTGGTGCAACGTATGCTTTCCGCCCGTAATGAAAACCACGCGATTGGCGGCACGTTGCTTTTCAATGTGCTGCACTACGCGGTGCGCCCGTGGCCGTGGATTCTGGTGGCGCTGGCCTCGCTGGTGGTCTTTCCGCTGACGCCGCAAGCGGAGCAGGATGCGGCCCAAGCCTGGCTGACAGATCACGCGGCCGAGGTGCGCCAGTACGATACCGACAAAGCCGCGATGCCACCTGAGTTGCGTGAGGACGTGCGCTTGCACCGGGCGGACGCGCGCGGCGTGGGGTCGTTGGCACGTGCCTTCCCGCGCGTGGATGACACCTATCTCGGCCACGACATCGCCTATCCCGGCATGGTTGCGCGCATGCCGCGCGGCTGGCAGGGATTGATCGTTGCGTCACTGATCGCGGCCTACATGTCGACGGTGGCAACGTTACTCAACTGGGGCTCCTCGTATGTGGTGCAGGACGTCTATCTGCGTTTCCTTCGCCCGCAGGCTTCGGCGCGCCACGCAGTGCTGGTCGGGCGGGTGACCATGCTGGTGATGCTGCTGGCCTCTGCGGTGATTGCCTTTCACATGACGACGGTCAAAACCATCTTTCACGTGCTACTGCAGGTAGGCGCGGGTACCGGTCTGCTCTACATCCTGCGCTGGTTTTGGTGGCGCATCAACGTATGGAGTGAGGTCACCGCGATGGTAGTGTCGTTCATCGTGGCGGTCTTCTTCCAGTTCTGCGCCGAACCATTGGGGATCGAGGCGGCGCTGTCGAACGCCGGTTGGCTGAAGGTCATGGATTTCACCTCGTGGAAAATGGTCTTGGGCATCATCATCACAACGATAGCGTGGGTCACCGTGACCTATCTGACCCCGCCGGTGGAGGAGCGCACACTGGTGGAATTCTGCCGCAAGATCCGTCCGGGAGGGCCGGGCTGGCGGCGCTTCGAGACGGTGCCGGAGAGGGTGGAGCCGGAAGGCTGGAACGTGCCCAACGGCATACTCTGCATGATGCTGGGCTGCCTGCTGGTGTGGGCGTCGCTCTTTGGTACCGGCTATCTGCTTTACGGCCAGTTCGCGCGGGGCGCGGTGCTGCTGGCGGTCGCCGCCGTTGCCGGCGGAGGCTTGCTGCTCCGTATCCGTGCGGCGGTGCGCGCGTGATGTAACAATACAAGGAGGAATGATGGCAATGAGGTATAGATGGTGCGCGTTGGTATTCTGTGCTGCGGCGTTGAGCGTGTGCGGCGTCGAAAAGAAAATGATCGGGCATAGCTGGGATCTGCTGGGCGTGAGCCCGGCCGATGTGGCGCGGAATCTTGACGCCTGGGAGCAGGTGCCGCTTGACGGTATCTCGCTGGCGCTGCGAAAGAAACTGCCGGACGGCACGTCGATCAGCTTCGGCACGATCATGACCGATCCGCCGTGGCAGCGGGAGTGGTTCACGGAGGAACTCGCGTCGCTGCGTCAATGCTCGTCGCGTAATCTGAAGCACAACTTCATCACTACGTTCTGGGCACCGCGCAAGCGGTTGGCGTGGAATGATGATGCGGCGTGGGAGCGTTTCGCCCGCAGTATCGGGGTCGTGGCGTGGCTGGCTAAAGAGAGCGGGTCGAAAGGCATCCTGATTGATCCGGAAGACTATCCTGAGACGCGCCAGTATTTTCTGGCGTCCAGCGACGCGCCCTTTGCGGAGACCGCCGCGCTGGCACGTCGGCGCGGGGCGCAGATCATGCGGAGCATTGCGGCTGAATATCCCGATGTCACCTTGCTGTCTTTCTGGATGCTGAGCCTGCACCCGAGCTACTTCACAGACAGCAATCCGCGCGCGGCTGTCGCCACAGCCGGCGACCTGTGGCCCGCCTTTCTCAACGGCATGCTGGATGAGTTGCCGCCCGGTGCCCGCATGATCGACGGCGACGAGCACGGTTACCGTTATCAGGCGGCGCGCAATGATTTCTATCTCGCCGCTTGGCGCACGCAGAACAAGGCGCTGGCGCTGGTGGAGCCGGCGAACCGCATCAAGTACCAGACGCAGGTGTTGGCCGGTTTCGGGCTCTACCTTGACATGTACACAAATCCGACCAACTCGCCTTGGTATTTCGGCGAGGTGGACGGCTCGCGCCTCAACCACATGCGTCTCAATGTTTCCCAAGCACTGGATGCGGCGCAGGAGTACATCTGGATCTACGGCGAAAAGATGGACTGGATCACTTGGAAGGGAACGTCGCGTGAGAAGAACCCCACTTGGGAAATGAAACTGCCCGGCTTTCTCGAAACGCTGGCGCGCATTCGCGATCCGTACCGCTGGGCGGATCAGTGGGTCGCGCGGCGGCGTCAGGCCGGGACGTTGATCAACGGCGTCAAGAACAGTACCTGCACGTTGGACAAAGCCGGCGCCGGAGAGGCCTTCCGCAAGGGCGTGCTGCCGACCGGGTGGTGGAGTTGGCAGGAGGAGAAAAAGCGCGCCGGTGTTTTCGGCACCGACACGCAGAAGGGCCGGGGCGATACATGGTCGCTGTGCGCCATCGGTGTCGAACAAGGTTGCTTCGGCACCTCGATTCCAGCCACGCCCGGTAGCGAATTCATTGTGGAGGCGTATGGGCAGGGCGCGGCGGCGCGTACGCTCACGGTCTACTGGAAACGCGCTGGCGCGTGGGATTGGTCATTGCCCGGCTTATCGTTCCGCTTCGATGCGGTGGGGGCGGATGGCTGGCGGCGCGCCTTCGGTTTGGTGCAGGTGCCGCAGGGCGCGGACGAGTTGGTCATGATGTTGAATGTTCGGCAGGCGGCGGACGAACGCGCATGGTTTGATGCCGCCGGGATTTATCCGCTGAGTAAGTGAGAAACACGCAGATACGGAGGAAAAGATGAAAGCTGTTCGATATGCTATGATTGGGTTTGGCGGGATCGCGGAGAACCGGATCGCGAAAGAGGGGTTCGCCTGTGACGCCGCGCGTTTCAAGCCGCTGAAGCAGGCGGTTTTGATCGGCGCGACGGATGTCAACACGAAGCGGCGGCGCGCCGCGCAGGCGCTGGGCCTGACGTGGTACCGCGACACCGAGGCGGTGTTGCGCGACCAGACGATAGACGCGGTATTTGTGGCGACCAACAACCGGACGCACGCGGAGATTGCGCGGCAGGCGCTCGAAGCCGGCAAAGCGGTGATCGTGGAGAAGCCGCTGGCGTCCACAGCGCGCGACGCCCGCAGCTTGGTTGCGCTGGCCAAGAAAAAGGGGCTCAGTCTATCGGTCGACCACATGATGGTTCACAACGTCCTCAACCGCCACGCGCGGAAATGGATTGAAGAGGGCGCGCTGGGCGCGGTCAACGATGCCTGCTTCCACATGCAGTTCGCCTACGGCTACGACCCTGCCGAGGCCGCGAGTTGGCGTTGCTCCGACCGTGCCGAAATGGGCGGCCCGATCGGTGATGTCGCGAGCCACTGCTTCTACATGGCCGAGTATCTGCTGGACAGCCGCATCACCGCTGTGCGTGCCGTCTACTATCCCAAGCGCATGGCCATCGCGGTTGAAGATGGTGCACTGATCCAGTGCGACCTCGCGAACGGCATCACCTGCTCGGCGCTCGTTTCGTTCTGCGATCTGCGCGGTGGTCTCGGCGGGACGCTCTCGAATCTCGGCTACGAAGTGTATGGCGACAAGGCCGTGGTGCGCGGATACGGCACACTCTTCCAACTCTCCGGTCACGCGGGCGAACCGTTCAAGATGCGGTTGGAGTTGGACACCTTTGATCGCCAGCAGCGCGTAACGATCAAGCGCCCTGAGAACATCTATCAGGGGGTGATCCGCGAGCATGCCGACTCCGTGCTGAGCGGCCAGCCGCTGACCGGTTACGACGGTTATCGCAATGTGAAACTCTGCGAGGCCGCGCATAGCTCGGCACGCCGGGGCGGGCGTACGGTTGCGGTGAAGGATTAAGGATCAATGGACGTCGGGTTTGCTAAAACGATCATCACGCCGCCGCGCGGCTTGCCGCTGGCGGGGTACTTCAATCCGCGGCCTAACACCGGCGTACTGGATGACCTCCATGTGCGCTGCGTGCTCTTTCGCGAAGGGCGCATCGTAGGCGGCTTCGTCGCCTTCGACGTCTGCATGCTCAGCGGCGAGTTCGTCGCTGAGCTGCAGGCGCGTCTCGCGTCCGCTGGCTTTCGGCATGGACGCGGTCTGATCTTCAGCGCCACGCACACGCACACCGCGCCGTACATGACAACGCTCTTCGGCACGTCGCCTGATTCCGCCTACTTGCAGCAGGTTGCCGACAGGACGGTCGAGACGGTTCTGACCGCCGAACAGAACCTTGCGCCCGCTGCCCTGCGTCTGGGCAGCGTGCGTGACAACCCGTTCGCCTTCAACCGGCGCTACTGGATGAAGGGCGGCGGCGTGACCACCAATCCCGGCGTCAAGAATCCTAACATCGTCAAACCGGAAGGGCCGGTGGATCGCGAGATCGGCGTGCTGGCGGTCGAGCAGGAGGGACGGGTGACGGCGTTGCTGGCCAACATCGTCAACCACACCGACACGGTGGGCGCCAGTCTGGTTTCGGCGGACTGGCCGGGACGCATGGAGCGCGCGGTGCAGAACGCACTGGGCTACGATCCGCTGGTGCTGACGCTGATCGGCTGCGCGGGTAATGTGAATCACATCGATGTCAGCGCCGACACCCCGCAAGGGTACGCATACGAAAAAGCCTGCGAGTTGGGGCGCGGTTACGCCGAGCGCGTGGTATCGCGACTGGGACGGCTCAAGCCGTTGCCGTCCGGCGCATTCCGCCGTGCGTCGCGCACGATTACGATCCCGTATCGCGCGCTGTCGGACGAGACCTGCGATGCGGCACGCGCGGTGTTGGCGCGTGTACGTTCCGCCGGTGCGGGCGGCGGCGACTTGACGAGCGAAGGACTCGCTTCGGGCGAGGGGGCGGTCGCGCGCTTCTTTGCTGAACAGACGCTGGCCTATCGCGCACACTGCTCAGGGCGACGGCGTCTCTTCCAACTAGTGACCCTGGCGTTCGGCGACCGTTTCGCGGTCACTTCGCTGCCGGGCGAACCCTTTACAGAAGTGGGGCTGGCCATCAAACGACGTTCGCCATTCAGGACCACCTGGCCTGTGGCGTTGGCGATGGGGGCATGCGGGTATGTGCCGCTGTCCGCATGCTTCGCGCGCGGCGGGTACGAGACCCTGCCGGTCGTGGGCGGCGCACCCCGCGAAGATACGGCAGACCGTCTGATCGAAGCCACACTCGCCAACCTTGCCCGGTTTAAGCCGCGCTAAAGCGGCGTTTTTTCCTCGCAGAGGTACAAAGACACGGAGTTTTTTTGGGGGTGTATGAACCATGAAATAAACAAACGAGGCTCTTGTAAAACCCCTTGCTTGCAGGTGTGGCACGGGCATCTTGCCCGTGTTCCATGGGCGGGACGCCCATGTCACGATGAGTTTTGCAAGGGCCTCCAAACGAAAAAGCAGTGCTGTGCCTTTCGTGTTGTTTTTCAAGACCACAGTAAAACACCTGTAAGTTTCACGCTTCATGCTCCGTGGCATGCACCCCATGCGTTCCCGGAGAAGAGAGGGGGTGAGATGGGCCATCATGCAGGGGAACGATCTTTTAGCGACACTCGGTTGCCTCGTGGCGGCGTTGCTGATTGCAGGGGTTGCGCTGAGTGACGTGCGCATCAACGAGGTTGTCGCCTCGAATCACGCCGGCCTGGTGGATGAAGACGGCGAGAGTTCGGATTGGTTCGAACTGGTCAATACCGGCACCCTCCCGGTGGCGCTGACTGGATGGGGGATGTCGAATGATGCCGCCGCTCCTTTCTTGTGGACCTTCCCGTCGGTGAGCCTCGGTCCGGGTGCGCATCTGCTGGTGTGGGCCTCCAAGAAAGATCGTCGCCCGGACGTGGTGGCCGGCGGAGAACTGATCTTGATCCCGGAGAGCAGCGCGTGGCGGTATTGGGACGCCGGTAGCGTGCCGGCCGGCGCGTGGCAGACGCTCGCGTTCGACGATTCGGCCTGGCCGCTGGGGAATGCCCGCTTCGGCCATCCGTCGGTACCGGGCGGCACGCCGCTGGCCAGAAGCCCGGCTTCCCAGTTTTATCCGGCCTATTTTTTCCGCCGGACCTTCACGCTGAATGCCGTGCCCTCGGCCGAGGAGGTCGGTGTGCTCAACATCCGCCACCACTTTGATGACGGCGCGGTGGTGTGGCTGAACGGCGAGGAGATTTACCGCTATAAGATGCCGCCCGGCGCGGTCGATTATACGGCCTATACGGGTGACGGTTACAATGTGGACTACAACGGCAGTTGGCTGACCAACACGCTCAATAAAGCACAGGTGCTCGCGCTGTTGCAACCGAGCGACAATGTGTGCGCGGTGAGTCTGCATCAGTCGAAGCCGACCACCAGCGACGCGATTTTTGACTTGGGCCTCCGTTTCTTGGCCGGGACCGACAAGGAACTGCACACCAATTTCAAAATCAGTGCCAGCGGCTGCGATCTCTTTCTCACGCAACCGAACGGCACGACGGCGGACCATGTAGCGGTGCCGGTGATGCCATCGGACTGTGCGGTTGGCCGCGCACCGGATGGCGTCGGCGCTTGGCACGTGTTGCCGGTTCCTACGCCGGGATTCGCGAACAATACCAACCAAGTCTATGAGGGCGTGGTCAGCGCGGTCACGGCGTCGGTTCCCCCCGGCTTTTATGCGGGGCCGACACTGCTCGCGTTGAGCACGGCGACGCCGGACGCGGAAATCTACTACACGACTGACGGCTCCACGCCGACTACCAATTCGCTGCGTTATACCCACCCCTTTACCCTCAACAACCGCAGTCTTGAGACCAACGCCCTCTGCTTGATCAATACCGGCTCTTTTTACGTCACGCCGACAACCCTGCAACCCAAGGCGTGCATTGTGCGTGCGGTGGCGGTACGCCCCGGTTGGATGGCGTCGCCGCTTTTCGGCGGTACGTGGTTCGTGGGACCGCAGACCGCGTCGTTTAAGGTGCCGGTGCTTGCCCTTGCGTCGGACCACACGAACATCTTCGGCGAGACCGGTATCTACGGCAATCCTGATGCGGCCAATAGGTATGATTGGGAGTATCCGCTGAATGTGGAGATGTTCGTGGATCAGGCGCGCGTGGTGGGTCAGACCATGGGGTTCCGTATTCATGGCGGTTACTCGAGGGCCATGGCGCAAAAAACATTGCGCCTTTACGCACGATCGGAATATGGCGTATCGACTCTTGCCTATCCGGTTTTTCCCGACCAGCCGCAGTTTGGCGCCTATAAGCGTGTGCTGCTGCGCAATGGCGGCAACGACTGGACGAAGTCCATGATGCGCGACGCTGTGGCGCAGGAGTTGTGCAAGCATCTGCGGCATGACACGCAGGCATACCGGCCGTCGGTCGTGTTCCTGAACGGCGAATACTGGGGCGTCCACAATCTGCGCGAGCGCTACGATGCGCGTTATCTGGAACGCGTGTACGGTGCCGATCCTGAGCAGGTGGACATCATCGGCTTCCCGTACGGCTCTTCCGTGACGGTGGCGGATGAGGGCTCGGCGTCCGATTTCAACGCGCTGCTGACGTGGCTCTCGACCAACTCGCTCGTCAATGCCGCCGCGTACGCCACTGTGACCAGTCAGGTGGATGTGGCGAACTTCATGGATTACATGCTGGCCAACATGTTTGTGGTGAACAAGGATTGGCCCGGCAACAACATCAAGTTCTGGCGCACGCGCACCGCGAACACCGCGCCCGACGTACCGTACGCCCACGACGCGCGCTGGCGCTGGCTGATGTTTGACGTCGATTTCGCATTCGCGGGTTGGGATCCCGATCCGCCCGATACCGACATGTGGGCCTGGGCCACGTCGACAACCGGCAGCGGCCGCGTCTGCGAGGCTGCCACGCGGCTGTTCCGAAGGCTGCTGGAAAACGCGGATTTCCGCACGCGGATGTTGACGCGCTACGCCGATCAGCTCAATACCGCCTATCAGCCGCGCCGCACGCGTGCGCTGACCGAACAGCTCCGCGATGCCGTGGCGCCTGAGATGCCGCGGCACATCGCGCGCTGGCCCGGCGCGATTTTTAGCACAGCGACGTGGTCCAATCAGGTGGCCAGTATCTGGGCGTACGCGCGTGACCGTCATGCGTGGGAGTGGCGGCACATGTGTACGCGCTTCAATCTGAGTACGGCCGAGGTATGCGTGGCCACGTCCGATCCGGCGCACGGACGTGTGCAGGTCAACGACATCCTCGTGGATGGCGACACGCTGGGCATTCCCGATCCTGCGACGCCCTATCCGTGGCGCGGCTGGTATTTCCGCGAAGTGCCGGTGACTCTGCGCGCGCTGCCGCGTCCGGGCTACCGGTTTGTCGGCTGGATCGAGTCCGGTAGCACCAACGCTTGCCTCTCCGTGTTGCCGGTGTCCGCGCAACAGACGTTCACCGCCTGTTTCGAGCCTGATCCCAGCGCACAAGTGCCTGCGGTTTTTCTGCCCGCCGGTGAAGAGAACTGGGATAAGGATGCTTGCTGGGACAGCGGGCTCTTCCCGAATTGGCCGGGCGCACGCGCGACCATCCCGCCGCCGACCGTGCCGGACGAGGACGGATTGCCGCGCCGCAATGTGCGCATCGCCACGCAGCCGGTGACGGTCGGCCATGTGACGGTCGATAACGGGACGTTCAGTAACCGCATCCGCAACAAGAAGGATGCACCGGCGGGAGCTACGTTAACGTTCGATGGCGGGGCGGAGGCGGCCTCGTTGACGGTGGTTGGCGATGACGTGGGGTTCACGGCGGTGGAGGTGACGCACGGTGTGGTGCTGGCTACCGACCTGCGGCTGGTGGTGAGCAACACGGTGGGTGATGCGGAGTACGGCGGCTTGCGCGTACAGGCGGGGTGGAGCGGTTCGGGCGGCTTGATCAAAGAGGGGCCGGGACGTTGCACGATGACCGGTGGCGGCAAGGTGTACAGTGGGAGCACGGTCATTCGTGAGGGCGTGTTGAGCATGACGCAACCGGCCGCGCCGTCCGCCGCAGCCGGTGTCACGATTGAGTCCGGCGGCCAGCTTTGTTTGACATCGGGCGATCCGTTGAGCGGACCGCCGCGCACGTATGCGTTCGGTGGCGCGGTGACGCTGGCAAGTGCCGGAGCGGCGGGCGCGGCCGGAACGGGCGGTCTGTGTTATGCGCCGGGCGGTGTCGCGAAATGGGCCGCTGTGCCGGTGCCGGTCGTGTTGACGGCGGATGATGCGTGTATCGCTGTGGAGGATGTTTCCGGCGACCGTCTGCTGTGCAATACGCTTGTGTTGGATGGCGGGCTCTGCGGGACGTCGCCGCTGATGAAGCAGGGCGGCGGACGGCTCGCGATCGCGCGTGACGCGGCGGACTATGAGGGCGTGATCACGGTCGCGGGAGGCGGCTTACAGGTGGATACGGTGATGCGCGGCGCGGATATCGCAATTGGCGATAACGCTTGGCTGTGCGGCACTGGCTGCGTGGGCAGCGTGACGGGCGGCGGCTGGATCTCGCCTGGAGCGGGGGGAGCGGGTCGCCTTCAGGCGCAATCTGTGGGTGGCGGAGTGGATTTTGCGTTTCGCTTCACCACAGTAGGGAATAACAGCGCGGGTAACGATATGCTGGCGTTGCAGTTCAGCGCGGCACCTTTCTCAAAGATTCTGGATGCCGACAACCGCATTCATGTTTATCTCGACGCGCTGCCGCCAGAAGACGGTTACGTACTGGGTGGTTTCGCGACGGCGTCTTCCGTGGATTTCACGCGGTGGATCGCGTTGGCATCGTGGCACTTTTTTGTACCCGATCCGTACGGCACCGAAGTGTTTGAAGGGCAGACCTACGCCCCGTGCCCGGTGGCGCTTGATCTGTCGACGGTCACGGTAGGCTCAGGCCGCATGCTCAAAATATCTCGTCCTGCGCACGGCTACGCGGCATGGTGCGCCGAGTGGTTCACGCTGGCTGAACGTACGGATGTTGCCGTGAGCGGTCCGCTGGCGGTTGGTGCGGACGGCGTAGCCAATCTGTTGCGGTATGCGTTGGGAGCCGGTCGTACAGAACTGATCACGCCGTATCTGCCGCGCCTCGACCGCGTCGCAGGTGCACTGGTTTACGCGTATCGCACGCGCGTGGACGATCAGGCGGGGCTGTCATATTTGGTGGTCTGCACCGACGATCTGACTGCGTCCGCCGCATCTTGGCTGGACGCGCAGCAAGACACGGGGCTCACGGTACGTCTGCTTGACCCGCAAGCCACAGAAGATCCGGCGATCGCGGTCACGCGGCTCGAAATCATCCCCGGTCCGTCCGCGCCGGTGCGCTTTTTCAGGCTGAGGGTGCAGCAGCCGTAACGGCGTGGGTCAACTGCTGTAAAACCGCGCGGCGAGGCGCGGAAAGATGCATGCAAGCAGGACGAAGAAGAGCGCTGGCAGCAACCCGCGCAAACCAGCCGCCAAGCAAAAACAGGCCTGTACCATCAAGAGATTGCGGATGTGACCGCCGATAGTCGCGGGCACCGGTTGCAGTTGGTACATGACGCCGCCGAGCAGCCATGCACGCATCAGGGTCATGATCATCAGGAACACGTAGGCCACAGGGAGCAGCGTTTGTGGTGGATGTTGCACGGTGCTCGCCACGAGCACAGCGGGTAGCACAATGAGCAACGCGGCGAACGGCAGCCAGCGTA
>Ga0255343_1001605_pt1 | contig 29542 bp, 24 predicted proteins | sample wastewater_treat_4_FD_192413 | JGI IMG/M metagenome (GOLD analysis project Ga0255343, IMG submission 192413) | Wastewater microbial communities from Lulu Island WWTP, Vancouver, Canada - plant16 | ecosystem: Engineered > WWTP > Wastewater > Unclassified | place: Canada: Vancouver, British... | reverse complement strand
CTGTCATAGCCAAAGTAAGCAGTAATCGATTTTTTGCTGTGAAATCGTCTCCGATCTCCAATCTCGGCTATTAACTGAGGACCTACAGGTTTACCTGCACCGTACATGGACACAACAGTATCGTATTCGTGGAGCTGAGCTGTTACACTACTTCTTGTACTTCTTTGAAAATGTCTTGATATTGATCATTGAGATCGTATCACAGTGAGGAAATGCCAATACAAAGTCACTGATAAGCACAGGATTGACTACGGAAACAAATATATTTTGTTCATGGAGATAACGGACAATAGGGTCATAATAGTTTCCTGTTGCCTCTATAACAACCTTTGTCTCACCGGGGAGCTTCTTTATGAAGTCAGCTAACACTTTTAATTCACTTCCTGTGTGAGCAACATCAAAAGACGAAGCCACATCTTCCCCTATGGGACGTAGTACAGCTACTGTACTCTTACCTTTGGAAACATCAATACCTACTGCGTTCATAATAAATGCTTCTCCTGAATTGAAATTGTAATCGGGCAAACCATACTTTACTCATTACCTATTCAATCTTTTTGGTCACACGAACGCACATATCTTGTGGCTCAACCTGCATAAACTGAACGCTATAATGAAAGCAGCGATGACAGTCTTTTCTACGGGCGATTTGTCCCAAGGAGTGATTCGTCAGTTCAATTACCACTTTCGGTATAGCTTAAGTAACAAGTACGTGAAAACCCTTACCGGTATGCAAGGTTTTACACGTTAATTATATTATAATAGGAGTATGTAATTATGGTTTTAGATACTTTTACAAGTATACCTGGAAAAATTTGCTTTTTTTCGTCTTCGTCTGATATAATGCGTTTTTCAGGATATGATGTACACGAAAGTAATCTTGTAGTTCTTACAACTGCATTTAATGTTCACAGAAGAGTATATAATGGCATTTATGAAGTCGGTGGTCTTAGTTTTACTTTGAATATAGATCAATATAAAAAGGCTTTTCGTTCAATAGGATGGGAAATTGATTATAAAACGGATTACAGATATGAGGATTTTCTTGACATAATAAAGAAAAGTATAGCTGATAACCAACCAGTGATGATGTGTGTTGATATTTACAATTTAAGTTATCATCCTGAATATCATAAAACACATTCAGGTCATCTTGTTACAGTATACGGTATTGATGATAAAAATATATGGATCTCTGACAGCTTTATTCCTTCTGCAAAGAAAAAGTCATTCAAAGGAGAAATACCTTATGATGAAAGTGTTATAGATCTAAGTAAATGTGATATCATACAGAATATGCTTTGGAAACTCAGACCTATCGAAGAAACACACGGAAATATTGACGAGCTGTGTAAAAAGAACCTTAAAGAAAGCATTGAGACTTTTTTAAACGGAAAAGACAATGAAGAAAGTGGAATAGGCGTATATGCATGGCTTAGAGATTATTGTATTGAACTGATGAATAAACAACCTGAAAATATAAGTAAACAGTTATACTCATTCCATATGCAAATAGGAGTATGGAACGGAATGGTTCCTATGCATTATCTTCTTGCAGATTATCTTGAAAAAAACGGGTATTCTGAGCTGTCAAAAGCATACATTTCTATTTCTGATAATTGGAATATTATTTCTCTTATGATGTTAAAAAATATGCTGTCAAAAAAATACAATATGCTTGTAGATATTGCAAAAAGAATTGATGATATCATAGTTCAGGAAGAAAAGTATGCGCGTCTTTTATTGGAAAGCGGATTATTTTTAAGAAAGGATGAGTAAAAATATGAAAGAAAAAAGGAAAGAATTATATATCTGTAGTAAACCACCTATAACCTTATACAAAAATTATCTTTTTCCTTTATGTACTTTTTATAATGATGATTACAATAAGTGGATAATCAGTCATTTTACTAATATGTATACTATGAAGGATGAAAAGGGGTATATATGGTATGATTATCTTGAACCTGGAAATTTCTGTGATGACATATTAAAAATTAAATGCATAAAGCTTAGTACTTTGGCTGAATCTGATATAATTGATACTGTCATTTCAAATCTTGAAAATAATAAATATATGACTCTTTTTGTGGATGAATTCTATCTTTCAAATACAATGTTCACAAATCAGATACATTATCCATCAGAGATACTTATATACGGTTATGACTCTGAGAAAAAGACAGTATTGTCTATGAATTTTGACATTACAAACACAGTCAGCAAGGTTGTATATTCATATGATGAGATAATAAATGCCTTTGATGCACTTATTCATAAAAGAGAGAGTTATGATGATTTTCCTGTCTGGATAGAGCTGTATGCCATGAGATGTATCAGTGTCGAAGAAAAAGCCAGATTAAATACTGCCACAAAAGAAGATCTTATTTTGCTGATTGAAGAATACATAAGTTCTAAACAGCTTACAGAAAAGCTGCGTTACGAAGTTGTTGCTGAACGTGGAGAAACAGCAGTTTTCGGTTTTGATTCACAAAAGGAGATCATCAAAGCTTTAAAGGATATGATAAATGGTGATGACTATATCGATTATCGTCATCTTCATCTGTTGTTTGAACATAAAAGAATTATGCTTGATCGGATATCATATGTATTAGCAGAAAGTGAAACAGACGGCGATTATATCATTTCAGAATACAAGAAAATATACAATAATATTGCTTTGGCAAGGATGATTTATCTAAAAGGTCTTGCTCAAAAAAAAGCATCAAATATCTACGATATAGTAAATAATAGTGATATACTTGAAAAAATAGTTTCGCTTATTGAAAAAAGCATAGAAGATGAAAAAAAAATACTGGAATTATTTTTAAAAAAGTTAGAATTGCCAAAAGAAAAAGATAAAATTCAGCTTAATCAAGAATAAAAGATACTGTGTATGCCGATGCAACAGAGCCAGCAGTACGGACTTGAGATCTGCCTTGTTGGAGTATAGAGCCACTATGATAATTGCGGTATAATATCAATAGCAAAGCGGTCGATGTGACTTTGATATTAGGAGGTACTGGTATGATAAATTATCAGGAAATTCTTCGGCTTCATTCGCTCGGACACAGTTAGCGGAGCATTGCAGCATCGCAAAAGTATCATGCAACACCGTAAGCGAGGTCTAAAAAAGCTTCACATTCCCTGCCCAATGTATAACGATGTAATTAAAGAAATGCTTGACGAGCTTCTGTACGGCAGCCGGAACAGAAGCCATACGTCATATTCCATTATCAGCTATGAGTACATCTACCGTAAGCTGTCAAAAAATGGAGTGATACTCACGCTCCTTTTCCATGAGTACTTTGTGAGGTGGCACATACAAACATAAATAGATTAAAAAATTAACAAGTATTGACATCAAAATTTAGTCAGAAAAAAATACTATTTTGCTGAACCAACTAAATTTTGAATTTTTCTGTTTCTTCTTACAAAGAAATGCGGTGTTTTCCTATTTGACTTTCGCAGTCATTACTTCGTAACAAATATACTTAATTGGCAGAGCAATGCAATATTTAAATAAGGAGTTATTTATGAATGCAATAGAAATTAAAAACGTTTCAAAAGAATTCAAAGTTCTTAATCGCCGTGAAGGACTCAGAGGCAGCATAAAAGATCTTTTTTCCAGAGACTATAAAATAGTACGTGCAGTAGATGATATAAGTATAAACATAAAGCAGGGAGAGATAGTTGGATATCTCGGACCTAACGGTGCAGGCAAGTCAACAACTATCAAGATGATGACAGGTGTTCTTGAACCTACTTCAGGAGAAATACTTATAAATGGTAATGTTCCGTATGTTAACCGTACTAAGAATGCTCAGGAGATAGGCGTTGTTTTCGGGCAGCGTTCTCAGCTATGGTGGGCTTTGCCATTGATAGAGTCTTTCAGGATATTAAAGGATATATACAGGATAAGCGATGAGCAGTACAATGGAATGATAAATCTTTATAGGCATCTTGTAGATTTTGAATCTATACTTCATAAACCCGTGCGTCAGATGTCTTTGGGACAGCGAACACTCAGCGATATACTTGCCGCTTTCCTGCATGACCCTAAGATAGTTTTTCTTGATGAGCCAACTATAGGTCTTGACGTTTCGATGAAAGCAAAGATACGCTCTCTTATCCACGCATTGAATAAGGAGAAGAACACCACTGTTATCCTTACTACTCACGATATGGGTGATGTTGATGCGCTATGCCACAGAATAGTTATAATAGACAAGGGCAAAATGCTCTATGATAATGATATAGAGCATCTTAAAGGTTTCTTTGGCTCGTACCGTACATTAAAAATAAGAGTTGACGGAGATTTCAAAACTCAGGCAGAAAATGTCAAAAAAGTCGTTCCTGATTTTTCTGTTAATGTTAATGATGAATGGATATCTGTTCTTGTTGATGAAGAAAAGGCTACTATCATGGACGTTCTGACAAAGCTTCAAAATTCTAATAAAATTACCGATATGAAGATTGAAGAAATATCAACAGAAGAAGTAATCAAGAAGATATATGAGGATGGTGTGGCATGAACATAAAAAAATACCTCACCCTTACAAAAGCAGGAATTATGGAAGCATTACAGTTCCGCCTTGCTTCCTTTGTAATAATTGTAGGAAATCTTTTGTATCTTATAGTAGTCTATTTTCTTTGGAAGGCAATATATGATTCGTCTGGAACAGATGTAGTAAATGGTATGACATTCTTTGATACTTTAATATATGTCGTACTTGCAACAGCATTGTTCAACTTTATGGAAATGTATACTGTATGGGAAATGGGACGAAATATACAGTCAGGAAAGATAGTACTTGACCTGCTGAAGCCTATGAAATACAGAAGCTTTTTATTCTGGTCGTTTTCCGGTTCATTTTTTACTAATTTCTTTCTGACATTCCTTCCCACCTTTATAGTAGTAGCTGCTGTAACTCATGGTGCGATACATATTGGTATAAACCTGGTATTCTTTGTCATATCAGTAGTCATGGCGATAATCATAAACTACAACATAGATTTTACAGTTGGAACTATATGTCTGTATACTGAATCAATATGGGGAATAAACATAATGAAGCAGGTGATTGTGCTTTTGCTTTCAGGAGCTACAATACCTCTTGCGTTCTTTCCAGATGCGTTCAGAAAAGTTGCGGATCATCTTCCGTTCCAATCTATATATAACGCACCACTTTCAATACTACTTGATGCAGACCTTGAGCCTGAAAAGCTTATTCACGTACTTGGTGTACAGTTGATATGGTGCGTACTCATGACAGTTATAAGCATACTGTTCTGGAATTTTTCACTGCGCAAAATAACTGTAAATGGAGGCTGATCGGAATGAAGAAAAAAGGATTAGGCTTCTATTTAAGGATCTATGTAAAGATATTAAAACAGGATATTAAAAGTAAAATGAGCTACCGTGCTGATTTCATAATTTCAACAATAGGAATGATACTTACAAATATATCAGGATTTATAAGTTTCTGGATACTTTTCAGGAATTTCCCTTCCATAAATGGTTGGGGATATTATGAAATGTTGTTTTTGTACGGTTTCTCGCTTGTTGCACTGACACCTGTACAGTGTCTTTTCGATAACAACTGGAATTTGAGACAGAATGTTTATACGGGAGATTTTATTAAATACTGCTTCCGACCGATCAATTTGTTTTTTTATTTCCAGTCGGAGGTATTTGATATCAAAGGACTTGGACAATTTGCTTTTGGTATCGGTACTTTGATATATTCGTGGGGGAAAATAGGACTTGTTTTTTCACCGCTGATATTGTTGAAGATGATAGTGTTTCTACTTACGGCTTCGCTGGTAATGGTAGCTATGCAGAATGCAGCGGCTGCAACATGTTTCTGGATAGAAAATTCATTCTTTGTGCTTGATCTTGTAACAAGATTCAAGGACTATGCTAAATATCCTGTGACTATATTCAGTCCTGCATTCCGTTTTATATTCACATTTGTAATGCCGATCGCATTTATTGCGTACTATCCGAGTCTTGTGCTTCTTCGTCCTGATGAAACACCTGTTCTCTCATGGCTTTCGCCTGTAATAGGCATATTCTTCTTCTGGATAAGCTACAAGATATGGATGCACGGCGCTATGAAGTATAATGGTACTGGTTCGTGATATTTTTTCAATCAGAAAACGATAGCTTTTACCCCAACAAAAATGCACCCTCCGAAATAACAGAGGGTGCATTGTATCAAAATAAGCGTTTTTAGCCATATTGGCGTGACTAAAAGAATGACACGCACTGAAAAGCCCGATTTATCGGGCTTTTTTGCTGCCCTAGTGTTGGGTGAAAAATTGAAAAACTGAGGGATGACATTGCAATATTTAGGCAATTTTGGAGGATTTGAACTGCCACAAAGGCAGCTTTTATACAACTCATAGGTCTAAGCACAGGCAAATCTCAGTTTTTCAGAGAAAAATAGTACACAAAGTTTCGGACTCGGTTTTAGTGGTTTTCACGAAATGTGAAAACTCTGAATCGAGTCCTTTTTTATTTTACCCAAAACAAATGATAGAATGCCTATCAGCGATTTGTGAGCCGTTTTCGACGGCAGCAGTGGCAGGTCGGTAAACTACGCCGCCGAGGAAAGATACAGCCGCTGTGAACGATTTGTGAGCCTCCTGTGGCAGATACATAGACAAAGCAGATCACGCCTGCTGTCTATGGAATAATTCTGTCAGGAGGAAGAAAAAATGAACAACTACTTTATGAGCGGTAAGCTGATGCATAAGGCTTCCGACCATAACACCAAACGCTGTGAGGTTGAGAAATGGGTATTCCTGCCTCACTCAGACTTTGAAAGACTGAAAGCAAACCCGTATCAGGAACATGAAGCCATAACCGCCGCCAAGGACCTTATGTTCGAGGACGAGAAAGCATATCACTGTATAATGCTTCTTGACGAGCACAGCGATGACGGTCTGCTTATTGAAGCTGAAGGCTTTGACTATCCCCGTCTTTCTATGTTCGTTCCCGATGCAGCTCTTATCTATGAGCGTTATAAGACATCTGAGGCTGAACTGAAGCTCCATGATATGATCAGGGATACTGTCGAAAAGATCGCTGAACTTGCTCATACAGGTAAGACGGACTTCACATATGCTGATATGATCGACATGGACGAGGTCGAGAGCCTTGTCAAAAATGCTATCATACAGCAGCTTGCAATGAGAGATGACATCTCAATCGCAAAGAACACAGACATCGGAGTTGAGTTTCAGCCGGATATCCATATTGAGGCCAAAGAACTCACAGAGCTGAAGTTCTACTGTCCCCTTAAAGTTCAGCGTGAGATACAGCCTTCATTTGATGAAGATGAGGAAGAAGAGTTCTTCGAAGATACTGAGGAGCTTTCAGACTTTGAGATCCTTGAGTATCAAAGCGAAATCTTGGATGCAATCGAGGCTTCCAGAAAGATAAAGTCGAATTTCTGTGCAATGAATGCTGCTCGTTCTACTGTAAAGACAGAAAAGCGTGCTACGAAAATGTAAGCCGGAAGAATCTCGGAGAAAACTGTCCCGAGCGCATCTGTACCGCACCTGATGCCAAAGACGGATACCGTTTTTCAAAGGCAATGAAAAATCCCGGATTTATCAGTATAGATGACATCATCAACACATATCTCCCTCTCGGTTTTTCCAATTTCAAAATAGAAGGCAGAGGACTCGGAAGCGCTGTCAATCTTGAATTCCTGCTTTATTACCTCACAAAGCCGGAATATCAGCTTATTGTCCGTGAAGAGATCTATCTTGATAGTATGCTGGATCTGTTCTGAATAATCGAGATCAACGAACTTAAACACTGTAAATATAGAGTTTGTCATTGAAAAAGCAAACGAACTACATGATTAGGAGATCAACTATGAGCAAAAGCAAAATATCAGATATAAATAGCTTTAGTCTGCTTTCTCCATGTGAAAGTGACTTATACTTCAAACTAAGCAAAAATACAGAAAATGATCTTGCAGTGAGTTTTTTAACTCAGAATATTTCAAGCAATTCATCAGAGGAGATCGTACTCAGAAGGATACTTCTTGAAATGCCTGTTAGTGAACGGACAATAAGCTATCGCAGAGCAATATATAACGAACTGCGCGACAATACCGATCTCTGCGAAGAACTCTACAATATATTTGAATCCATGCACTTTTATGCCGCGGATCGTCTTGTAAAGTTCGGAAACAGCTCAACCATAATGGAGCTCCTGACACGACTCAGAGACCTTGATGCATACGTTACTGCAGTTCTAAGAATAAAGGATGTCATAAAGGGACATGAGTTTAGTTCAGATGGCATGAAGCTCTTTTCGGAGTATATAAACGATATCTGCAGTAACAGTGGATTTGAGGAACTGGAAAAGGATCTCGCCGTAGTCGGAGATGATATAAACAATATTAAAAGTATTACTATCGGTGTAAATCTGGATCAGGAGTTTTATCCGAGAGAAACGGGCATACTATCCCTCAATAATTTCTACTTTGAACGTCAGAGTGCTCTAAAGCGATTTATCAAGTTTCATTCTAAGGATCAGATCAACGATAAAGATCTGCTGCCCTTTGAAATGGAAATGCACAATGAAGTGAGCAGCCGAACAGGTCAGAATTATACTGGATTGCCATCACCTACAAACCGTCCCACTGACAGTATGCTTATGAACAATTTAAACACTATTATCGAGAGAATGCTACCTTCTTCAACTTCCAAGCTGAAGCGAGTGCTTAACAAGTATGTGGATGTCAGCGGGCAGGCTCTCGGAAAACTTGCAGACGAGATATTGTTCTATCTAAGGTTTATCGAACTTGAAAGGAAACTCAAAGAACATGGTATGTCTTGCTGTATTGGAGAGACTTCAGAAGGCGATACTATACTTACGGATTTCTACAACATTAAACTCGCCATTTGCCAAATGAAAGGCGAAGTTGAGGAGGAAATAATATGCAACGATATTGAGTTCACAAAGGAAAAAACTGTTCAAATACTTACGGGGCCAAATCGTGGCGGAAAAACTATACTCACACAGGGGATTGGTCTGGCTTTTTTGATGTACCAGTGCGGAGTTTTTGTTCCAGCATCTTCTGCTAAGATTCGTCTGTGTGACGGAATATATACTCATTTCCCGATTGAAGAGGATAAGACAGTATCTCTCGGTCGCCTCGGAGAGGAAGCAGAGCGGTTCAATGAGATTTGCAAGACCGCAGGGAACGAAAGCTTGATTCTTTTCAATGAGTCATTTGCGACTACCAGTCATACAGAGTCACTGTATATTGCCGAGGACGTACTAAAATACCTGTGCTGTATCGGGGCACGAACTTGTTTCAATACCCATATGCACGAATTAGCTGAAAATGCTGATAAGATAAGCGAAGCAGTTGATTCTGGATACGGAGCAGTCAGCGTAGTGATGGAAAACAACAACGGAAAGCGATCATTTAAGATAAGCTACAAAAAACCTGACGGAAAGAGCTATGCTCACGAGATTGCATATAAATATGGAATTACCTTTGAACAGCTCAGTAAAAACAGTGATAAAATAAAAAAGCTCCATGTGTAATTCACACATGGAGCAGGATTTACAAATTGAAAATCCGTTACATACATTTTTATGATATGATTGTTTTGACAAAGTACGAAAAATAGCCATTTGTCGTATGTCATCTCTTTAGTCATAAATTTACAACGTAATATAGGCACTTTCGAGCAATCGGAAGTGCCTGTTTTTATGCCCATTTTTATACAATTGCAGCAACCGTGCAGCAACGCGTTTATTTTTTCTCGAAATATCGCCGAGAATCACTGAGTGTTTTTTAGAGTTTTTGAAGTATATTGCAGTTTGTTGTTAACCAAGGTTAACAAAAGAAGGGCTTAGTGTTATTAAAATAGATAGTTATAAGAAATGCACCCGTGAAGGGTGCATAATATTATCATTTTTTATTTGTTCTCAAAAGCTTCCAACTCTTGACAAAGTGCAACAAAATCATCATATACAGTTATTGTTTGCAGATAGCGGAAATCAAGAATGTAACCTGAGGCTTTGTGCCTCAGGAAGTCTGCATCCCAAAGAGGTACAGAAATAAATCCGTCCTTATAATGATACTTTAATGGTTCAAACTTATCTATGTTAGCACGGAAATACTTTACCTTAGCCATGCAGAGTTTATTGATCCTGAACAGCAGACCGATAATGTCTGTACGTTCAAAGAAGGCGTCCTTGAATATAAGGTGCTTATGTGAGTTCTCCCTGTCCGAGTACCATGCGTTGCTTTCATGTTGTAAGTGATACTTTTCTATCAGAAGATACTTGTCGTCCATGGTTATCTCCTTGGAACTATACATCGTATATAACGCTTATGAAAGATAATGTTCCTTTTATGATCATTATACATTATTCTGATCTAAAAATCAATTGCTTTTTGCTTGACGATATTGCATGAGCATTATATAATATAAGTTAAAGAAAGTCTCCCTGAGGTAATGATTAAGCTGTTTTTCTGCTGTGCTAACTCAAATACCAGAATCAGAATTGACCGAGGTGAAAGATATGTTCAGCTTTTTCAAGCGTAAAAAAGAAAAAGTCTCTCCTGCTCCGCAGTTGATAGTCCGCACGGATAAAGAATATGAGAAAAAGCTGCCCACAATTAGAGGATATGATATAATAGATTATCCTGAACCTTTCAGTATTTCTTATATTTTTCCTGATGCAAATTTTGCAAATAGCATTAAAGTATATTATCTATGTAACGTGACCCCTGATAAGATAAGAGCGATTTATCCTGAAGCATCAGATCCATACACCCTTCGTAAGATGATCATTGCAAAGGATAAGGAGCGTATAACTTCAAAATTTCAATATATTATATCTTCATACTATGAAGAAGTGATACGATATATAGAGGATGTTCTTGATAGAATTATAGCTATGGATCTCGTACGGCTAATTACCGGTGACATAGATGCAGATATTTTATCTGCTTTCAATATTGACTATGATAAGATTATTTCATTTTTGAAAGAAAACGATGTTATGAATAATAAAGACAGCTATCTGTATTTGATGATGGATAGAGCTATAGGCGATTTCATCTTTCAGCTTACTACTGATACTGCTCAACTGGTAAATATGATATGTTCAAATGTGAATACTGAGCGTATTGATATGCATATAAAAAAGCTGAAAGAGTTCGCTTCATCTGATAAAATACGTTCTGCTATTATTATTCAAGAAGAAGATCAAAAAAAGAATCCAGAAAATTATTATACATCCATTGGGACATCTGTAATGAGCGATGGTAAAATAGAACTGTATACCAAGAGAGTAAAAGGGAGATTTAGCTCCCTAAAATGCACAATTGAAAAGTATGCGTCATTTTTGAGCGAAGCTTTAATAATATAGATGTGTCCAAGTGTCCACAAAAAGCTTTATATATAAAAGAAAAAGTTCATCCGTGAAGTTTGAGTATTTACGAATATAATAGTTAGATAGATTAAGCTTGTACTTCTTCAGATTGACTTTTTCTCCCTGCTGTGCTATAATTCAGATGTTGAAAAGCTGCCGAGATCTATATACAATATCAGAAATATCGGGTGATTTTATGAGTGATGATTGGAAGAGTACCGAATGGCAGGATAAAGCATTCCGTAAACCTTTCAGATACTGGATACGTGATGAGATCGAAGAAATAATCAAAGAAGAAAACATTGACAGAAAACGTTTTTATGAAGCATCAAAAAATAATTATCAGTCTGTAATCAATAAGTTTTATTACAGTTTTATTGATTATGAAGATAAAAGAAAACCTGATTTCACGGAGTTAAGTTATCTATGGCTGATTTTTCAAAAGAATCTGAAACGATCTCCATTGATTCACTGGGGAAAGGATTATAATGAATATATCGGTAGTATAGCATCATTAATACCGGATGAGTATCTCAATAATATGCACTATCTTATACTGAGTCAGGGCTGGGTTTATGAAGGGTATATTCCTGAAATTATAGCCGTATTAAAGGAGACCGATGGCTGGCTTGATGATTTTTATGTTGTTTCAAAAAAATATGAGTATGTGATAATTCATACCGATGATGGTGAATGTATGTATTCACTGACAAAATAGTTTTTCACTTATACTGCAATATGTTTAACGTAAGCACTTGTTGAAAAGCAGGTGCTTTTTATGTCTCTGAAACGGCTATATTCAGCAGAGTGTCCAAGTGTCCACAAAAAGCTTTATATATAAAAGAAAAAGTTCATCCGTGAAGTTTGAGTATTTACGAATATAATAGTTGGATAGATTAAGCTTGTACTTCTTCTGATTGACTTTTTCTTCCTGTTGTGCTATAATTCCGGTATAACGGAAGTACAGGAGGTGTTGAAGTTGAGTTTCGATTTTGATATCAGCGTACGCATCAAGGACAAGCGAACCGGTGACATCATCTCCGGTCCGAAAGTGATCCCTGCGCCTGCAAGTGATTATGCTGGCTATGAAGAAATCTGCTGGTGGGCCAGCAGTCTGTTCCTTGATCTTCCACCGGCTATTTTCAGAATATGCGGAAAATATATGGGAAAACAGTATCTGCTTGAAGAAGGAGCAGAAGGAAATGCCTATACCTCTGTACCGAGAGTTGCTCTGCGTGAAATATGTTCCTATATATTTAGCAGAAGCTGTGTGCCGGATTCTGAACTGACTGAGGAAAGAAGCTGTTCGTGGTGGGAAGGTTACGAGGTTACAAACCAAGCCAAAGCAGAAGAACTGAAAGATTTCTTGTGGTCTCTTGAATATATTGAAAATCGAAATGAAGATGCCGGAATTGCAGAGAAGTTTATCACCGATCTCAAGAAAAGAGAAGAGTTTAAAAGCAACCCGCAAGGGTATGAGTTTGAGTTTATGCTCAATTATCATTACTGCCGTCCCAGATAATAATTGTATGCACGAAAACTTAATAAAAACTAAGCACTTGTCCAAACAGACAGGTGCTTTTTTATGCCTTATAAATGGCTGTATTCAGCGGAGTGTCCAAGTGTCCGCAAAAAGTCTCCTATATAATAGAAAAAAACAGCTCGCCCGTGATGGGCGAACTGCAAATCATATTATTTCAGGAACATTTCAAGATTTGAAATATGTTCAAGCTGAAGCTGATCTGTGACATGAGCGTATGGCTCAGAGAATGGCTGATATAATCCAGAAGCCGGTTGAACTCGTAATTGAGAAAAAGAATAAATCTCCTGAACCTGTTGGCGACGGGGACAACAATACTGAGAAAAAGAAGGATTTTACAAGAATCTTCTATCCGCATAAAAACACTGAAGGTTGAACTTAACGCTGCGAAAACCGAATATTGCCTCAATTAACCCCAACAACGAGAACAGCTTTCAAGATAATATTTCTTCCCGGCCTTTGTGCCGGGTTAGCTGTTCTGATATATTTCAACCAGAATGTGTACTGTATGATAATTCTAATTCACGGCTATGTTTGAAGAGATTTCGAATAAAAAAGGCTTAAGAAATAACATACTCGTAATTTACTAACTCATGATTATCTAAACAAAGGGTGATATCAATTCTTACTCATGGATAATCCATTTCCAGTTGACATTTGCGTTTATGTGTGATATAATCAGTTTGATAAGCGCAAAATATTCAAAATTTGCGTTTTGCTCTAAGCTTTTATCACATTTTGACTCAATGCATATTTGATTTTGGGCTTCAGATAATAACAACTGTCAGAAGGAGATGAGATATATGTCAAGGAAAACACTTAAAGCTCTATTCCATATGGGAGCTAAAGAATACCAAGATGAATACAACAGCAGATATAACGCTGATACTACAATTCACCTGAATGTAACTATCGGGAATGACGCTGCTTTTATCTGTCAGACTCCTGAGATATACAAACAGATTATTTCGATAGAGCGTTTGGACAAAGCTGTTGACGCTGTGGCTAATACACTGCCTCAACTTGCAATATCTCAGTTCACTTCCAAATGTCTGATAGATGAGATTTTACTTACAAATAACATCGAAGGTGTTCACAGTACCAGGAAAGAGATTGGTGAGATACTTCAGGATCTGTCAATGCGGGATAAACGCAACCGATTCGTTGGACTTGTCGCTAAGTATGCTGCATTGGAAGATAATCAGACTATGTCCTTTAAGAATTGTCAGGATATACGCAAGGTCTATGATGATATCTTCTATGAAGAAATAAAGGCAACTGATCCTGAGAATCTGCCTGATGGTGAAATGTTCCGTAAATCCGGTGTTGAAGTACAGTCAGCAACTCAGAAGGTTATTCACAAAGGATTATCGCCCGAGAGTAAAATAATCGATACCATGAATCAGAGCCTTGCAGTGTTGAACGATGACGATATCGATATCTTCATCAGGATAGCTGTATTCCACTACCTGTTCGGATATATTCATCCATTCTACGACGGAAACGGCAGAACGAGCCGATTCATAAGCAGCTATCTGTTATCGCGTCAACTCAATCCTCTTATTGGATACCGACTTTCTTATACTGTAAAAGAGAATATTTCAAAGTATTATAAGGCTTTTGAAGTATGCAACGATGCACACAACAAAGCTGAACTTACGCCGTTTGTGGAGATGTTCCTGAATATACTGGAGATATCGCTGCAACAGCTGCTGGAAACTCTTGAAGAGAAGAAGTATAAATGGAAATACTACTGTCAACGTGTCGGTAGCTTACCTAATGCTGAAAAGAACGATATTGCTCATTTGTACGAACTTCTGATTCAGGCAGCATTATTCTCCAATATCGGTATCTCCCGTGAGGAGCTTCTTAATGAACTGAAACTGTCAGAGAATACATTACGGAGCAGGTTAAGGCTTATTCCTGAAATTCTGCTCATTGAGAATCGTCAGAAAGGCAGGAAGTATTATCTTCTTGACCTTGATGCGACAGATAAACTATTTGATGTGTAATAATGATTGTGCCGCCATTAATGGCGGCACTTCGTTTATACAGTTATTGTCTTAAGTCAACTCGCATACAAATGGTTCGATGTATTTCCTTATGAAATCAGCTCTGTCCATTACAGTGGGCTTGAAATATGACGCTACTGCAATAACGATATTCTTTTCAGGGTTGATATAAATTACGTTTCCGCTGTTACCGAGAGCGGCGTATACTTTCTTTTCACGGTCTAATATCCACCACAGATAGCCATATTCCATACTCTGCCAGTTCTGATTTTCAATGATTCTTGGGTGCGTCATTTCTTTTATCCAGTTTGAAGAAACAATACGCTTTCCGTTGTAAACGCCCATGTTTAGACAAAGCTGCCCTATCTTAGCCATATCATCAGCCGACATACAAAGTCCGTATCCGGGAGTCCCCAAGTCCTCGGGATCGCAGAACCAGACGTTTCCTTTAGGAGTTTTCTCTATAGTAAACTGCTTGTGTTCCTCTGCTGTTTTTGCAATGTAGACAGAGTACGGCTTGATACCAAGCGGCTCGAAAAGATATTTGTTTGCGTAATCAACGGTCTTCATATTTGTTGCCTTGTATAATATTCCCGTCAGAATATGCAGGCACACCGTCTTATAGTTGAACTCGTCTGTTAGTCCGTTCCTGCCGCCAAGAAAGTCAAGAGAAGCGTATGTCCAGTTATCACTTGAACACACCTTTGACCACGGATCGCCCTTGCCTTTATAAGGCGCTCTCATTGTCAGCAGATGCTTGATAGTAACATCGTATATGGTCTTTTCGCCACGTTTGACTTTACGAAAGCTACTACCTTGCCTATGGGCTTTTCGGCATCTTTATGAAGTGGGCAAGGAACGGTTATGCCGAGTCGGCGCAGGAGATGACACAGATCGTGGTGGAGAGGATATTTGCAGGAAATATGGAATAAATGAAGCCCTGAGAAATGCTTATCCGTAAGCAGATCTCAGGGCTTTTTCCTTTACGGCATTCACGCTTTGTAAAAGACAACTTCCGCTTAATTGTCAAACATCGTCAGGGTGAACTTTGTCAGCTCTATTGCAAGCTCGTGAGGAGTTTCCGCAAAACCACGTTCAGCCCAATCTAAAATGCAGTTGAAGATAATGCCGTTCCACGCAATGATACGCAGTCTGAGTTTTTCGTCAAAGATTTCTGTACTGCGATTGATCTCGTCCAGTATATGCATACCCATTCCGGCTTTCAGGATCAGCGGTATCTTGTCCTTGTATGATGGAAGTATTGAGAGAGTTGCAAAGGAAAGAAAAATATCATTTCCGAAAGAGGGTGTACGGTCAGTAAGTCGAAAATAGGGATATCCAATAAAAATTTGACTTTATGTAAATAAATAAGATGAAAAATGATGAATATTTAGATATAAATAAGACCGCTCCAAAAAAAGCTTGACTTTTATTTGTCACTGTGCTATAATTTTTGATTGTTAGGATATACTAATTCATATTTTAAAAAGTATATAATAGAAGCACCGCATTAATACGTTGATGTCGTAAATTAGCGATATCAACAGTTTTGGTGCGAAGGCATATTGTATAATATAAAGTTAGCATATTATAACAAATTGCATTTTTGGCTGAACCGCCTTTCTTCAGTGAGCTCTGTCATTTTAAGCAACACATTGGTGAAACGGTCTGAGCCTGACAGGTATCATATCAAACTCGGATCTGTGCATCAATAAGATATGGAGGTATTTATGTCACTTTTAAAAATGGAAAATGTCGTAAGACGATACGGAGATGAAAGCAATGCTGTTTATGCGCTCAATGGAGTTTCTCTTGAAATCGAGGAAAAAGAGATAGTGATAATTTTAGGCTCATCGGGTTCGGGAAAGAGCACACTTCTCAACATCATCGGCGGTATTGATGTAATGACCGACGGTAAATTTGTTTTCATGGGCAAAGAGATGAGCGGCAAAAAGAGCAAGGACCTTCTTATGTACAGACGCGAAAACATCGGATTTGTATTTCAGTTCTATAATCTTATTGCAGATCTTACGGTAAGAGAGAATATCAAGGTCGTTGCTGAATATTGCAGTTCTCCTCTGGATATTGACGATGTTATGAAAACGCTGGGAATAAACGAATTTGCCGACCGTTTCCCTAATCAGCTCTCGGGCGGTCAGCAGCAGCGCGTAGCTATCGCAAGAGCGGTAATAAAAAATCCTAAGCTCCTGCTTTGCGATGAGCTTACAGGCGCGCTGGATTCAAAAAGCTCGGGGGACGTATTGAAATTCATCGAAAAGATCAATGCCGAATACAACACAACGATAATAATAATAACTCATAATAATGAGATCGCAAGAATGGGTGATAGGATAATCAGGATTCATGACGGAAAGATCATTTCAAATGAGATAAACACAGCAAAAGTCAAGGCAAGCGAACTTGAACTTTGATCATAGAATATAGCGAGGGTTAAAAATGCTTACATTAAACAAAAGATACATAAGAAGCATCAAGAAGAATTTTTCATTCTACTTTTTCTCTTCGCTTCTTACGGCAGTGGCTATATGCCTTTTTTTATGCTTCCATGCGGGAGTAAACGGCGAAAAAGCATATATAGACGATATAAGAGAGAACTACTGCGTCGAAGACGGTGAATTCACACTTCCTGTTTCGCTTGATGAAGATGCTGTGGCTGAGCTTGAAAACGAAAAAAACGTTACTGTTGAGAAGAACAGATATGTTAATTTCGAGGACGAAAACTATGCTATCCGCTGCTTCTCAAAGACAGAAAAGGTGAACAAATACTGCGTGACAGAAGGTTCGGATGCTGAGAAGGACAACGAGCTTCTTATCAGCAGGAATTTTGCGGATGCCAATTCGATAAAGCTCTCTGACAGTATAAAGATATTTGACAGGGATTTTGTTGTTAAGGGATTTGTTGAGCGTCCCGATTATCTGTTCATGCTTGAAAATCTTTCGGACAGCTATCATACCGACTCGGAATTCGGTATAGCTGTAATGTCTGATGAAGCGCTTGAGTCTCTTGGTGAAGAGATATCGGAGTATTACTCGATAGTTTACAATGATAATGATGACGTAAACAGTGTTAGAAGATACATCTATGATGAATACGGCACACTTTCATATACGCCTGCTGACATGAACAGGAGGATCACAATGCCTCTTAATCTCTGTCAGCAGCTCGGTATGTATGCGAATTTGATCCTTCCCGTCATCCTGCTCATAGTTATTATCCTTACTGCCGTGGTATTAAAGAGACATCTTCTCAATGACGCGAAACAGATCGGTGTACTTCTGGCGCTTGGTATGAAAAAGTCTCAGATATACCGACATTATATGCTTTTTGCGCTTATACCTGCGGCATTGGGCAGTATATTGGGCGTGGCAGCAGCATTTCTCTTTAAAGACAGCGTGGCGTCCATGTGCTTTTTTAAGATAGAAAAGCTTCCTGTGGATTACAGCTTCAACACATCGGATATACTGATGTCGCTTCTGTTCCCTGCGGTTCTGTATTGCCTGTCTGCACTGCTTCAGACTATCGGCATAACACGGAAAAACGTTACGGAGCTTCTCAGGAACAGGCTCGGCTCGGGAAAGAAGAGAGGAAAAGCTTCTTCTTCGGTAAATACTCCTGTAAGACGAAAGTACATATTCAGGACTATATTCAGCCATTTTTCGCGTACTCTCGCGTTTGCTGCCGGAGTTATCATAAGCGGCATAGTTATGGTTTATGCTCTTTATATGATAGATTCATGCAAGCATTACCGCGATCATGCAGTCGATATAGTCGGAGATTTTGAATATGAGTATTTCCTTGACGACTTCACGGATGATGAACTCCCTGAAAAAGCGGTGGGTTCCGTGGGACTTGCTTTTGAGGTTGAGGGGAGCAACGGCACCTTCAATATCATAGGCGTAGATGATGACCGCTATCTTAAATTCAAGGACGATGACGGAAATGAAGCCGATCTTGATGACGGAAAGTATTACCTCAGCAAAATGGCCTCCATGCAGTACGGAGTAGGCGAGGGCGAGACCCTGAAATTCTTCCAGTCGGCTTCTATGAAGGAGTATGAGGTGAAAATAGACAGGATCATCGATAATGATGTTCAGTGCGTGCTTTATTCGTCCAGGAGTAATATCTGTGATATGTTCGATATCCCCGACGGAATGTACAATGTTGTAATGAGCTCGGATAAGATCGGCTATTCTGACGACGAAGTCACATCAACGATCACCAAAAAGTCGTTCAAGGATCAGATACAGAGCGTTATCGACGGTATTATACCGTCAATGACAAGTACGGTCGTTATCGGCTGCCTGATCTGTATCATAGTTATCTATCTTATGGTAAATATGCTCATACAGGAAAATACGGGAATGATATCGATGCTCAAAATACTGGGTATGAAAAACAGAGAGATCAACAGGATGGTGCTCAATGTTTATTTTGTTATCCTTGTGATATCATCTGTACTTGGACTGTATCTGGGATATCTTTTCTCTGATTTTTATTTCAAGGGGAATGTAGAAAGCTTCCAGTGCTATATAAGCGCATGGATATCGCCTGTCAGCATAGCGGTCTATTTCGGCTGTATCCTTATCAGTTACTTTTTGTCGCTGCTGCTGCTTCGCCGAAAGGTATACAAGGTGGATGTAAGCGAGAGCCTCAAGTATAATCAGGATTGAACAGGCTTCGGGATAATGATAAAAATTTAAACAGCTTATGTTATGGGAGATCTGAATGGAATTTGTTGACAAAATATATGAGATCGGAGAGCGTCCTCCGTTGGGGACTGTGCCTCGCAGGATGTATGCGTGGACGATAAGGAATGAACGGCTGGGTTCGCCCGAGACCGCATTCGGCGTGGAGCTGGTTGACGTTCCGATGATACGCGATGATGAGCTACTTGTTTATAATATCAGCGCGGGAATCAATTACAACGGTATATGGGCGGCGACCGGAAAGCCCAAGAATGTTATAGACAGTAACGGCGATTATTTTGACGAGAAGCAGGATTTTCATATCTGCGGCTCGGAATCATGCGGAATAGTTTATGCAGTCGGAAAAAACGTAAAAAACTATAAGGTAGGAGATATTATCTGCGTCGGGGGCTCGAAGTATTCCTCAGACGATAAGGATATACAGTCGGGAATGGATCCCTGCTTCAGCCCTTCTTATCATATATGGGGTTATGAGAGCAATTACGGAGCATTTGCTCAGTTTTCAAGGGTCCAGGAGTGTCAGTGCGTCAAAAAGGCAGATAATCTTGATTATGACGAAGCTGCCTGTGCCTATGCAACAGGAGTTACTGCATACCGTATGCTGAATGGCTGGAAAGGCAATACCCTGAAAAAGGGAGATGTTGTTCTTATATGGGGCGGCGCGGGCGGCCTCGGTATATCAGCTATCCAGATCACAAAGGCTCTCGGCGGGATCCCTGTTGCGGTGGTATCCTCCGAGGAAAAGGGCGAACTGTGTAAACAGCTCGGAGCAGCGGGATATATAGACCGCTCGAAGTTTGACCATTGGGGAAGCGTAAGCTCTCTTTCTGACAATGAGTACCGCAGCTGGATAGCTCAGGCAACTAAATTCAGACGAAGCATATGGAAGATAGTCGGAGAAAAGCGTTCACCTGCTATAGTACTGGAGCATCCGGGCAGAGATACTCTTCCCACATCGCTGTTCGTGTGCGGAAATGGGGGAATGGTAGTTCTCTGCGGTGCCACATCATCGTATATGGCGGATATAGATCTGAGGTTCCTGTGGCTTAACCAGAGAAGGATACAAGGCTCTCATGCAGGCACTCAGAAGGACGCGGCGGAGTACATCAAGCTTGTGGAAAAGTACGATATTCACCCCTATATAGGAAAAAATATGACTGGAGCGAACTGCCGAAGGCTCATGAGGACTTTGCAAAAAAAGTCTATAAGGGCAAGCTGGTCGTCAGGATTGGAGCGGAATAATAGAATATGCAGAATGATTTAAGGTTTAAAGATACAGATGTAGCTGTTATAGGGTATTCCTGCCGTTTCCCCGAAAGCAGTTCACCTGAAAGGTTCTGGCAGAACCTTAAAAACGGAAGGGACTGTATCACAAGGGAGGACGGATCAGATCTCCGCAGAACGTATGCTTTCGGACGTATCAATGACGCATACAGCTTTGATCCCGAGGCGTTCGGGCTCAGCGAATTGTCCGCAAAGCTTATGGATCCTCAGCAAAGAATGATGTTCAAGCTTTGCGCCGAGGTGCTTGAGACAGGAGGATATTCCGAAAACAGGAAAAATGTGCGTGTCGGGCTTTTCTGTTCGCTTTATGAATTTGTTTATGTCTGGAAAGGCTATTTCACCACCTCGGAAGATACTGCCGAAGAACAGAGTCTGAGAAAAACATTTCTTGACGGCTCGTCTGCGTCAAGGATAGGTTATCATATGGACTTTACAGGTCCTTGTGTGCCGATAAAGGCGTCGTGTGCAAGCTCGCTTTATGCGGTCCATGAAGCTGTGAACGCTCTCATAAACGGAGAGTGTGATATAGCTATCGCAGGCGGAGTTAATATCCTTGAAAATCAGGAATACTATATGAACGCTGAAAATACACTGTCTAAAAACGGTTATACGAAGCCATTCAGCGCCGATGCAGACGGGTTCGTCCCGGGCTGCGGAGGCGGTGCAGTGCTTCTAAAAATGCTCAGTGACAGTATTGAGGATCATGATGTTATCCATGCGGTAATAAAGGGCTCCGCTATAAATAACGACGGAAGCGAAAAGGCGAGCTATGCTGCTCCGAGCGTCAAAGGCGAGTGCAGAGCAATGTCTGACGCACTTTATATAGCAGAGCTTGAAGCTGATGATATCGGCTACATCGAAGCTCACGGTACGGGAACAAAGCTTGGCGACGCAATAGAGATCACCTCGATAAACAAGGTGTTCGGCGACAGAACGGAGAATCCCTTGTACATAGGCTCAGTCAAATCAAATGTCGGACATCTTAATTTTGCGGCAGGTGTTGCAGGTCTGATAAAAACTGTTCTTATGCTTGAACACGGTACAATAGTCCCGTCATTGTACTGTGAAAAGATCAATCCCGAGCTTTCGATGGAGAAATTCGGATATAAGGTGGCGGACAGCTGCGAAAGAAATGATGATCTCAGGTATGCGGGAGTAAGTGCTTTCGGAGTCGGAGGCAATAACTGTCATGTCGTTCTGTCGGCATATAAAGCTGAAAGCAGCGGTATCTCAGAGGATCGGAGCGGATATGGCATTATCATTTCATCTGATGATAAGCAGTGCCTGAAAAAAGATTGCAGCGAGCTCGCTTATTATCTTGAGCATGAGCCCGAAACACAGCTGAGGGATATAGCGTACACGATCGCTTCAAGAGCTCCTCTGAAAAAATACCGCGTCCCGTTTGGCGCAGGGAGCACCGAAAGCCTTGCAGGTATGCTCAGACAGCCGTTCATTACTTATGAGGAACCGGTCGGAAAAAAACAGCAAAGAGTCATATGGCTTTTCCCCGGCAGCAATGTGTTGGGGATTGATGAAGTCAGAGCTGTATACAATATCTCGCCGGAGATAAGAGAATGCTGTGATGCTGTTTTCGATGATGTAGAGTCCGAATGCGGTATTGATCTCAGGCAAACCCTTAGCGAAGGTGAGCTTACCGATACACAGCTCAATTCAGCGCTCCTGCTGCTCTGTGTACAGTGCGCTGTGGGAGATATGCTGAAAAAGGCGGGAGTTGCCTGCGACGCTGTTATCGGATACAGTGCAGGCGAATATACAGCGGCATACTTTGCCGGAGTCATTACAAGAAAAGAACTGATAAGGCTCTATTATCTGAGAAATAAGCTTCTTGCAAGGCTTCCCGAGGGTAAGATACTGACCGTTTTAGGAGATCCCGATGAGTTTGAGCTGCCTGAAGGCATATATATTTCGGCGCGGAATACTCCGAACAGATTTATGATAACAGGACTTGCGGATGACGTTGACAGCTATATGAAGGTACTGGGAGAAAAAAACATTTATTGTACGGAGCTCCCTCTGAAACGTGCGGGACACTGTAGTATTGTTGATGGGATAATCCCCGATTTCAGGAAGCTTCTTGATACTATCAGCTTTAAACCTCCTAAGGTCACATATATATCCTCGTATACGGGGCGTATCGCTGATACGGAGCTTGTATCCGCAGATTACTGGACAGAACAGCTGAGAAGCAAGGTCGATTTCTACAATGCGGCAATGGTGTTCGATACATTTGAGAGCATGGCTGCAGTTGAGATCGGTGTTGGCGGACAGCTCTCTTATTTTGCCAAAAAATCGGTGAAGAACCGCAGCGGAAAAACATTCATCAGCATGATCTGTGATGACATAACGGATCGCGGTGAAGCTTTGTTATATGGTTTGTCTGCACTAACATCTGTGGGATTACTTGACAAAGCGGTTCCCGATGGCAGAAGGATATATCTTCCTCCTTCTTCGTTCAATGAAAAAAACTATAACGAGTTAGAGGAAAAACGTGATGAAACGCCGTTTATTCAGAAGAAACAGGTGATACTGGACGGCTGCTCAAGGGAAATGTCAGAGCTCGTTTCATTCCTTGGCAAAAAGTGCGAGACCGAAGTGCTCCAGTATATGCCCGATGAAACGGGATGGAAGGATACAGAGACCTTATATGCCGGGTTTGCAGGTACAGAAAGCAGAATGCTCGAAGCTTCCGATATAAAGTGTGTAAAGGAGAATAAAAACCTTGAAGCTTCTTTGGATATGCTTTGCCTTTCAGCTTCTGTGGGATACTTCAAGCATTACGGCCTGTTCGTCCGTAAGGACAGTGCTTTGAGCTGGGCGGAAATAAAGGATAAGCTCGGTATCGTTGAGGAATATTTGCCTTTTGCTATGCTTATGCTGTCATTCCTGAGGGATAACGGTTACATTGCCATTGATAATACAGAGTATATACAGGACATAAGCGACAGTGACATTATCAGATGCATCAAGAGCATATCCGAAGCTGATACTATTGAAGCTGTACTGGAAAAGGTAAGGAAGCTTGAACCTGATTATATACCGTTTTTTGAGCTTTATGCCGATGCAGCCGCACATTATCCGGAAGTTCTTGAAGGAAGGGGGCTCGGTAAGGAGATACTCTATCCCAACGGCTCCTACAACAAGCTTTTTGATATGTATAAAAAGATACCCGAAATGAATAAGGTGAGACTTTATTCATCGATCTTTGCCGAAATGCTGGAAGAGCTTGCCGCAGAAAGTGCGCGACCGCTGAAGATACTGGAAATAGGTGCGGGTACAGGACTTGTTACATGGAATGCCGTAAAGGTGACAGAAAAACATAACGGTGATTACTGGTTTACCGATATCGGAGCTTCATTCATTGAAAAAGCAAAGATCTATGCAGCGGAAAACGGCTATACTTCACTTGAGTTCTGCAAGGTTGACGTCACCGCGGATTTCAGGGAACAGGGCGTGCCCGATGAGTATTTCGATGTGATCGTATCCTGTAATGTTATTCAGGCAACGGGAGATATGAAGGGGGCGCTGAAGAATTGCTTCAAGGCTCTAAGAAAGGGAGGCTATCTTGTTCTGCTGCAGACTATCGACGGTCACCATATAAGCGAGATGCTTTACGGCCTTACTCCCGAGTGGTGGAACTATTTCAACGATCCTCTCAGACGATACAGTCCGATAATGAAAAAGGAGCATTTCTGCCGTACACTTGAAGGCGCGGGCTTTGAAAATATACGTTTCTTTGAGGGAAATGAGAAAAAAGCTACTGACGCGGCGCTTATATTTGCTCAAAGAAATGCTGAGAATGCCCCGATGGATACGAGTATGGCAAAGGCTGTCACGGGGTATGAAAAAAGGTATATCTCAGGATATATCGGTGAAAACAGGAACGCTGACCTTATCATGCCCGAAAGCTGGGAGAAAAGATGTCATATAAGGCGTACTGACGGTGATTTGCCTGTTAATTATAAGAGCGAGACCGAAAAAAGGCTTTGCGGCATGATAGAAGGGATAACAGGCATAAAGATCGATGATACAGATTCGTCGATATATTCATATGATATTGATTCCCTCTGCGGACTTATGATAAGCTCGCAGATAAAAAACGGATTCAGTATAGATTTTTCAGTAAAGGATCTGCTCGGTTGTACTACTGTGAGGGAAATTGCAGAGATAATCGACGAAAGAACAGGTCATTGACCGCATAACGTAAGGAGGAAAAAAATGAAGGTAGATATTGAAAGAGTTATTGAGATCATACGCGAAGAGCTTTGCGTTGATGATGATGTCGAGATAAACGGGGATACCAAGCTGCGTCAGGAGCTTGAAATGGATTCTCTTGATACTATAAGCCTTATTTCCGCTCTCGAAGATGAATACGATATCAATGAGGAGCTCAACTATACCGATCTTATAACTGTCAACGACATAGTTGATGTTATAAAGCAGTATGTCTGAGCTCGGCGGAGCAGTGTATAACGACTTTGTGTACGGACCTGATAATGATAATAAGGGGCTGAGGCTCATCAAGTATATCGGAAGTGCCTGCAAGGTCGAGATACCTGCTGAAATAAACGGAGAAAGAGTCGTATCCTTAGGCCCGTATGTCTTTGTGGATATTGATGACGCAGGAGAGGGCAGGTTCAAGGCGGATGTTGCGAAAAACGGCAAAGCAACGCCGTATGAGATAATCCTTCCGCAGGGACTTGAATACATAAGCTACTGCGCTTTCTACGGCTGTGAGAACATAAAAAGCATCCTTATCCCCGAAAGCGTGACCGAGATCGGAAGCTCTGCATTTGCATTCTGCCAACAGCTTGAAAGTATAAAACTTCCGTCAGGTATCAGCATACTTAACAGGAGTATGTTCAGGAACTGCTTTTCATTGAAAGAGGCAGTACTGACAGGAAAAGTCGGGAGCATAGGGTTTATAGCCTTTGAGAATTGCAGGAGCCTTGAAAAGGTGGTATTGCCTGACAGCGTGAGCAGTATTGAAATGCGTGCCTTCTGCGGGTGCAGCTCTCTCAGGAAAATAAAGCTTCCGGATAATGATATAGAATTCGGCAACGGAGCGTTTGCGGAAAGCGGACTTGTAGAAGTTTCCATACCGCACACGTCATTCATTTCGGAAGCTATGTTCCATAACTGTCGGGAGCTTGAAAGCCTGAGGGTATCAGAGGGGCTTGAAGAAATCAGAGCCGATGCGTTTAACGGCTGTATTTCCCTTGAAACGGTTTATTTCCCGGAGGGAGTAAGAATGATCGGAAGCAGGGCTTTTTGCGGCTGTGAAGCTTTGGAGAGCCTGTCGCCGATAGAGCCTGATGCCGTTTACGGGGACGATGTATGGAAGGGCACGAATTTTTGTTGACATTGAAAGGAAGGAATAATGGTAACAAATAATAATACAGAACTGGCGCCTGAAAATCAGGGAGCTGTCGCTGCCGGAAAGACACTTGATCATTCGGGCAATCTCATAATGAATTTTCTAAGCTCGGCTCGGAAGCATTCTGATAATATTGCGGTTTACGGCAGAAAAAAGCTCACTTATTCCGAATTCCTTGCCGAAGTAAGGAAAAAAGCGGCTGTTCTTGCCGAAAACGGCATCGGACAGGGAGATAAGGTGGGCGTTTATTGCCGTCACACGGAGGAAACAATAGCACTGATATATGCTGTGCTGTACATAGGTGCGGTATATGTGCCCATAGGTGCGGATTGTCCGCCGGAAAGGATAAAGCATATCGTTGGGACGAGCGGCGTAAAAGCGGTTTTCAGCGCAGAAAGGCCTGAAAGCGATGCAGGTGTTGATGTTATAGCCTTAAATGATATGCAAGGCTCAGGCGATGAGCTTCCCGAACCATGCGAAAGCACGGATCAGTATGCATACTGTATGTTTACATCGGGTACTACGGGCGAACCGAAGGGAGTGCTTATCCGTCAGGAATATCTGCTGAATATGTGCGAATGGTACGGAGAAAGATTTAAGATTGACTCTGATTCAAGGCTGATACTTCTGAATAATTTCGGTTTTGACGGTTCGCTCAAAACTATATTCACGCCGCTGCTTTACGGCTCTTCCATAGTTCTTGCGACTGACTCCCTTTTTGACGTCAAGACTGACGCTGAGATCATAAAGAAATACGAAGTAACTCACTTTGCCTGTGTTCCGAGTCTTATGCAGGGAATTATAGAATACTGCGGCTGGAACAGCTACAAGGAACTGGAAAGCGTAAAATATGTTATAAGCGCAGGTGAGAAGTTCAGGAGCAGCGCGGTGCTCAAATGGCTGAAAAACGGGAATTGCAGTGCTGAATTCGTCAATCTTTACGGACCTGCCGAATGCAGCTGCTGTGTATCGTATCACAATGTTACGGAAGATGATCTTGAAAAGGATATCATACCTATCGGAAAGCCGATATACAACAAGCGTATGTATATACTTGACGATGAGCTTGCACCGTGCCCTGTCGGTACGGAAGGAGATATATGGATAGCAGGACTCGGTACCTTTGGCGGATATATAGGAATGAGCCCGGAGGCTTCGGGGCTCAGTGCTGATATAATGGACAGTGCTTCATTCATGTATATGAGCGGCGACAGAGGAAAAAGACTTGATAACGGAGAAGTGCTGTACTGCGGAAGAAAGGATAATCAGATCAAGATAAGCGGTCAGAGGATCGAGATCGAGGAGATAGAACAGGTCCTGATGAGACATGATAATATAACGTCGTGCGGACTGTTTGTCAAAAATGAAGATCAGGCTGTAAAAACAATAATGTTCTATTCAACAGCTGATAAAAAGGAAATGACATACGATGAGCTTTCCGGATTTATGGAGAAAAGTCTCCTGAAGGGTGTCATCCCCAACAGATTTGTTTATCTTGAAAAGCTTCCGATATCGATAAACGGAAAGCTTGACAGAAATGCTCTTGAAGGTCTTATACCTGCAGGCAGTGAAGCAGGCGGTGAGGAGACCGATGAGCTGACACAGAAGCTTGTCCTTGCCTGGAAAAATACCCTTGAGATCGACGAGGTGCCGCTTGATAAAGGCTTTTTTGAACTCGGCGGATATTCAATGCTGCTATATCATTTGCAGAGTGAGATAAAACAGCTTCTTGGTAAAGACATTTCTCCCATGGAGATACTTGCTCATCCTACCGTAAGAAATATGGCAGCATTTCTGAAGGGTGAGGATACTGCTTCGGAAGAAGCTCCGAACAGAAACAGACGTATAAGAAGAACACGCAGATAATGGTCGTTGATTGGAGGAAAAAATGATAAGCGTAAAAGAATACTCTGATGATATCTATGTTATAGACTCAAAATATGCACAGTTATGGGTAGCAGAAAGAGGACAGGTAGAAAATGCTGATTACTATTACGGCGGCACAAGGACTGTTCCGTATGACAGTACAGATGAGGAATGCGAGAACCGTATCTCATACCTGAAAAACTATGAAAGTGGTTTGAAGAACGTCTTTATCAATGATGTTATCGCATCGGGCAGCCTTGAAAAAGTGAAAAAAGACCTTCCCGAGGGATATATCGGAAGCAAGGTAGGCGGCGGACGCTGCATTATCAGACCGAAATCAAAGGAAACATATGATATAATCATGGATACCTCGCATCCTCGGCATTGCGAGATAGTTGACAGTATGTTCAGAGATCTCGGGGAATTCCTGAATGATAAGAACGGTGAAATAAAGCTTACGCCTGATTTCGGCAGATTTGTAGGACTTGCGGATATGCTCCACAAGTATACGGAGAATGTGCTTGGAGTTAAATGCGAGGACGGAGGCTGCGGCGGAAAGGCTTCATATACATCTACAGGTATAATCGAGGCGATAGAGTATCTTGGCTTCGGAAAGGATAAGAGCATACCCGTAACGCTGGTAGGCTCGGACGGAGCAGTGGCTTGTGCGGTCCTTGAGTACCTTATCAACGAGAAGTATACCGATATTGCCGTTTGCGATATATCCTATGACACAGAAGAACGCAGACAGGAAGCCGAAAGGCTCAGAGCGCTGGGCATAAAGATACTTCCCGCAGAATACGGCAAATTCACCGCTCCCTGCCTTGAAAGAGGCGGTCTGTTCATTGCTGTGACAGTGGGCGGAGAATTGCTCAATTCGGACCTTTCTGTCGTAAAGAACGGCACAACTATGCTTATGGCGCATAATGAGGTAATAACGGTTAATGAGGAGTCTCTTTCCGCCATTGACAAGCTGCTTGAGGAAAAGGATATCAAGATAGTTCCGGGACAGCTTCTTACATTCGGCGGAGCGATGACTTCAAGACTCGAGTGGTTTTTCAGGCGCTCGCATAACGAAGGAGAGACCTTCAATAAACCTGTTGCTCATAAGGTTGTAAGGCTTGCGGTCGATTATCTTTTTGAAAAGTATTGCATGGGAGATAATAAGACAAATATATTCCGTTTGGTTTATGATCTTGTATGAGTTTGGATAAGGGAGAGCAAAGATGAGTACGATCTTAAAGGCTATCAATGTGAAAAAATCTTATGCTGTTGACAGCAGGACTCAGGAGGTG
>Ga0255343_1001598_pt1 | contig 29593 bp, 20 predicted proteins | sample wastewater_treat_4_FD_192413 | JGI IMG/M metagenome (GOLD analysis project Ga0255343, IMG submission 192413) | Wastewater microbial communities from Lulu Island WWTP, Vancouver, Canada - plant16 | ecosystem: Engineered > WWTP > Wastewater > Unclassified | place: Canada: Vancouver, British... | reverse complement strand
AACAATCCGCCGCCTGGCGGGCGCCGGAAACCGCCGGGCAAAAACTCCTGCCCAATTTCCCGGTCAACGATGTGGTCCGGCTCCGCGTGCAACACGGCACCAACGAGCTGAATCTCGTCAAGCGGGATGATTTATGGCGGGTGCGCGAGCGCGCGGATTACCCGGCCAACTTCAACGAGGTTAGTGAGTTCCTCATCAAAGTCCGCGACCTCAAGGTCGTGCAGACGGAGCAAATCGGGGATTCGCAACTGGGCCGGGTGGAATTGCTGCCGCCAGGGCCGGGCACGAACACCGCCACGCTCGTGGAATTTCTCGATAAAGAAGGCAAAGCCCTCGCGGGCTTGTTGCTCGGTAAAAAACAAATGCGCGCGGCGCCGAACCGGTCCGAAATGGATCCGATGGGGGATACGGGTTTTCCGGTGGGACGCTTTGTCCGTCCGGTGGGGATGCAGGGCAGCGTGGCTGTCATTTCGGATGCCCTCGCGAATGTGGAACCCAAGCCGGAGCAGTGGTTGAACAAGGATTTCTTCAAGGTGGAAAAAATAAAATCCGTCACCGTGACGTTTGCCGAGGCGACCAACTCCTGGACGTTGACGCGCGAAACGGAATCCGGGGAATGGCACCTCGCCAACGCCACCGCGGACGAACAACTGGACAACGCCAAGGCTTCCAGTGCCACCAGCGGCTTGGGCTGGCCGTCGTTTAATGACGTGCGGTCCAAGGATACCGATGCCGCCAGCGTCGGCCTGGACGCGCCCACCACCGCGCGGGTGCAAACGTTTGACGACTTCACTTACACGCTGAAAATCGGGCGCAAAACCGACGACAACCAGCACATGACCCTCAGCGTCAGCGCCGACTTGCCCAAGGAACGCACCCCCGGCGCGGACGAGAAGGACGAGGATAAAGAGCGGCTGGACAAGGAATTCAAGGAGCGGCTGACCAAGCTCTCCGAAAAGCTCGCGAACGAAAAGAAACTCGAAGGCTGGGTATATCAGGTGTCCGGTTGGACCTTTGATTCGTTGTTGAAGCCGCGCGCCGAATTATTGGCGGAGAAAAAAGCGGACTCCGAGGCGGAGGAGGGGAAGGACAACGACGACGCGGATGCCGCGGACGACGCCAAGTAATCTTTGATTCTGGCGGGATGGCGATCGGTGGTTCGTCGCCTGGTCCGGCTTCGCCGGTCTCGATTTTTTAGCACAACTCATAAGAGGCCGGAAGAAAAAATGTGTTCCCCTAAAGAAAAAATGCGCCTCCATCAAACCGATTTCGGCAACAACCCCTTAAGACGTGACCTACAAACTCACAACACCGTTGGCAGCCGGGCGGGCCGCTTGGCATGCGCCACTCGGCACCTAATCAAGCAGTTTTGGTGGCTGCCCGGCAGTTGATGTAGTCTTTATTTCTGTCTTTACATCGGGATTCATCCCGTCTAGTTTATACGCAAGAAATTGATAACCAATGAACTGCACAAGAACAAGTCTCAAATGCACTCGGCGGACTAGGCTACAGAATTGCAGTTCAGTATAGTGATAGGCGGAACACATAAGTCCTAATCAACAATCGAATAGCTCCCGCGGAGGTTTAGGATTCATCATCTTTGCGTGGGTGGCATGCGTTGCACAGTTGCCGGCGACCTTTATTGGCCTGATGGGTGCAGGATTGAGTCCAACGGGTTTTCACGGATACGCAGCAGAGGTTGCCTTATTTGCTGTTGGCCCAGTCGTAGCGATTACGGCACTGGTCGCAGCCCGGTTTTGTGGAGTTCCTTCGTACCCGCGAAGGGTGGCGATGTTTTTCGCCGGTATTCTCAGCCTCGCGGAGCTGGGTGTTCTGGTTTGGATTTGGATTGCATTCTGACCGAGGTATTCCGATGGCCGCACCTATCCATTCAGTGCAGCGAACGCGCGCTAGCTTTCCACCCGTCCTCACCCGCACTTACGGGGCACTCGCCAGGTTTTCCGAAAAAGATCGTTGGCCATTCAAAATGCGCCCGGGATTTTCCGTCCCACCTGAAAATCCGTTTGCTTTTTTGCCGGGTGCGGACAAGCTCTCGGTATGACCGAACCTCTGGCGTTGGTGTTCTATGAACGGCTGTTGCCCGGCACGCAACTGATCAACCGGTTGCAGGATTTGCGTTACCGCGTCAACACCGTGGCGGAGGCCGACGCCTTACCGGCGGCCGCGGAACAGACGCCCCCGATGGTGTTGCTGGCGGATTTGGGGGCGGCCCGGGGCGATGTGCATCGCGCTATTTCGGAGATCAAAGCGGGCGCGGCCACGAGTCATGTGCCGGTCATTGGCTTCACGAAAACCGATGATGAAGCGGTCCAAACCGCCGCCCGCGCGGTCGGGGTCACTCTTGTGGTCCGGGATCAGGCGTTATTGGAACATCTTCCCCACTGGCTCGATCAAGTTTTGCGGGTGGAATAAATCGCCCGCTTGACCAGCCCGCTCCGACCCTTCCTGGGTTTACCGTTGCCGCCAGCGAACCCAGCGGCCTTGCACCATGAGATCGCCCCGGGCGAGGGCCGCCACGCAGCGGGGATACAACTCATGTTCCGCCGCGTGAATGCGTTGATGCAGGGTGGCCGGGGTGTCGTCATCCAACACGGGCACGGTTTGTTGGCCGATGACGGGACCGGAATCCACGCCGGCATCCACAAAATGCACCGTGCAACCGGTGATCTTGACGCCCTGATCCAGCGCCTGCCGCCAGGCTTCCAATCCGGGAAACGCCGGCAGCAGGGCGGGATGGATGTTCACAATCCGACCGGGAAACGCCCGCAGAAAATCGTCTTTCAACACCCGCATGAATCCCGCCAGCACCACCGCGTCCACTCGCGCCGCCCGCAAGGCTTCCACATAAGCGCGCTCGGCGTCCGCGTCGAGTTTAGTGCGGAATTTCCCCGGGGGCAAAAAACGGGCTGGAATGTGGCGGTCTTGGGCCCGGCGCAAAATTCCGGCGTCGGCGACGTCGCTTAACACCAGGGCGACCGTAGCCGGAATTTGCCCCGTTGCGCAGGCATCGGCGATGGCGACGAAGTTCGAGCCTTGTCCGGAACCGAGCACGCCCAGGCGGAAAGTGGTGTTTTCGTTCACGTTGCCGGAGTGCGGGTGGGTCAAATTTCCCGGGAGAAACCGTCCGCGCGGGGTGGCATCATTGCCCGGGTCAGCCGCCGAGTTGGAGGCGTTTATCCTCGGCCAACAAAGTGGCCAGCGTTTGCCAGTTGACTTCGTTCATGTCATTGAAGGCGTTCAGATAAACGGCCACGACTTCCGGCGGATATTTGGCCAGCAACTGGTCCACAGCGGCTTTCAATTTGTCGTCGTCCACCCCTTCCGGCAGTGTTTCCACCACGCCGTCCTCGTGAGGGATTTCCAGCAGGTTGAGAAAATCCACCAGCATGGCTTGGTGTTTCTTGAGCAACCACGTGCGGATCAGCGTGGCCGCCGCCACGTCGAGCGAGGGCCGGGTCAGGGTGGCCAAAATGGTGGCGTCGCGTTGCGCGCGGGGCTGGCGCGCCATGAAAATAGGGCGCAGTTTGCGGGCCTCGGCCACGGCGGCGAGGGTGGCCTTGTAAGTCGGTTTCTCCGCCTCGAAGGTGAACGTAAGGATTTCCGCCGCGAGCGGCGGGGACATGAAGCCGATCAATTCGTGTGATTTAAGCATCGGTATTCCCAGGCTTGAAACAATCTCCGGCCCTCAATGGCCGACGGTCGTCAGCGAAATACTGTGCTGACGGGTCAGGGCGACGCAAGCTTCCTCTTCGAGCACCAGGCTGCGGTTGGCTTCAAAGGCAAACACCCGGATGCCGGCCGCGGCGCAGATGGTCAGGGTCTGGGGGCCCACACAAGGGATGTCGAAACGCATGTCATGCCCCAGCTTGGCAACCTTGACGGCCACCGCGCCGCCGCCTTTTCCGGCGAGTTTCCCGCCGCGTTCGAGGCAGGGATCCGTCCCCTCAAATCCTTCCACGGCAAGCACCGTGCCGTCCTTGACCACCACGGTTTGGCCAATCTCCAGCCGCGAAATTTCCTTCGCGATGTGAAAGCCAAATTCCAAGTCCGCCCGCTGGGCGGTGGACGGTGGCGGGCCCAGCAGAAATCCCGCGCCGGGCATGAGCGGCTGCAACCACGGCGTGGCTTCGATCAATTCCACGCCGTCCTTCCGCAGTTCGGCCGCGACGGCGCCGAAAATGGTGTGCGCGTTTTTTTCCTTGAGCCGGAGCAACACGCTCAATCCGCGCAGGTCGGGACGCACTTCGTATAGATTTTTGGGGGCGATCTGCCCGACCATGACGCACTGTTTGATGCCGCGCCGGGTGAAGGCGCTGATCATTTTCGAGAGTTGCCCCACGCGCACCCACACGATCTCGTCCACCAACGGGGCGAGCGCCGGGTCGGTTTCCCCCGTGAACGCCACCGCCACCAGATGCCGGACGCCCGCCGCCCGCGCTTGCCGGGCAAAACACAACGGCAACGACCGGTTGCCGGCAATGATGCCGAGTTGCTCCAGATGGGTAGCCACGCTCACGGCGGGGGACGGTAGCCGGTTTTGTCCCGCAGGCAATCTTTTCCGTTTTGATCGCACCTCCGGGCGGGAATTTTTTATTTTCTTAAACCCGGAAACAGGGTAAATGGTCGCCGGTTGCAATCGCCGGACATAAGGCGGCCCTCGGGGGCGCTTCCGTCCGGAAACCGTTTGTTGATTAGACGCCCAATGCCGATTTACGAATTTGCCTGTCCCCAATGCCGCCGGATTTTCAGCTTCCTCTCGAAGCGCGTGAATCCCCGCCATTCCCCGGTCTGCCCCCAATGCGGTCACAAGAAACTGGTCAAGCAGATCAGCCGTTTCACCCTGACCAAAGGGCTGGCGGAACCTGTCGCCAAATCCGAGGCCGATCCGGACGGCCCGCCGATGCCGGACTTGGATGACCCCCGGGTCGAACGCGCCATGCGGGAAATGGAACGCGACATGGAGCATCTGGACGAGAACAATCCGAAACACATGGCGCATTTGATGCGCAAAATGAAAGACCTGATGCCCTCCGGGAGCGTGCCCAAGGAACTGGACGTGGCCATTAAGCGCCTCGAAGCCGGCGAAGATCCGGAGAAAATTGAGGAGGAAATGGGCGATGTGCTGGGCGATTTCATGGGCGGCCCCGAGGACGCAGGCGGCGGGGGAGGGGGCGGCGGTTACACCCGCGACGCCGGGCTTTACGATTATTAACCTCGTTGGCGGAAAAAAGATGCCCCGCTACCAGGCTCACGATCTCCCCGGCCTTCCCCAAATTTTTCCGTTTTTTTAACTTGACCCAACTGCGAATTGGCGCAAAAAGTAGGCCCATAAAGTCATGAAAAGAACCGCTATTGCTTCACTGTTGCTGTTGCTGGCCGTTACGGTCGCCTCCGCCCAAGTCGTGATTATTGCCGACGATTACAACGTCACCGGCAATGGCACGGGCTTCGACTTGGACACCGGCGTTAATTCCGGCATCAATCCGCCGGTCACCCGGCTTACCGGCAGTGCGGCCGATAATTTGCGCTACATCCAAACGGGCACCGGCAAGGCGGCCACCGCGTTCAGTGTGACGGGAAACAAACTGGAAGTGGCCAACGCCGCCGGTTCCGGACGTTTTGTCCTCTCGGCGGACGGTGTTACGCCGTATGATTTTTCCAGCGCACTGGGTATTGGCAGTGCCACGCCGGCCAATCCGGTCGTTTATGACATCACCATCAGCATGGCCAATTACGCGTCCGGCATCGCCCGGTTTTCCTTTGGGCTGGGCACGGAGGATACCACGGTGGACAACCAGGATTTTTGTCTGCAACTGTGGCGCCCCACCGCATCGGCCGACTATTACCGGATCCAAAAACGCATTGACACGGGCTCTTCCGGTTTGGCGGGCGACATCAATGATCTCATTGTGGATATGGCCCCGGGGACGCGGAATACCGAAGTGGATTTTCTCATCCGGATCACCGATGCGGGGGCGGAAACGACCACCTTCAGTTCCCAGGTCCAAGTCTCTTTGGATGGCGGCAACACCTGGCTTTACGATTCCAGCACCGACCCGGCCTTGGTCAACGGCTGGCGCTTGGACGGGAGCGAGCGGTATTTCATTTGGGATCAAGCCCCGCTCACCGGCACCGGAAGATTCACGTACGATAATTTCTCCGTCACGATGATTCCCGAACCCTCCACTTTGGCGTTGGGTCTGTTGGGCGGCTTGGGAATGCTGCTGGGTCGCCGGTCGCGACATCGTTAAGACTCAGTGTCCGACGCCGAGAGCGGTTTCCGACGGAAGTCGCCGCGCGTGGGCGGGAAGCCAGGAGGACTGACGGTTTTTCCCCGGCGCAAGAGTGAAGTACTTTCAGTTGGCCGCGTGAAGGAATGAGTGCTGTTTTCGCCGGCCTCTGAAAGACGACACGATGCAAGTCTGGAAAACCTTTGGCGCGATCCTGTTCGGAGGGATTTTGTTGGGCGCCTCGATAACGGCGGCCAACGAGATTTCCCGGCCGAACATTGTCTTCATCTTCATTGACGATATTGGTTGGGGCGATCTTTCCTGCTACGGGAGTCCCGTCACCAACAAACAAGGCCAGGTCATTACGCCGCACCTGGATCAGTTGGCGGCGGAGGGAATGCGCTTCACCCAAGGATACGTCGCGTCACCCATTTGCTCGCCTTCGCGTACGGGGGTGCTGACCGGCATTCATCCGGCCCGTTACGCCATTCACAGTTTTTTGAACGATAAAACCAGCAATGCCACGCGCAACATGGTGGACTGGTTGCAGCCGGACACGGTCACCGCGCCCCGGTTGTTCCAACAAGCCGGGTATCTGACCGGCCAGTTCGGCAAATGGCACATGGGCAACGGACGGGATGTGAATGACGCCCCGCCGCCGCAGGCCTATGGCTTCGATCAATCGCTGGTCGCTTTCGAGGGCAACGGGGACCGATTGCTCTATTGGAATGACAACGGCGGCAAATACGGTCTGTCGCAACAAAACGAGGACGCGACCGTCGGCACGTTTGAATACGTTTACTGGTATCAAGCCGCCCCCCGGCATACGGACGCCGCGCTGGCCTTTATCACCAATGCGGTGGCCGCGGGCCGGCCTTTTTATGTCCACGTGCCCTACAACGACACGCATTCGCCGTATAACGTGCCTCCCGGCCAGGAAAATGATTTCGACCACATCACCAGTGATCCCACCGGTAAATTGTTTTTGGGCGAACTCCACAATTTGGACAAACAAATCGGGCGGTTGGTGCAGGGCATTGACGCCTTGGGAGTCAGCCAGGATACCTTGATCCTGGCGATTGGCGATAACGGAGCGCCCAACGACGCCCTGAACACGCTGCTTCGGCGGAACGGCGGATTGCGCACCGGCAAGGGCAACCTTTATGAAGGCGGCATTCGCGAACCCTTCATCATTCGCTGGCCGGGCACGGTGCCGGCCGGGGTGGTCAATTCCAACACCATCATCACCACTCTGGACCTGTTGCCGACCTGGTGCGCGCTGGCCGGGATTCCGCTACCCAACGCCCCGTTCGCTGGCGAGGACATGAGCGATGTGTTTCGCGGGACGCTGCGGGCCCGCACCCGCCCGGTGTTCTGGGAATACGGCACGGTGTCCGGATTGTCTCCCGCTTCGCCCAAACTCGCAGTTCGCGATGGTCAGTACAAAATGATGCGAAACCCCGATGGCACGCGCCGGGAGTTTTATCTGCTGCCGGGGGATCACGCGGAGGCAAACAACCAGATCAACAATCCGGTTTATGCCAGCATCATCACCAATCTGGAATCGCAGTTAATGGCGTGGTATGACGAAATCATTCTGGGCAATGTCGGTGAACGCGTGCCTTGCGGGCCGACCAATGCGCCCGGCTTGGTGTTGGCCGATTCCTTCGAAGTGACCGGCGGTAATTCGCCGGGCAGCGGGTTCGCCTTGAACGCGGGGGTCAACTATCAACTCGCCGACCGGCTGACGGGCGCGGCGGCGCCCGTGGTGCAACGATACCGGCTGGGCAGCACCGGCGGCACCTCGCCGCGGCAGGCTGCGGATTTCAGCATCGTGAACAACCGACTCACCGTGGCGCCGCGCAATGGCAACGGTCGCTTTGAATTGTCGTCCGATGGCATCACGCCCTTGAATTTGGGCGGCTATCTGGCCGGGCGCACCTATGAGTTGACCGTGCAGATGAACATCAGTGTCGTGGGTCGCAATTACGCGCAGCGCATGTCCCTGGGGCTCTCGGACACCAGCGACGTTCCCGTGGGCGGCGCGGATTTGTGCCTGCAAATCGGGACAGACGGCAGCGGTGGACTGGGGGTGTTCAAGCGCGTGAACGCGGCCTCCCACGCCGGCGGTGGCGATCTCAACGTCCGGCTGACCCAAGGCCTGGCCATTGGCACGCCGATCACTTTGCGGGCGCGGATTGTGGATTACAATGGCAACGTCACCGATTACGGCTCGGCCTACGAAATCTGGGCCAACGGGGTTTTGCTGGACACCGGCTCGTTTCGTTTCAACGCCTCCACCACCGCGCGGTATCTCGTTTTCGATGTCGCCGCGCACGAGGGCCCGGTGGATTACGACAACCTGCAACTGACGGTCACTGACGACCACGGACAACCTTCGTTTTGCCGCCGGCCCATCCTTACGTTGTCCGAGTATCATCCGGCGTCAGGCGAAGCGGGCGGCCCCCGATTGCGATTGTATTGGACGGCGCAACCCGGGCTGGTGGCGCATCCGTTGTGGTCCGGGAACCTCGTGGATTGGGCGCCCGTGACCAATGCGCTGGGCGCGCCTCTCAACCTGACCACCCGTTACGGAACAATCCAGTGGTTGGAGATTGAAGCACCGCCGGCGTTCACCGCTGGAGGGTATTTCCGGTTGCAATAAGCGGGGGCGCGGGATGAAGGTAACGTGAAGTTCACGACGCGCATCCCATGAACCGCTCGAAAATGTTCCACTGGCGTCTTGCCGTCGTCGGCATCGTTTGGTTGGCGCCGGCGGTGTTCGGTCAAACCACCATCATCCGCGACGACTACAATGCGCCTGGTCGTGGGACGGGTTTCTTGTTGAACCAAGGGATCAATTCCGGCATTCATCCGCCCGCCACCCGTCTGACCGGCAGCGCGCCCGCCGGATTACGGTATCTTTACACCCAGGGCAGTCCGCCCAAGACCACCGCGGCTTACACGCTGGGCGACAACAAGCTGGTCGTGGCGGCGGCGCCCAACTCCGGACGGTTTACTCTCTCCGCCGACGGGAGCACGCCCTTCAGTTTCGCCGACGCCTTGGGTGTGAACACCGCCACGCCGGCGCATCCGGTCGTTTATGACATTTCCCTGAAAATGATGAACCGCCTGTCGGGCACGCCGCGGTTTTCCTTTGGGCTGGGCACGCAGGAGACCACGGTGGACAACCAGGATTTTTGCCTGCAACTATGGCGCACCAACAGCACGGCCACCCGTTACTGGCTGCAAAAACGGATTGACTCCGGATCGTCCGGGGTGGCGGATCTCAACCGCCCGATCATCCGGCTGGCGGCGGACACCTACGGGACGGAAATTTCCCTGCTGATCCGGGTGACCGATGCCGGCGCGGAAAGCGGGGCGAACTATCATTCCCGGGTGCAGGTTTCGCTCGATGGTGGCGGGACCTGGATATACGACACGCGCACCGATGGCGATCTGCCTCACGGGTGGCGGTTGGACGGCGCGGCGCGTTACTTCATTTGGGACCAAGCGGGCACCAGCGGCGCGGGGGTGGTTGCGTATGATGACTTCCAGGTGATCCGCCACGATCCATTCACGGCGGCGCCGTTGGCTCCGGAAGCGGGAGCGGCGAATCTTGGCCCCACCGTCAATCTGAGTGTTACCGTGTCCAACACCGCGCCGGGCGATCTCACGGTGACCTTCTATGGACGCGAAACGCCGCGACCGTTTCCCGGACCTGATTTTTGTCTCGTAGTGTTGCCTGACACGCAGAACTACGCCCGCGAAACGTCCGCACAAGGACAGGCGGTGAAGGAGATGTGGTTCGCCCAGACCGAGTGGATCGTCACCAACCGGGTGGCGCACAACATCGTTTATGTCGCGCACTTGGGCGACATCGTGCAAAATGGCGACATCAAGGGCGGCAAGCCCAACACGACCGAGTGGCGTCACGCCACCAACGCGATGTACCGGCTGGAGAATGCCGCGCGGACGCTGCTGCCCGACGGCATCCCTTACGGTTTGGCCGTCGGCAACCACGATCAGACCCCGGCGAATGATCCGGACGGCACCACCACCCTTTACAATCAGTATTTCGGCTGGGATCATTTCCGCGACCGGCCCTGGTATGGCGGGTATTTTGGCCAGAACAACGACAGTCACTACGATCTCTTCAGCGTTGGCGGGTTGGATTTCATCGTACTCTACTTCGAGTATGGCCGCCACGGCAGCGCCATCTTGAACTGGGCCAACGGCGTGCTGGCGGCGCACCCGCACCGGCGCGCGATGGTGGTCACCCATTCCGCGGGGAGCGATACCACCCCCAGCAACCTCAGCGCCCAGGGATCGGCCATTTACAACGCGCTCAAGAGCCATACGAATTTCTTCCTGATGCTGGGCGGTCATGTCTTCAAAAACGGCGGCGAAGGCTCCCGCGTCAACACGTACGAGGGACGCGCCGTCCGCACGTTCATCTCGAACTATCAAGGCCGCATGAACGGCGGGAATGGTTATCTGCGGCTGATGTATTTTTCGCCCAGCAACCATACGGTGCGGATTCGGACCTATTCCCCGTGGCTCGATCGTTACGAAACGGATGCCGACAGTGAAATGACCTTTGGCTACAACCTGCAACTCCCGGATGGCCCCGGATGGCCCGGCACGCCCTACGTGGTGCTGGCCACCAACACCGGTGTGCTTTCCGGGAGTGTCACGATTTGCGCGTGGTCTGGATTGCGGACGAAGCAGGCGTACGATTGGTACGTCGAAGTCACCGACGCCGACGGCCACCGCATGGTCATGGATCCCCGGCGCTTCACCACCAAAACCAAATTTACCGGGAACACCCCGCCGGTGGGTCACGGGGGACTGGTCACCGTACCGGACGATGCCCCCACCTCCTTGACCTTCGAAGGATCGGATGCGGACGGAGATCCGCTGACCTTCCAGATTATCAGCCAGCCGCTTGGCGGGCTGATTGCCGATTTCAATCCGGTCACCGGGAGCGTAACCTATTTACCCGCCCGGGGTTATCGCGGCCCGGATCGAATCATCTTTGTGGCGCATGATGGCACGACCAACAGCGCCCCCGCCATTTTGAACCTGATCGTCACCGCCGCGCCCGATGCTGATGGCAACGGCCTGCCCGACGCCTGGGAAGCCCTTTACGGAATCACCGATCCCGACGACGACGCCGATGGCGATGGCCAAAGCAATCTGGCGGAATACCGGGCGAACACGAATCCGACCAACGCCGCCTCGGCTCTGCGCCTCACCGAAGTGGTGCGGCAACTGAACGGCGACGTGGAGATCACCTGGTCTTCGGTCGGGGGCACGCGTTACCGGGTGCAATACACCGACGCGCTTGACGGGAGGGCCATGGTGGATATTCTTCGGACGCTCAGTGAGGAGATGGATTCCGGTCCTTATGGGGAGGAATCCACGCAGACCTTCACCGATACGACGCTCCCAGTCGGCGGCGCCCGCTATTATCGCATCCAGGTCGTCCCTTAAGCCGTGTATGTTCGAGAGCAAAAAATCCAGAAATTGCCACTTGATAGGACGATTTTATTCCGCATAGTTTAGCTCTGAACACGAATGAAACCCACAAGCCATCCCCACAACTCGGTCTTTGTTGCCATGAAAACGCACAAGCATCAGTTCCTCCGTCGGTCGTGCCTCGCCGGTTTAATGTTGGTCGTTCTAACCGGCTTCGCCAGTCATGCCCAAGTGACGGTGGTCAGCGACGATTGCACGGCCGTGAACACGGCATCCGGATTTGCGCTCGGCCAGGGCATCAACTCGGGTGTTTACCCGCCTTTTTCCAACCGCATCACCGGGACCGTGGCCGCCAATCTCCGGTATTACAAATCGGGGGGGGAATCGGCACTATTCGAATTACGTGATTGATGACAACCGCATCCGGATAAGCAAAGAAAACGTCATCGGGCGGTTTGTCCTCTCCACGGATGGCAGCACGCCGTTCAATTATGCTCGAGCCTTGGGGACGCTCGGTGCCAGCCCCAGTGATCCGGCGGTGTACGAGGTGCGGATTTCCATGCAAAACGAAGCATCCAGCACCGCCCGGCTCTCCTTCGCCCTGTCCACAAGCGAAGGAGATGCGAACAATTGGGATTTTGGCGTGCAAATCAACCACGCGGACGCCGCCCATGATTATTATACCGTTCATCGGCGTATTCACTCTGCCTCCTCGGGTGCCGGCAGCTTGAACAATCCGATAGCGACCGCGCCGCCGGGCTCCTGGAAAACCATGGTCCATTTTTTAATCCGGGTGACCGATGCCGGGGCGGAGAGCGGCGCCAATTTCAACTCCCGCGTGCAGGTTTCGATGGATGACGGAAATACTTGGGTTTACGACACCTCCACCGATTCCGCCTTGCCAAATGGCTTCCGGTTTGACGCGCCCGGGCGGGTGTTTATCTGGGACCAGGCCAACAACGGTTCCGGCACGTGCTACTACGATAATTTCTCCGTGACCTCCATTCATGCGCCGCCGCCGCCGCCGGAGCGGGTGTGGACCGGCGGGGGGACGGATAATCTTTGGTCCACCAGCGTCAATTGGGGCGGCACGGTGCCGTCGGAGGGCGAACCGCTGTTGTTCGGATTGGCCGCCCGGCAGGCGAATTTCAATGACCTCCCGGAGCTTTTGACGCCCGCGCTTACCTTCACCAACGACGGTTTTGTGCTCGACGGCAACACGCTTTCGGTGGGCGAAAGCATCAACAACCTGGCCGGCAGCAACACCATTCAACTGTCGTTGGATCTGCCCGTGAGCGGCGCGAAACACTGGCAAATAGCCGCGGGATCGGTCTTGCATTTAAGCGGCATCTCCAGTTGGACCACGTCGGGAGACCACATCATGGATGGCGGCGGGACATTGCACCTCACGGGGGCTCTGGACATCAGCGCCAACAATCCTCCGTGGGTTCTCCGGGAGGGCCGGTTTGTCATTGCCGGCGGTAGTTTCTCCAGCTTGGGCGGATTCCGGATTGGATCGTCGGCCTCGACCCTGGCGCCGATTGAGACGGTCGTAACCGATGGCGGCAGCATTACCTTGTCCGTGCCGGCCGCCAATTTGCGGGTGGGCGACGGCGCGCCCCACGCGCCCAGCCGGTTGATTGTGGATAACGGCACGGTTTCGCTGCAAGGCGGTTTGATCGGCCTTCCCTACGTCGGCGAATGCACCGGCGAGGTGTGGCAAACGGGCGGATGGGTGAAAGACGCGTATGTGGTTTACAGCTACCACGCCGCGGGCCACGGCACGTACGCGGTGACCAACGGCATCCTGGAGCCGTTCCAAATCCGCCGCGACTCCGCCGGCGGCACGGCGATCATGCGTTTCAACAACGCCCAATTGCGTCCGGCCCTCGGCGCGGATGGGGCCAATTTCATGCGCGGCTTGGATGAGGCGGAAATTCAATCCGGCGGCCTCACCATTGACGCGACGACCGATGTCACCATTGCCCAGGCGTTGTCCGGCGCGGGCGGCCTGACCAAGATCAACTTCTACACAGTGGCCTTGACCGGAGCGAACAGCTACGCCGGCAACACGTTGATCCAGGAAGGGAAACTGGGGTTGCCGACGACCCAGACCAACGCCGCCGGCATTCAAGTCGCGGCGGGCGCTGAACTGGAGGTAACCCGGGTCACGACCGCTTCCACGCTCACCGCCGGCAGTCTGAATTTGGGCACAAGCACGCTCAACTTTGATCTGGGCGCGTTTCCCAATCCCACCGTCCCCGTGATGCGGGTGAACACCTTGTCGCCCAGCGGCGGCGCGGGCAGTGTCAGTATCAACATCAGCGGCGGGCTGGGGCTTTCTCTGGGACAATTTCCCTTGGTGAAGTATGACGGCGCGATTGGCGGCGCCGGGTACAGCGCGTTCACCCTGGGCGCCTTGCCACCCGGCGTTGGCGCTACGCTGGTGAACAATACCGCCAACGCTTCGATTGATCTTAAGATTACTGCCGCGCCTGGATTCCGATGGACCGGTGCCAACGGCAACAGTTGGGATTACTGGACCATGAACTGGGTGGACCTGGGCGCGGGGACGCCGGCGATCTATACCGATGGCCAACCCACCTATTTTCTGGATGGCGCGACCACGGGATTGGTGGATCTTACCGGTAATTTCACACCTGCGGATCTCGTGATCAGCAACAACAGTTTGACCTATGTCTTCGGAGGATTCGGCAACCTGAGTGTCCCGCGTCTGACCAAGTCCGGCACCGCGGCTTTCACCCGGGTGGATGGCGGGGCCGATGTCATTGGCGAAATCCAGTTGGACGCCGGGATCTATTGTTCCAGCAACACCTACGACGCGACGCTGGCCTCCGTGTTGAGCGACACCACGGCGGGCTTGGGCACGTTCGTCAAGAGCGGCCCGGCCGTGCTCACGGTTTCCGGCAACAACCGCGCGTTCAACGGGATAGTGGAGGTGCGCGAAGGCACCTTGAAAGCGGGCAATTCGCTGGCGTTGGGCTCCGCCCAGGGCCCGACCATCATCACCAACGGAGGCACGCTGGACGTGAACGATCTCTATCTAGGTGACGAACCCGTCGTGGTCTCCGGCGCGGGCGTGGGTGGTGTGGGAGCGATCATAGATTCCACCACCGGTGGGGATGTGCTGCCCGCCTTGAAGGATGTGACGCTGGCGGGCGACACCACCTTCGGCTCGCCCAATGGCGGGCGTTGGGATTTGCGGGTCCGCCAGAACACGGGCGCCGGCCCCGGCCTGCGCGGCAACGGCTTCAACCTGACCAAGGTCGGCCCGGGCATGGTCAGTATCGCCAGCCAACGAAATCTGGGCGCGGCCACGCCGTATTGGGAGATGAATCTCGGCGACGTGACAGTGCAGGCGGGCACGCTGGCCTTGGCGGAATCCCTGAGTCTGGGCAATCCCGCGAAACAAATCATCGTCCAGCCGGGCGCCATACTGCAGTTCTATGATCTGGGGCTGACCAATCCGATCTGGCGAACCATTGCCCTGACGGACGCCCGGCTGAATTCCCACGGCAGCGAAACCCATACAAACGTGATTAACGGCGGGTTCCAATTGACCGGCGCCAACACCTTCTGGGCGGAACAGGCGCATTTGATTGTGAACGGCCCCCTCGCCGGCAGCGGCACCCTGGGCTTCGCCGCCGGCGGATCCGGCACGCTGATTCTGAACGGGCCCAGTCCGTACACGGGCACGGTGATCGTGACCAACGGCGTGATCGGCGGCACGGCTAGTCTCGCGGGGGATCTCACCCTGCTGGGCGGCACCTGCGCGCCCGGCTGGCCCCGCGGCGTTCCGGGCACCTTGAGCGCGAACGGCAACGTCACGCTCGCCGGCGTCACGGTGATGGAATTGGCGCCGCATCTCTCGCCCAACTGCGATCGCATCGTGGCGGGTGGCACGCTCACTTGCGGCGGTGCGTTGATTGTGATTCTGGCCGCGGACGCGCCCGCGCCGCAACGGGGCGACGTGTATCAGTTGTTCAGCAGCAACAGCCGCGGCACGTTCTCCTCCGTCAACCTGCCTGCCTTGCCGGCGGGGTTGGATTGGAATACCGACGAACTCTACTCCCAGGGCCGGATCGCGGTCGTGGGGCCGGGAATCAGTTTCCAGCCGCCCCATATTACCGACGGCCATTTGATCCTGAGCGGGGACGGGGGCATCGCCAACGGCACGTATAAAATTCTGACCTCGCCGCAGGTGGCGGCGCCGTTGTCCGAGTGGACGATTCACACCACCGGCACGTTCTCGGCGGGCGGCGCGTTCTCCAACGCCCTTCCGATCAATCCCGCGGAGCCGGAACGCTACTACCGCATCCAACAACCTTGAAATCCGTGCGGGCCCCGGCGCCGCGCCGGGGCCCGGCTTAAATCGTCATGAAATATCGTTGTTCCCCCGCGGCGCCGACTGGTGGCGCGTCCCCTAGTCGGGCCTTCACCTTGATCGAGCTGCTCGTGGTCATTGCCATCATCGCCATTCTGGCGGCCATGTTGTTGCCGGCGCTTGCGAAGGCCAAAAGCCGCGCGCAAATGACCAATTGCGTTTCCAATCAAAAACAAATGTCCCTGGCTTTTTTGATGTGGGGCGACGATAACAACGATGGCAAGTTCGCCTGGAACAGCGGTCCCGGCTACATCAATCCCGACCCGCTGCGCAATGTGTGGTTCTCGTTGGAGGAGTATCTCAAGAATCCGCAGGTGTTGACCTGTCCGGCGGATCGCCAGCGCGTCCCGATCCAGGGCTGGGAACAACTCAAAGTGGCGTGGAATTTCCGCACCAACCTCAGTTACGCCTATTGCGTGGATGCCATGCCCACGCGGCCGCTTTCCCTGTTGACCTGCGATAACAGCATCAGCGCCGATGCCCCGGCGAACCGGACATTGATCTTTCCCGACAATCCCAGCGGCGGATCGCGTCACAGTTTTGCCCAGCCGTTGCTCGTCCGGCGTGGCTGGATGACGCGGCTGCGCCACGATCAACGCGGCGTGGCGTCGGTGGCCGACGGCAGTGTCTCCGTCTTCAACACGCAAAAGCTGCAACAGCAATTGCGCGTCATGTTCGACACCTATCTGACCGGATCCAATGTCTCTTTCATGCTGCCGCAATATACCGCCGTGCCGTATTGAGCGTGCCAATTATTGTCCCCGACTTGGGGCCGCCGATGGGGCGCGCCGTCGTTCTCATCCGACAACCGTCCGCTGCCCATGATGCGTCTGATGCCAAGATTGTGGAAGCGGACCTTCGCCGGCCTGATATTGGCGGGCCTGATTGTGCCAGGTTTCGTTTTTGCCGCGCCGCGCGCGCCCAATATCCTGCTCCTGGTCGCCGACGATCTCGGTTATGCCGACGTCGGATTCAACGGCGGTAAAATCATCAGCACGCCCAACTTGGACCGGCTGGCGGCCACGGGAATCCGGTTCACCGATTTCCGCGCCTGTCCCATTTGTTCCCCCACGCGCGCGGGCCTGTTAACCGGACGATGGCCCTTGCGGTTTGGCCTCATGCGGGCCGTGGTGCCGCCGTGGTCGCGGCATGGCCTTCCTTCCGAGGAACAGACACTGCCGGAATTGCTGGCGCCCGCCGGTTATGCCGCGCGCGGGCTGGTGGGCAAATGGCACCTCGGCCACGCACGTCGTGAATTCCTGCCGTTGCAACACGGGTTCACCCATTTTTACGGTCATTACAACGGCGCGATTGATTACTTCACCCACGAGCGGGAAGGGGAGTGCGACTGGCATCGTGACGACCGCACCGTGCGGGAGGCGGGATACGCCACAGATCTGCTGGGCGCGGAAGCGGTGCGGTTCATCCACGCAGCTCCCGCCAGCCAGCCGTGGTTGCTGTATCTGGCCTTCAACGCGCCGCACGGGCCTTTTCAAGCGAAGGCGGAGGATCTCCGCAAGTATGCCCATCTCGCGACGCCGGACCGCCGCGCGTATGCCGCCATGGTGGATTGCTTGGACCAGGCCATCGGGCGTGTGCTCGCCGCGGCTGAAGCCCGGGCCGACGCCACCAACACGCTGGTGCTGTTTCTCAGCGACAACGGTGGAATTCCCCGCGTGGGCAGCAGCAATAAACCGTGGCGCGGCGCGAAGCTTACGGTGTATGAAGGCGGCACGCGGGTTTGCGCCGCCCTCCGCTGGCCGGCGGGGGGATTGACCGGTGGAAAAGATTTCACCGGACGCCTGGGGTACATTGACGTGCTGCCGACCTTGCTTGCCGCCGCCGGGATCCGGCCTCCGACCAATCTGGACGGGATCAATTGTCTGCCCGCGTTGCGCGGCGAGGCGCCGCTTCCGGAGCGGCCTTGGTTTTCCTACATCCATCAAGACGCCATGGCCCACGCGGCGGTGCATCAAGGTCGTTGGAAGCTGGTGGCGCATGGCGATGTCTTTACGAAGGCGCCCGCTGTCGCCCCGAAACTGGAACTTTACGATCTTGATGCCGACCCGGGCGAAACCACCAATCTCGCCGCCCGGCATCCCGAGGTGGTGCGCCGGTTGCAGCAGTTGCTGCGCGAGTTTGGTCAATTACAGCGCCCCGGCGTGGGGGCGTATGCGGATGGACGCGAGGGGTTCCGGCCGCCGCCGGATTGGGTGGTGCGGCCGTGATGGATTACGCTTTGGTGTGTTTATGAAAAGAACCCTTTTCCTCGGCGCGCTCCTCGGGTTGATCAGCGGTTCCGTTTGGGGACAGCAGCCGCATGTGCTGCTGATCTGCGTGGATGATCTAAAGCCGGTGCTGGGCTGTTACGGCGATCCGCTGGCTAAAACGCCTCACTTGGACCGGCTTGCCGCGCGCGGGTTGCGTTTCGACGCGGCCTATTGCAATCAGGCGGTATGCGCGCCCTCGCGGAACACGCTCATGCTGGGCGCGCGTTCCACCACTTTGGGGATTTACAATCTCGGCACGAATTTCCGCCGGGCGTGGCCGGCGGCGGTGACGTTGCCGCAATACTTCGCGCGCCACGGCTGGCGGCCCGAGCGCGTGGGGAAAATTTTTCACACCGGCCACGGTAACCACGACGACCCCGCGTCGTGGACCGCGACGTTTGCTTTGGATCAAGTGGTGGAATATCTGCGTCCGGAAAACTCTGCCGACGGCCGGCTTACGCGGGAGGAAGCCTACTTCACGAACCAACGTCTCGGCGAGAACCACCGGCTGCCCCGGGGGGCCGCTTGGGAAATCGTCGCCGCCCCCGACAATGCTTATGCGGATGGCCGTATCGCCGATGAAGGCATCCGCCGGTTGCGCGCGATGGCGGAGCGTCCGCCCCAGCCGCTGTTCCTCGCGCTCGGCTTTGTCAAACCGCACCTTCCGTTCACCGCGCCCAAGCAGTATTGGGATTTGTATGACCGGGAAGCGTTTTCACCCGCGCCGCACCAGACGCCGCCCGTCGGCGCACCGCCGTACGCGGGCAAAACCTTGATGGAATTGAACCAATACGAGCCGATCCCCCAACAACCGCCTGTTTCCGCAGCGGTGCAACGCACGCTCATCCACGGTTACTACGCCTGCGTCAGTTACGTGGATGCCCAGATTGGCCGGGTGCTGGCGGAACTGGACCGGCTGAATCTGGCGACCAACACGCTCATCGTCGTGTGGGGGGATCATGGCTGGCATCTGGGCGACCACGGAATGTGGACCAAGCACACGAACTACGAGCAGGCCAATCGCATCCCGCTCATCATCGTCGCCCCGGGCGTCACCCGCCCCGGCACCGTCACGCGGCAACTGGCGGAAACGGTGGACATCTTTCCCACGCTCGTTGAATTGGCCGGGCTGCCGAAACCGGATCTGCCCCAGCCGCTGGACGGGGTCAGTCTCGTGCCGGTGTTGCGGGATCCGGCGGCGCGGGTGCGGGACCACGCCTATCATGTATTCCCCCGTCAACGCGCGGGGCAGTCGGTAATGGGCCGGGCCATCCGCACCGAACGTTACCGGCTGGTGGAATGGAAACAACCGGGTCAACCGGGCGACACCGCCGACTTGGAGCTTTACGATTATCAAACCGACCCGGGCGAAACGAAAAATCTCGCCGGCGATCAGCCCGGGGTGGTCGCCCAACTGCGCGCCATTCTCGCGCGGCATCCCGAAGCCAAACGCCCCATCAATTAAACCATGAAACGTGCCTCCCTGTTCCTTGTCCTGATCCGTACCGCTTGGATTTTGTTGACGCTTGCCCTCGTGGCGGGCGGTTTAGAGCGGTCGGCGCTTGCCGCCCCCGCGCGGCCCAACTTTATCTTCGTGCTTATTGATGACATGGGCTACGGCGACCTGTCCTGCTACGGCGCCACGGAAGTACAAACGGAACATTTGGACCGGCTGGCTGCCGAGGGATTGCGCTTCACTCAATTCACGGTCGGGTCACCCATTTGCTCGCCGTCGCGCACCGCGTTCACCACTGGACAATTCCCCGCGCGTTGGCGGATTACGTCCTATCTGGCCGCCCGGCGGGAGAACAACCGGCGCGGCATGGCTCAATGGCTCGATCCCGCCGCGCCCTCGCTGGCCCGGTTGTTGAAAGAGGCGGGTTACGCCACCGGACACTTTGGCAAGTGGCACATGGGCGGGCAACGGGACGTGGGCGAGGCGCCGTTGATTTCCGCCTACGGCTTTGACGAAAGCGTCGCCAACTTTGAAGGTTTGGGCGATCGCATCCTGCCGTTGTGCGATGCCTACGACGGCAAACCGGCGCGGCAATACGCGCTGGGCAGCGATCAGTTGGGGCGCGGGCAAATTACTTGGATGGACCGGTCCGAGGTCACCGCCGGTTTCGTGGCGCGCGCGCTACAGTTCATCCGCCGGGCGGAACAATCCGGCACGCCGTTCTACGTTAATCTCTGGCCGGACGACGTGCATTCGCCGTTCTTTCCGCCCCGGGATCTGCGCGGCGGCGGTGGTCATCGCGAATTGTATTATGGCGTGGTGAAGGCAATGGATCGGCAATTGGCACCGCTCTTTGATTACGTTCGTCAAAGCCCGCGTTTACGCACCAACACCATCATCATCGCGGCCAGTGACAATGGCCCGGAGCCGGGCGCCGGGTCGTCCGGTCCGTTTCGCGGTCACAAAACCACCCTCTATGAAGGCGGCGTGCGGGAGCCGTTCATTGTTTGGGCGCCGGGATTGATGGCCCCGGCGGCGCAGGGCACGGTGAACGATCGCAGCGCCGTTTCTGCCGTGGACCTGTTCCCGTCGGTCGCCCGGCTGGCCGGAGTGCCGTTGCCGAAACAGGTGGCGTTCGATGGCGAGGATTTCAGCCAGACGCTCCTGGGTTACCAGACGCAAATGCGGACGCGCCCGCTGTTTTGGAATCGTCCCCCGGACCGGCCCGGGCCGAAAGACCAGCCGTTTCCGGATCTCGCCATTCGGGACGGGGATTGGAAGCTGTTGCTCATGGAAGACGGCAGTCGTCCCGAGTTGTACAACGTCGTGGGCGATCCGGGCGAGACCAACAACCTGGCCGCCGCCCGCCCGCAGCTCGTGCAACAACTCAGCCGCCAACTGTTGGATTGGCGGCGGGCGATGCCCATCACGATTCAATTGCTGCCCACCGCCTCGGCCCGGGCCGCAACGAATCGAGGGTTGTTTGTCAATCCCATCACCGAAGCCGCCGATCCTTGGATCGTTCAGCATCAGGGGCAATACCTTGCCTGTTTTTCCGAAGCCAACCGCGGAATCGCCCTGCATCGCTCGGACCGCCTGACCGCACCGGGAATGAAACAGGTGATTTGGGAGGCGCCGCCCGGCACCATGTATTCCGCGGAAATTTGGGCGCCGGAACTGCATTTTCTGGATGGCCGCTGGTATGTGCATTTCGCCGCGTCGAACGGCGAGAACCGCAATCATCGCATGTACGTGCTTGAATCCGCCGGCGCGGATCCGCTCGGGCCCTACACGTTGCACGGGCCCCTCTACACCGGCGATCATCCGGAAACCGGCGCGGACAATCGCTGGGCCATTGACGGCACCATTCTGGAGCTTGACGGTCGCCGTTATTACATCTGGTCCGGTTGGGAGGATACGCGCGACGAACAATGGCTCTACATCGCGCCGATGAAAGATCCGGTGACCATCGGCGGGAAACGGGTGCGGATGTGCCGGAACGATGATTATCTCTGGGAACGCGTGGGCGAAACGCCGACCGGGCGCGGCCTGCATGAGGCGCCGCAGGTGTTGCAGCGGAACGGGCGCACCTTTGTCATCTATTCCTGCAGCGGCTCGTGGCAACCCACTTACAAGCTCGGCCTGCTCGAATTGCGTCCAGGCGGTGATCCGTTGCAGCCTGCCGATTGGCGCAAGCATCCGCAGCCGGTTTTTCAAGCGTTCGGGGACACCTTCGGCGTGGGGCATGGATGCTTTGTGAAATCGCCGGATGGCCGGGAAGACTGGCTGGTGTATCACGCCAAAATGGATCGCGCCGAAGGTTGGCGGCGCGCGATGTTCGCCCAGCCGTTCCACTGGACGCCCGATGGATTTCCGGATTTCGGCAAACCGGTCGCGCGAGCCGTCCCGTTGGCGTTGCCCTCGGGCGAGGTTGTGAAACTAGCTCGCGGCCCGCATCACTGGAGCTTTCAACACGCCGATGATTTGCGCGCGTTTCAATACTTCGGCCATCACCAATTGATAGAACTGACCGATGGCCGGTTGCACTTGGGCCGGGTTCCCCGGCACCGCGTCAACACCTTCCGGTGCGGAGAAAAAGTGGTGGTCCCGGGCGGGCGCTGGCGGAATTTCACGGCGTCGGTCCGGGTGACCGTGCTGGAGGGCGCGCGCGACGCCGGACTGCTGTTCCGCTGCACGTTGCCCGGCTTGGGGTACGACGCGCACAACGGCTATTTCGCCGGCCTGATTCCGCGCACCGGCCGGGTGGTGCTGGGCAGCATGGACGGCGAAGCGTGGCGGGAAATCGCGCTGGCCCACGCCGAGGTTCGTGAAAATCAGGAATACGAACTGGCCGTCACCGCAAAGGGCCCGGAGATCGTCGTCAGCCTGGACGGCCGGGAAATCATCCGGGCGCGCGATGCCCAATATGCCGTCGGCAGCGTGGGCTTGCGCGTGGTGGACAGCCATGCCGCGTTTCGGGATTTACGGATTCAATGAGCGACGGAAGACGGAGGTGCGGATCGCAGGGCAATCGAACCGTTCATGCCTTTGGCCAACTCCGGTGCACCAGTCGGCCATTCATGCGGGGATAGAAAAAATTTGGATTTGCCGGCTTCATTCGATATTTGTCGCCTTGTGCAAGCCTACAGTCGTGAACATCAAACAATCCGGGCCATGAAACGTTGGTTGCTGGTTCTCCTCTTTAGCGGCGGGATGCTGACGCTGTCTGCCGCTACCAAACCGAACATCCTCCTCATCCTCGCTGATGACATCGGCTTCTCCGATCTCGGTTGTTGCGGCGGCGAGATTCAAACGCCGAATCTCGACGCGCTCGCCCGGAACGGCCTCCGCTTCACGCAATTTTACAACACATCCCGCTGCTGTCCCACGCGCGCCTCGCTCCTCACGGGCTTGTACCCGCACCAAGCGGGGGTGGGGCACATGATGGTGGATCGCGGTCACGAGGGATACCGCAGTAATTTGAACCGCAATTGCGTAACGCTGGCCGAGGTGATGCGCAGCGCCGGCTACCGGACCTACATGTGCGGCAAATGGCACGTGACCAACCGCGACACCGTGGACGCCGACAACAGCAACTGGCCGGTGCAGCGGGGGTTCGAGAAGTTTTACGGCACGATTCGCGGTTACGGCAATTTCTACGACCCCGCGTCCCTCTGCCGGCAGAACACCTTCATCACGCCGGTGAACGATCCCGAATACCGGCCCGAGACGTTCTATTACACCGAGGCGATCACCGACAACGCGGTGCGGTTTCTGCGTCAGCACCACGAGGAGTCGCCCGATCAACCGTTCTTTTTCTACCTCGCCTACACGGCGGCGCACTGGCCGATGCAGGCGTTGCCCAAGGACATTGCCAAATACCGCGGCAAATACGACGACGGCTACGCGCCCATTCACGCGGCGCGCCTCCGCCGCTTGCGGGAGCTCGGCCTGCTCACTGACGCCTGGCAGCCCGCGCCGCTCGTCAGCGATTGGGACGCGGTGAAACGCAAAAAATGGGAGGCGCGTTGCATGGAGGTGTACGCGGCGATGATTGACAACATGGATCAGGGCATCGGGCGCGTCCTTGCGGAATTGAAACGCATCGGTCAGTTCGACAACACGGTGATTCTGTACCTGAACGACAACGGCGCGTGCGCCGAGACCATGGGCCGCAAACCGTTGCCGGAACCGCCCGCCGACGAGTTGAAACCCATGCCGCCCGACATGCTCCAGGACCGCATCCGGCTGCCGATGCAAACGCGGGATGGCCGTCCGGTCCGCTCGGGCGGTGGCGTCATGCCCGGGCCGGCGGATTCCTACATCGCTTACGGTCTGGCGTGGGCGAATGTTTCCAACACGCCTTTCCGCGAATACAAACACTGGGTCCACGAGGGCGGCATCAGCACGCCGCTTATCGTGCATTGGCCGCAAGGCATTGCTCCGCGCCGCCGCGGACAACTCGAATCGCAGCCCGGCCATTTGGTGGACATCATGGCCACCTGTGTGGACTTGTCCGGCGCCAAATATCCCACGGAATTTCGTGGGCACCCGATCAAACCGATGGAAGGCATTTCGCTGTTGCCGGCGATCCAGGGCCGGCCGCTCAATCGCAAAAATCCCCTGTTCTGGGAACACGAAAGCAATCGCGCCATCCGCGACGGCAAATGGAAACTCGTCGCCAAGGAAAATCAACCGTGGGAACTTTACGACATGGAAAAGGACCGCACGGAAATGCACAACCTCGCCGCCAGCCAGCCCGAACGGGTGAACGCCATGGCCGCGCAATGGGAAGCGTGGGCCGCGCGCGCCAATGTGTTGCCCTTGGGGAGTTGGCGGGAAAAACCGGCAAATTAAAACCGATGCAAAAATCCACCTTTTACGGCCTGGCCGTCCTCCTGTGGCTGGCGGCGATCAGCCTGGCGGCCGCTGCCGCGCCCCGGCCCAACATTCTGCTCATCCTCTGTGACGATGTCGGTTACTCGGACATCGGCTGTTTTGGCAGCGAGATCCAGACGCCCAATCTGGACGCCCTGGCGGCGAACGGCGTGCGCTTCACCCAGTTTTACAACACGGCCCGGTGCTGTCCCACGCGCGCCAGCCTGTTGACGGGGTTGTATCCCCACCAGACCGGGGTGGGACACATGAACTGGCGGGACGGCGGCTACGACGGGTATCGTGCCAATCTCAACCATCGTTGCGTGACGATTGCCGAAGTGTTGCGCGCCGCCGGCTACCGCACCTACATGAGCGGCAAATGGCATGTCACCCGGTTCATGGAGATGGGCGAGGATAATGCCCAATGGCCCGTGCAACGCGGGTTCGAAAAATTCTACGGCACGTTGAAAGGCTCCGGCAGCTTCTACGATCCCTCGTCCCTGTGCCGTCAAAACCAGCACATCACGCCCGCGAACGATCCCGAATACCAACCGGCGACGTTTTATTACACCGACGCCATCACTGATAACGCGGTGCGTTATCTGCAGCAGCACCAGCGGGAATCGCCGCGGCAACCCTTCTTCCTGTATCTGGCCTACACCGCCGCGCACTGGCCGATGCACGCGCTGGAAAAGGACATCGCCAAGTATCGCGGCAAATACGACGAGGGCTACGCGCCCGTGCGGCAGGCGCGCCTGCAACGGCTGCGGGAACTCGGACTGCTGCCGGCCGGATGGCAACCCGCCCCGCTGGCCGGCGATTGGGACGCGGTGAAACGCAAGCCGTGGGAGGCGCGGTGCATGGAAGTGTACGCGGCGATGATTGACAACATGGATCAAGGCATCGGGCGCGTGGTGGCCGAGTTGCGGCGCGGCGGGCAACTGGACAACACCGTCATCTTTTTCCTGCAGGACAATGGCGCGTGCGCCGAGGAGAACGGACGCAAACCGCCCAAGGCGGACCCGCCAACCCAACTCAAGCCCATGGCCCGCGATGAACTGCAGTTGCGCGGCCGGCCGCTTCAGACCCGCGATGGCCGCCCGGTGCGCAGCGGTCCCGGGGTGATGCCGGGGGACGCGGATACTTTCGTTGCCTACGGACGCAAGTGGGCAAACGTTTCCAACACGCCCTTCCGTGAATACAAACACTGGGTCCACGAGGGCGGCATTAGCACGCCGCTCATCGTGCATTGGCCGCAAGGCATTGCCCCGCAACGCCGCGGACAACTCGAACCGCAGCCCGGCCATTTGATTGACATCATGGCGACGTGTGTGGATCTCGCCCGGGCGAAATATCCCCGCAAGTTTCACGGCCAGGCCATCCCACCGATGCCGGGAGTTTCGCTGCGCCCCGCGCTGGCGGGCAAACCGCTGAAGCGCACCGAACCGCTGTTCTGGGAGCACGAAGGCAACCGCGCCGTCCGCGAAGGCCGCTGGAAGCTCGTCGCCAAGGAGGATCAACCGTGGGAGCTTTACGACATGGAGCGTGACCGCACCGAAATGCACGACCTGGCCGCGCAACAGCCGGACCGCGTCAAAGCGATGGCGGCCCAATGGGACGCCTGGGCCGCGCGCGCCAACGTGCTGCCGCTGGGCGCCTGGCGGCTGGACGTGAACGCGAAGGATTGAGATGGCTTGACTTCCGTTCGTAGCGCGGGAAAAGATGCCGCCATGAGAACGGCCCTTTTTCCTTCGGAGCGCCGCTGGTTCCTTGGGAACGAATGTCAAAGTTTGGCCATCCCATACTTCATCGTGCCATGCAGACCCGCTTGAACTTCCGCAGACTGGGGATCATCGCGGCGATTGCCGTCGGAGTGGTGCTGGCTTTGGCTTGGGCCAACGGCCTGTTTCCGCCTCGTCGGGCCGGTGCTCCTGCGAATGCGCTGCTTGTCATCGCCCCGTATCGTCATGCAGGCACTTGGGTTTTCGATGATCCGAAGGCGGGGCTTGTCCGCGAGCCGTTCGTGGCGGGAGTCCCCGAAATGATTGATGTGTTGGTCCAGGACATTCCCGGCGCGACCAACGGCTTTCGGCTGCTATTTTCCGCGCGGCCCTTTCCCGGTTACCAGAAGAAGTTAACTTGGTTGCGGGGCGACATGGGCGGAAACTACTACCGGATGGAAGAGCCGGCGATGGAGGGTTGGATTTGCCCGGCGATGTTCCGTTACTACGAGGTTGCCCCCAAGGAATTATACGTTAAAGCCGAGGCGAAGAAATGAACCGCCTGAACCAGGTGAGCATGAAACAAACGGAGGCTAATGTTCGGTTCGACAACAATCTGGGCGTCGGGAGCGCCTGGCGGCTGGACGTAAACGCGAAGGATTGAGACGCATGGATTGGATCAAGACGCAGTTGAGGGGGTAAGTCTCCCAGTGGATGAAGCAACCGACCGATGACCTCCGGTTCCTCTAAAAATAAATCCACCCTGATTCGGTATGGCCGCTCATTGAGGTTGGCCGGAGCCCATCGCTTCCAGCTTTGGAAGGTCCTCGGACTTCTCGTCTGCTTGACGGGATTGTTGCCGACCTTGGCGTTGCCTCCGGGGCGTCCTGATCTCGTGATTTTTCTCACCGATGATCACAGCCAGGCCGACCTTTCACCTTACGGCGGCACCGCGTTGCGCACGCCGAACATGCAACGGTTGGCCGATGCGGGATTGACCTTCGACAACGCTTACGTGGCCTCGCCCACGTGCGCGCCCAGTCGCGCCGCGTTGTTGACCGGCCTGATGCCGGCGCGCAACGGTGCCGAGGCCAACCACAGCAAACCGCGTCTGGAAATCAAAAAGTGGCCCGCTTACTTCCAAGAACTGGGATACGAAGTCGTCGCCTTCGGCAAAGTCTCGCACTATCGGCACACGAAGGATTATGGCTTCGATTATTTCGCGCACGACACCTTCCATGATCACGCGGGAATTCCGGCGGCCGTGACGTTTTTGCGGAATCGCCCGCGGACCGGCGCGAAGCCGCTCTGTCTGTTCGTCGGCAGCAACTGGCCGCACATGCCGTGGCCGAAAACCCATCCCGGCTACGATCCGGACCAGTTGCCGCTCCCCGCCGGCAGTGTGGACGCACCCGCAACCCGCGAGTGGCGCGCCCGTTACGCCGCCGCCGTTACCAAGGCGGACACCGAACTCGGCCTCATCCTTGAGGCAGTTCGCGCGCATCTGGGGACGAACACCTTACTGCTTTTCTCCAGCGATCACGGCGCGCGCTGGCCGTTCGCCAAGTGGAATTGCTATGAAGCCGGCGTGAAGGTTCCGCTCATCATTGTCTGGCCGGGCGTGGTAAAACCGAACACGCGCACCGCCGCCATGGTGAGTTGGGTGGATTACCTGCCAACCTTGCTCGAGGTGGCCGGCGGCACTCCTCCGCGGGATCTGGACGGGCGTTCGTTCCGGCGGGTGTTGGAAGGCAAACGGCGGCACCATCACCGCCGGATCTTTACCACGCACAGCGGCGACGGGAATTGGAACATTTATCCGATTCGCGCCGTGCGCGTTGGGTCCTGGAAATACATCCGCAACCTGCATCCCGAGTACGCGTTCACCACCCATATGGATCTGGTCGCCGACCCGGAGCCGCGCGCTTTCTTCGCCGCGTGGGAAGCGGCCGCGCAAACCGATGCGGCGGCGGCTGAAATCGTGCAGCGTTACCATGCGCGGCCAGCCGAGGAACTTTACCACCTGACCACCGATCCGCATGAGCTGCACAACCTGGCGGCCTCTCCTGCGCACGCCCGTCAGTTACGGAAACTGCGGCGCGAACTGGAGACGTGGATGCATGCCCAATCAGATTCGGGCACGGTTTTTGGCCGGCCCCGTCTCTTGAGTGATCCGGACAGCTTCGGCCCGAACGGTCCGCCCGGCAACGTATGGGGCCGCCCCGCCCGCCGTTAGCCACTACCCGCCGACCCTGGCCCGCCCGAAAGCGATCGTCTCGCTCCGGCGCGTTGACGAACGCGCCGCATCATGGAGTGCGGCCGTCTCCGGCCGCTTTCTGCCGCACCGGCGGGCGGAGTTGGGGAGCGCACCCGCCCCGGGTGCAGTTCTACGCGCCTCGCGTCGAACACTGGCATGGGCAAGTGGGGTAAACCGTCGAATGTGTTTGAACGGTAATCGTTTCCGGCGGACGAGGCGTCCGCCGGCACACGCGGGGCGCGTATGCTCCCCAGCGCCTATTGAGCCGTTGGGGCTTATGGACGTCGTGAAGCAGTCGGCGGTTCTTGGAATGGACAACCCGCTGTTGGCCGAGTGGAGGCGCTGGTATGGCACGGCAGTTATGCGTGGGAGATCCCAGCATCCTCGTTCTATCGAAAGCGCCAACGGACTGGCGCAGTCCAAGACGCTGACGTGGAGAGCGGAGGCGTTTGAATTACCCGAGACGTCAGGAAAATTCTTACGGAAGGGTTCCCGCCACTTCATCATCCAGAGCCAAGGGCGCTCTCCCGCCATTGCCATTTGCGATCTTGGAGTGCTTTGGCGGATGCACTCTTCTGGGGGGAGCGTCGCCGTCGCCGGCTCGCTTTCCTCACTGGCTTTCGTAGCGGAAGCGGAAGCGCCCCTCCGGCGCCACGTCGCCGCTCACGTAAAAATCCATGAGATCTCCCGGGTGTTGCAGGTTGTCCGCCCACTGAAAATCCAAGGTCAATCGGGTGCTGTTCGTCGTCAGGCCGAGCGCTTGGCGGGGGATGGCCAGGTGCAATTCATGATCGGCCACCCGCATCGTCGCGGTCGCGACTTCCCGCCATTGCCATCCGGCAATATGTCGTTCCACCGTCACTTGATGGCCAGC
>Ga0255343_1001593_pt1 | contig 29637 bp, 27 predicted proteins | sample wastewater_treat_4_FD_192413 | JGI IMG/M metagenome (GOLD analysis project Ga0255343, IMG submission 192413) | Wastewater microbial communities from Lulu Island WWTP, Vancouver, Canada - plant16 | ecosystem: Engineered > WWTP > Wastewater > Unclassified | place: Canada: Vancouver, British... | reverse complement strand
CAGTTATTTTAATGACAAAAATCTCCGAGGGGACTATCCCTCGGAGATATCATAAATATTATTGTTCGTTAAGAAACGTGAGCCAAACTCCTTTCCTAAAACTTTCAGCATTAAATTCAGCCCCGACAGAGAGCTCCTCACAAGATGTGAAAAACGGTAGAGTATTACCGCGAGCGCCCTGTCGGGGCTGAATTCAGTTATAAAGTCTTTGGAAAAGGGGTTCGGGGGAAAGCTTTTCCTCAGAAAGGTTTTCCCCCGATAATACGCATAAACTGCTATATAAGCACCGCAGTCGCGGGTGCTTTTTTTTGTATATGAATTATGCCTGGATCTGTGTGAGAGTATACCAGCCCTGGAGATAGCCCTCGAGGAACTGTACGTCTGTTGCATCCTGATCGCCGTCACCGTCGATATCAGATGCACGGATAGTGATACCTGTTGTAGGTACATAGCTGTGGTCAACGATAGCCTTGAGCATTACCCAGTCGTAGAGACCTACTTCTCCGTCACCGTTGATATCGCCAACGAGATATGTTGAGGGAGCGAATGAATACTCTGTGGAGGGGATAACATTGTCGTTAGCGTCATATGCAGTGATAGTGCAATTGCTGAAAAGATCATCATGTGTACGGCTGCTTGACTTGATCTCGCTGACTGTCTTGAACATAGTGCCTACGCCTGTAGTGATGTCGCTTGTCTTCCAGCGCTTGTAATGGAGCACACCGTACTGTGTACCGCTTCCTGTCTCATAGTCCATCCAGCCGTTAAGGCAATTGTTTGTTCTTGCACCGCCCTGAACCTTGAGGGGATTTCTGGTGTAGAACTCTACGTCAACTCTTTTTGTCTGCGAAGCACCGCCGCTGTAGTACCAGTATGTTCTGTATGTCTTTACTTCGTTTGCGGGAGTTGCTGCACTTGCTGTGAAAGCGTTAGCCATGGGAAGTGCGCCGAGTACTGCTGCTGAAAGAGCTGCTGCGATCTTGGTAAAAGTCTTTTTCATTTTAATTCATATCCTTTGTAAAGTATTTTCAGAGGTTGCGCAAACTCTATGTTGATTATAGCATTATTATTACCATTTGTCAATGAAAAATAGTAAAATCCTGCGTTTTTTGAGTGCGGTCTGCTGAAAATGCAGACGTATGTACAAATGAGCAGAAGGTATGGCGGCACATAATTCAATGAGATGTTATCAAGTATAAACTCCTTGTTATGCAAGTGAGAGTAGGCTTTTATGTTAAAATATAAAAATATGTAAAGCTGGCTTGACAAAAAATGTAAAGCGTGCTATACTATGATCACAGGAGATGTAAAGCAGACTTTACTTCGTAAGGAGGGTGATCAGTTGAAGAATAAGATTCAGGAGCTGAGAAAGGCGCGAAAGGTCACTCAGCAGGAGCTTGCTGACGCGCTCAGCGTCACGCGGCAGACTATAATATCACTGGAAAACGGTAAATACAATGCCTCACTCACACTGGCTCACAAGGCGGCTCAGTTCTTCGGAGTCACCATAGAGGAGCTGTTTATTTTCGAGGGCGAGGAGAACCTATAAGGAGGAGCATTATGGAGAATTTCAGAGTTACAATAAAGAAGAGGATATATTTTTTCATTCTTCTTGCAGCTGTCATGGTGGCAGGAATTATACTGCTTACGGCTTTCGGCAGGGCAAATGACGGATTTAACGCAACAAGCGGCATACTGGGGGCAGTGCTGGCAATCGCCGTATGCAATGTCATAACGGCGAAAATGGCGCTGGGTAATGAAGCAAAGCTGAAAGAGATGTATATAAAGCATACCGATGAGAGAAGTGCTCAGATAACCAAAGAGGCTTCCACAACTACATTCCGTGTTATACTTCTCGGTTTATCCGCTGCCACTATCATCGCTAACTTTTTGAGCGAGACCGTCAGCTGTACGCTTTCGGTATGTCTGGCGTTCATCTTTATGGTGTATATCGCGGTAAGCAGTTGTTATAACAGAAAAATGTGAGCAAGAGGAGAGTTATCATGGAAGAATTCAGAAAAAAACTCAGGACCAAGATAGTATTATGCTGGATACTGGCAGCTTCACTGCTGATAGCGCTGATAGTTCTTCAGGTGCTGGTGCACAGGGGCGTACTCAGAGGCGAGACCAATATGGGCTTTTTTGTGGGCGGTATTACCGTTCTGATAATGAATATTATGCGTATGAAAAAAGCTGTGAAGGACGATGCTGCGCTGAAGCAATGGTATGTACGCAATACCGACGAAAGGACCATAGCTGTACAGCAGAAGGCGGGAAACTTCACCTCGCTGCTTACTCTTTTCCTGCTTTGTATAGCCGCTATTGCCGCTTCATACATCAACAATACGGTATATTGGACTCTCGGTGCTGCTATGGGCGTGTACCTTCTGGTCTATCTTGGCGCCCTTGCATACTACAATAAGAAGATGTAAATAACAATAATACAAGGGACGTCGAGGACGCCGTCCCCTACAATACAAAAACTCCCCGATACTTGTCCGTATCGGGGAGTACTTTTATATTCGTATGTGCATAATTCACGTTAAACTGCTGTAAGCGTCAACGTGTTCAGCTCACGCGGCTTACTTCTCAGCGAGCTTTGTGAGGTACTCGTAACGATTAGCTGCTGTCTTCTCAGCCTTCGCGAACAGTTCCTTAGCACGCTCGGGGAATGAACGTGTGAGTGCGCTGTAACGAGCCTCGTTCATGATGAAGTCCTGATAAGACTCTGTGGGAGCCTTGGAATCGAGCTGGAAGGGATTCTTGCCCTCAGCAGCAAGACGAGGATCATAACGGAAGTTGTTCCAGTAGCCGCACTTAACAGCCTTCTCCATCTCAGCCTGACAGTTAGTCATACCGCCCTTGATAGAGTGCATCTCACAAGGTGCATAGCCGATGATGAGTGAGGGACCCGGATAAGCCTCAGCTTCCTTGATTGCCTTGAGTGTCTGGTTCATGTCAGCACCCATAGCGATCTGTGCAACATAGATGTAGCCGTAGCTCATAGCGATATCAGCAAGGCGCTTCTTAGCGATTGCCTTACCTGCTGCTGCGAACTGTGCAACCTGACCGATGTTGGAGGACTTGGAAGCCTGTCCGCCTGTGTTGGAGTAAACCTCGGTATCGAATACCATGATGTTTACATCTTCGCCTGTAGCGAGAACGTGATCGAGACCGCCGAATCCGATATCATAAGCCCAGCCGTCGCCGCCGAAGATCCATACGGACTTCTTGGAGAGGTAGTTCTTGTTCTCAAGGATATCTGCACAAGTATCGCACTTGTCAGAGCACTTCTCGAGCTCAGCAACGAGTGCAGCTGTTGCAGCTGTATTCTTAGCACCGTCGTTAACTGTTGCGAGGTATTCATCAGCAGCTGCCTTGAGCTCTGCGGATGCCTTGTCGTTTGCAGCAACTTCCTTTACTTCCTCAATGAGTCTCTCACGGATAGCCTTCTGACCGAGATACATACCGAGACCGTGCTCAGCGTTGTCCTCGAACAGTGAGTTAGCCCATGCAGGACCGTGGCCGTTTGCATCAACAGTGTAAGGTGATGTAGCAGCAGGACCGCCCCAGATAGAAGAACATCCTGTTGCGTTGGAGATGTACATTCTTGAACCGAAGAGCTGAGTGATGAGTCTTGCATATGAAGTCTCAGCACAGCCTGCGCATGAACCGGAGAATTCAAGGAGAGGCTTCTTGTACTGGCTGGAAATAACATTAGCGTCAGTTGCTACGTCAGCCTTCTCTGTTACCTTAGCAACACAGTAATCGAATACTGCCTGCTGAGGCTCCTGTGACTCTCTGGGAACCATCTTGAGTGACTTTGTGGGGCAGACACCGATACATACGCCGCAGCCCATGCAGTCCATAGCGGAAACAGCGAGAGTGTACTTGTAATCGCTCTTTACGATAGGCTTGGGAGCGATCTTGATGTTCTCGGGAGCAGCCGCGACTTCAGCCTCTGTCAGAGCGAAGGGACGGATTGTTGCGTGAGGGCAGACAAATGAACACTTGTTACACTTTGCACAGGTGTCCTGATTCCACTCGGGAACCATAACAGCAACTCCGCGCTTTTCGTATGCGGAAGCACCCTGCTCGAATGTACCGTCAACGTGATCTGAGAATGCAGAAACAGGAAGTGTATCGCCGAGCATCTTGCCAACAGGGTTCATGATGCCTTCAACCATCTTGACGAGCTTCTCTGAGCCCTCGAGCTTAGCAGGTGCTGAATTATCAACAGCATTTGCCCACTCAGCAGGAACGTCTACCTTGACATAAGCGTTTGCGCCTGCGTCGATAGCCTTCTCGTTCATCTGAACGATCTCGATACCCTTCTTCATGAACTTCTGAGCCTTTTCCTTCATGTAGCTGATAGCCTCAGCCTCGGGAAGAACCTTTGAAAGTGAGAAGAATGCAGACTGGAGAATTGTGTTTGTACGCTTGCCAAGACCGATCTCCTGTGCAAGGTCTATAGCGTTAACCAGATAGAGCTGGATATTGTTCTTTGCGATATACTGCTTTGTATCAGCTGAGAGGTGCTGATCGAGCTCCTCGGGCTTCCACTGGCAGTTGATAAGGAATACACCGCCGGGCTTTACATCGTTTACCATCTTGTAGCCCTTGAGGATGTATGAAGGATTGTGACAGGCAACGAAGTCAGCCTTGTTTATGTAGTAAGGGCTCTTGATGGGCTTATCACCGAAACGCAGATGTGAGATAGTGATACCGCCTGTCTTCTTTGAGTCATACTGGAAGTAAGCCTGAACGTACTTGTCAGTGTGGTCGCCGATGATCTTGATAGAGTCCTTGTTAGCACCAACAGTACCGTCGCCGCCGAGACCCCAGAACTTGCACTCGATAGTGCCTTCTGCTGCTGTGTTGGGAGCATCTTCCTCAGCCAGTGAGAGGTTTGTAACATCATCAACGATACCGAGTGTGAACTGAGGCTTGGGATCAGCCTTAGCGAGCTCTGCATATACAGCGAATACAGATGCAGGAGGAGTATCCTTGGAACCGAGACCGTAACGGCCGCCGATAACCTTGATACCTGTTCTGCCTGTAGTATTAAGAGCAGCAACTACATCGAGGTAGAGAGGCTCACCGAGAGAGCCGGGCTCCTTGGTCCTGTCGAGTACAGCGATGGTCTTTGCAGTTGCAGGGATTGCCTCAACCAGCTTCTCAGCAGAGAAAGGACGGAACAGGCGAACCTTAACGATACCGACCTTCTCACCCTTCTTGTTCAGGTAGTCGATAACTTCCTCAGCAACGTCGCAGATAGAGCCCATAGCAACGATAACGCGCTCTGCATCGGGAGCACCGTAGTAGTTGAAGAGCTTATAGTCAGTGCCGAGCTTTGCATTTACCTTGTCCATGTACTCCTCAACGATTCCGGGAACAGCGTTGTAATAGGAGTTGCAAGCCTCACGGTGCTGGAAGAAGATATCTCCGTTCTCGTGAGAACCGCGCATTGTAGGATTCTCAGGATTGAGAGCACGGTCACGGAATGCCTTTACAGCGTCCATATCGCACATTTCCTTGAGGTCCTCATAATCCCAGATCTCGATCTTCTGGATCTCGTGTGATGTACGGAAACCATCGAAGAAGTTGATGAAAGGAACGCGGCTCTTGATGGAAGCCAGATGAGCAACAGCAGCAAGGTCCATAACTTCCTGAGGATTTGTCTCAGCGAGCATTGCAAAACCTGTCTGACGGCAAGCATAAACGTCAGAGTGGTCGCCGAAGATGTTAAGTGCGTGAGAAGCTACGCAGCGTGCAGAAACGTGGAACACGCAGGGAAGCAGCTCGCCGGCGATCTTGTACATATTCGGGATCATAAGGAGAAGACCCTGAGAAGCAGTATAGGTTGTGGTGAGAGCACCTGCGTTCAGAGAACCGTGAACAGTACCTGCTGCACCGGCTTCTGACTGCATCTCCTCAACCTTAACGGTAGTGCCGAAAATGTTCTTGACACCCTGAGCTGACCACTGATCAACATAGTCTGCCATCGGGCTGGAAGGTGTGATCGGATAGATACCGGCAACTTCCGTGAAGGCGTAAGAAACATATGCAGCGGCATTATTACCGTCCATTGTTTTCATTTTTCTTTTGATTGCCATAGGAATATACCTCCTGAAAAAATATAAAAGTTGGGTTATAGGAATGCTTAACGTGGTGGGCGTTAACCATGTATAACTACTGAGAATTATTATACCACAAATCTGATTTTTTGTAAACACCTTTTTTTGCTTCTTTGTTACAAATTTATCAGGCTAATTTTTGGCAGATTGCCTATATTGCGAGGTCTTGTCAGACTTTTTAAATGAAGCATTTTGTAAAATTATACACTTGTCAGTATTTTTTACGAGAATGTTATGAAAAATGCCAGAGTAATTCTGCTCAAAGTTGTGCAATTTTACAAAAGTGTGCGGATTTGCTTGACAGGAAAGGGAAAATACTGTATAATAACTGTAGTGTTAAATAATTCTTAATTATTAACACTCGTTTTGTTGTCTCCTTTCTTTTGTTCTACACATATTTATTTTCATCTGTTTATCTAACAAGCAGGGCTTTTGCCCTGCTTATTTTTTTGCAGCGTGACGCTGCACCCTGACCACGCTGACGCTCGTAAACTCGCTCACTGTTAATAGTAACGTCAGCCTTACATCGCTTACGGCGCGTAAATGTACGGCTTTTGCTATGAGGGGCGCCCAATGGGCGTCCCTACTGAGCACTAAAAACTAACCACTAAATAATAGATCAGTCCGTAGAGGGTCGCGGCTGAACAGCCGTAGAGTATAACGGGACCTGCTATGGTGAATATCTTGGCTCCGACGCCGAGGACGAGTCCCTCCGAGCGCGCTTCTATGGCGCATGAGCTTATGGCGTTGGAAAAGCCCGTGACGGGGACAAGTGTGCCTGCGCCTGCACGCTTTGCCAGCCTCTGATACCAGCCAAAGCCCGTACACAGGGCGCTTAGACCCACAAGGATTATGGACGTCCATGTTCCCGATTCGGTGCGGTCAAGCCCGAAGGCTTCCATAAACTCCATTATGACCTGTCCGAGAGCACATATTGCTCCGCCCACAAGAAAGGCGCAGGTCAGGTTCACCTTGTAGTTTGACTTGGGCGAGACCTGCTTGGTCATATCGCTGTAAAGCTCCGGTGTTATTTTCATATTATCAGCTCCTTCCGCAGTATTATCTGCGGGATTTTCTTTTTTATGCGGATATTTATTGAATTGTGGGATACTGCCATATGCAAAAATGTTGTTCTTACTGCCTTGACCTGCGGCATATACATTAGTAAATGCATGGGAAAGAGGTGATTTATTTGAAGGATCAGCCTGAGGGAAGGGCTGTAATGCTGGGCAGGTATATTACCGAAACGGGCGAAACGGTCCGCGGCACTGCACGAAAGTTCGGGATATCAAAAAGCACCGTTCATAAAGACGTCAGCGAGAGACTTCGCAGGGAGGACCCCCGAGCTCTTCCGCAGAGTCAAGGAAGTCCTCGAAAAAAACAAGCAGGAACGCCATATCCGCGGCGGTCTCGCCACTAAACGCAAGTACGCGGAGATCGCCTGCCGCCGTAAAAGCTCCTTCCGTTGAGCGGATCAATATAAAAAAGCAGCACCTCTATGGCGGGTACTCATATAGAAGTTATGCCCCTGAGCATTTCAAAGTGCTCAGGGGCATAGTACTTATTGTTACTAAGCTAAATCAGAATTTATATGTGTAGGGGACGCCGCCCTCGGCGTCCCGTTGGACGTGTAATGCATTTCGTGGGACGCCGAGGGCGGCGTCCCCTACATTTCCAATTTTTCGCATACGCGCTAAATTCTGATTTTTGTTAGTAGCAATTATAGCACAGTATTGAAGGTCTGTCAATAGAAATGCCATAGTACTTCTGACTGAATATCAGAAATACTATGGCATAAAGCTTCTATATCAGCGCAGCGTATAAGGGTGCTGCTTTTTATCAGAAGTTTGCTATCTTCTTGAATTTGATATAGAATTCGCTGAGGGATGTTCTGCCCTTCAGCATAGTATCGTTAACATATGCGCCGATGTACTTGCCGTCCTTGAAAACGTAGAGCGTGGAGTCGTCTCTTGTTACCAGATCCATCTTTACGGTATTGCCGTCGGTATCTGTGAACTTTGCTGTCATGACGGGGTCCTTCAGCTGGGGCTTTGCCTCGATATCGAGTCCTGCGAAATTGTATACGGATGCAGCCTTGAAGAAGTTATCAAAGGCAACGTAGTTGTCCATGGTATCGATGGCGACTTCCTTGCCGTTTGCTTTGCATTTCTGGTTATCCATGTCAATTTCAAATGTATCATCATTGCCGTTGCAGCTGAGCTCCAGTTTCTTGGTGGATGTCGAGTCTGCTGCTATTGTGTTCTGCACGATAAAGTCATAGGGAGTCTTGTCCACTATGCTCAGATCAGCCTTGTAGTACAGCTCCACCTGACCGTCTTCAAAGAGCACCATGCAGTAATCGGGCTCCTCGTCGTTGAAGCTGATGGAGAGCTTTCTCTCTGTGCCGTCGATGCCTTTTACGATAAGCTCTCCGTGGGGCTTGTCGTGGCCGTACTTGCTCAGGTCCTCAAGCTTTTCGTCGAGCATTTCCTCGGACTCAAGTCTGACGAGGTTATTGAGCACTGTGGTTATCATTGTAGGATCCACCTTCAATGAGGAGTACTCATCGGGCAGTGACCATTCCTGTGTATCGGGGTCAAATGAGAGGTCGAGGGTGGTCTTGCCGTCCTTTTTGACTATGACTTCCTTTATATCATAAAGTGAGTAGGTGAGGAGCTCCTTGTTCTTGAGCAGGAGCCTGTCAAGCTTTAGAACGCTTCCCTCCATGTAGCTGATGGCGTAGACCTTGTCTCTGCCCTCTGCGGTGACGTAGTAGTAGTCGCCCATGGGGCTGGGGTCGCCCACCTTTAATATGTGGGTTCCGCCCGGCTCGGTGACCTCGATGGTGTCGGGATCGGTAAGGCCGTACATCTCCAGCTTTTCATCGGTGATCTCTCCGTAGTTGGTCTCGGCGGTAAGGTCCGAGAAATATGTGCATATGAGCTGGCAGTAATCCTGATCCATTGCGAATTCTCCGCTGGTGAGAGTCCACTTGTCGTCCTGCTTTTCGACTTCGTAGACCTCATCTCCCTTTGAGAAAACTATCTTGGTGGGGGAGTAGGGATCAAAGCTGAACAGCTCGTTTTCGGCAAGCACCTTGCTTGCCTGCTGTTTTTCTTTTTCCTTGCCGTTCTTTATAGCCAAGAAGGCGCCTACGGAGCCTCCTGCTGCAAGTATAAGAACGATAAGGGCGATAATTGCTTTTTTCATCAGGAATGTCTCCTTTTAAGCCATACGAGTATTCCGATAACGGCGATGGCAAGAGGAATGACGTATACTATTACCATTACTCTTGTGGCTTCTTCGCCGCTCTTGAAGGTCATGCTGTCGTAGGAATTGAACTTGTTGCCCACATCGAACTGAACATCACTGTCGTAGAGCCATGTGTTGCTGAACAGTGCGAGCATCTGTGTTCCTGTGGTATATGCATTGGCGTAGTTGTCGTCGATGACAGCGGATGTGCCAAGTGTGAACATCTTTGCGCCTGTGTGCTTGTTGTATGAGTAGTAGCCGAAGTCGAGAGCGTAATTCGTCAGCATCTCGTCTGCCTGCTGTGCTGTTACATCGTCACCGCCCATTGCCTTGCTGACGGTGGTATATTCGCCGTTTGAGGAGATATTCTTTATAAGTGAGGATATCTCGGTGTATTCGCCGCCCGCGAAGTCGGGTATCTCGGTAAGGCTTCTGGTATTGGCGATGCCTGCGATGAAGTTGCCTGCGTTTACCTGATCGATGATATCCGAGGTAAGGTCCTGTGTGAACTCGTCATTGTAGCGGCTTCCTGCCTGATACTCCACGCGGAAGTAATACTCGCTCTGCTTGGAGTCAGTGTCCTGAAGCATATTGTCGAAGTTAGACTCGGTAACGATGTTATAATCGAGGATGAGTCCGAATTTTTCCATTACAGCCTCTATGTTGTAGAAGCGTCCCTTTGTGTCGCAGGGGTCGATGAGGAAGGAGAGTGCTCCGCCGTTTTCGATGTACTCAAAAAGGAGGTCCTTCTCCTTGTCGGTGAGGTCCTGCTGAGGACCTGCAAGGTAGATGATGTTGGCATTGTCGGGAATAACGCCTGTCTTGTCAAGGTCAAGCTCATCGACGCTGTAATCGTTCTCCTTCATCTTGGTCACGAACAGTGAATAGTGATCCTCGATGGGAGCTTCGCCGTGGCCTGTCAGGAAGTATATTCCGGGGAGCTGTCCGCTGGCGCAGATAGCGATGGCGGAGTCGATGAGCTGCTCGCCTGCGTATTCACGGACGCCCTTGGTGTTCTCCTGGAAGATCTTGCTGTGGCTGACCTTCTTGGAGATGCCGTTGCACTTTACGATGATATCGCCCTCCTGAGGAGAGAGTGTGCCGTTGGGGTCAAGGGACTGTGTGAGAGCTGCGTTCTCGTTGGGGTCGAAGCTCTTGAAGCTGATGTTGTCAAACTCCTTGAGCTGTGTGAGCGTGTGATAGAGAGGAAGGAGCTCGTTTGCGTCAGACCTTGTAAGCTCCTCCAGCTTGTAGAGGAAGTAAATCTCTATGGTCTTGTCGGAGTTGCTGTTTATGAGGTCTACCGTCTTGTCATCGAGAGTGTACTTCTTGGAGGGGGTCATGTCGAAGCCCTTGTCGAAGTAGCTGACGATGAGGTTGATAGGTATGAATATCAGGAGCACAAGGAGTGCCAGAACGATGGCGAATGTGCCTGAAAGGTTGAGTTTTTTCTTCTGTTTCATTTCAGCTTACCCCCTGTTCCAGCGTCTTTTCTCAATGGAGATGTATGTCCATATGAGAAGCACGATTATTGCCGATGCGAAGAATACCAGATCGGAGAGGCGGATGAAGCCCTCTGAGAAGTAGGCAAATCTTGGCTGGGCAGCGAATGCGTAGATAGCTGATCTCAGCTTGGGGTACTGGGAAATAAATGCTGTGTTGGCGATATCGTCAACGAAGAGGAGCGCGAACATTATGACTTCGCCGATGATAGCGGCGATGATGGGCGACTCTGTGAAAGACGAGATGAGCATACCCAGTGCTATGTACATTGCGCCCCAGCAGAATATGCCGATGTAGGCGCATATGAGCTGGCTCACTACTACCTCGCCCTTCATGGCTGTGATGATGGGGAATATGATGGTTCCCGCAAGCATAAAGAGGTATACGGTGATATTTGCAAGGAACTTTGCGATAACTATTTTAGCGGTGTTGACGGGGGATGTCATGAGCAGCACCTCAGTGCCGTTCTTGCGCTCCTCGGCAAAAGTCCTCATGGTGAGGATGGGCAGCAGGAATATGAAGTAGAGTATTACCGAATAGAACATCTCGGTAAAGGAGAATGCCCATGTGTTTGAGGAGTCAAGCTTTGCGATACCCGTTGAGAAGCTCAGCGAGAACAGCAGCATGAACAGCATTGCCATTGCATATGCGAAAGGAGTGTAGAAGAATGATTGCAGCTCCTTCTTATAAATAGGAAACATATTATTCCTCCTCCTTTTCTGTCTCGTCGTCTTCGGCGTCATCGCCCTCTGCGCTCTCTGACTCGTCGGGAGTCTCGTCAAGGAGTTCCTGAAGTCCCGATTTCTTTACAGGGCGGTTGATGAGTTCGATGAATACGTTTTCGAGGTTGGGCTTGTCGGTGTATATCTCGATGATGCTGATGCCGTTCTTCAGGCACTCAGCCATAACAGCGTCCCTGACTGCGTCGGAGTCGCCCTCGAGCTGTACGGTGAAGGAGAATACATCCTCGCCGTCGGCGTCTATGGCGGTTATCTCCTTTACGCCCTTGGTCATCTCTATGATGGACTGAGCCTTCGCCTTGCTGCCCTTGACCTTGATGTGGAGGATGAGGGTGGTGGTGAAGGAATTTTCAAGATTCTCGATGGTGTCTATGGCGCGTATGTCTCCCTTATTAATAATGACAACGCGGTCGCAGACTGCGCTTACCTCGCTGAGGATGTGGGAGCTGAATATTACGGAGTGGTCCTTCTTGAGACTCTTGATGAGTGCGCGGACCTCTGCTACCTGATTGGGGTCGAGTCCGACAGTGGGCTCGTCAAGTATGAGGAACTTGGGGTCTCCGAGGAGAGCCTGTGCAAATCCCACACGCTGCTTATAGCCCTTGGACAGGTTGCGGATCAGCTTGCCCTCAACGTCCTTGATCTTCAGGAGCTTCATGACCCTTTCGATCTCGGATTTTCTCTTGGTCACGGGGACCTTTTTCAGTCCCGCACAGAATGAGAGGTATTCGCGCACCTTCATATCGGGGTAAACAGGGGGTATCTCGGGGAGATATCCGATGTTGCGCTTTGCCTTCATGGGATTTTTGGTGACGTCGGCGCCGCAGATGGTCACCTTACCGTCTGACATGGGCAGGTATCCTGCGATCATGTTCATGGTTGTCGATTTTCCCGCACCGTTGGGTCCGAGAAAGCCGAGTATCTCATTATCATTTATTGTAAAGCTTATATGATTCACGGCACGGTTGCTGCCGTAATACTTCGTAAGATTTTCAATAGTAATCATGAGCTGCTCCTTTCCGATCGAAAAATCTAAAATAAACATTAAAAGCATGGTGCTATTATCTCATCATAGCATACTGCTTTATTATCGCAGAATAACATTAACACAAGATGAACAAAATATGAACTAAATGTTAATTCGGAAAAGTACAGTGAAACAACGTACTGAAAATGAAAAACTGCGCCAAGCTAAATATTATAGCCAAAGTGTGTGGGTTTTGTGAAAGATTATTGAGGGCATGATGAATGTTTCAGAATTTTGTTTTAAAACGAAACTGGTTAATATTTCGTTAACAACTTGCAATTTACTTGGAATTTTCGGATAGACAAAATGTACAAAAATGATTTTGGCAATGTGTGCATTGCACCAAAAATATCTTGGCGCAAATGTGAAAACAATCTAAACTGTTGACACAAACTGAAATGTGGAATATAATTATCTTGAAAATAGTTTGAGAATTGTGTGCAGTCTGCGTGAAAATGCACACAGTGTACGAAGTATTTTCGTATGCGCCTCCATAGAGGAGGCAAATCATCCATTTTTTAACCACTATATTATTATGAGAGGGGTAAAAACAAATGATAAGCAAAAAGAATAAGGCTCTCGCAGCTGGCGTTCTTGCAGCTGCAATGTCCGCAACAGCAGTTATGCCTGCTATCGCTTCAGCAGCTCCTACAGCTGAGGCAGCAAAGTCAAACGGTTCTTACGCTGAGATGTTCTCATCACTGTATGATGATGTAATCACAAACGGTGTTCAGAACGGTTACCTCAGCAGCCAGACAAACGGAAGCGGCTTCGGTATTCCTTACCATTCAGTAGAAACATTCATCGTTGAGGCTCCTGACTACGGTCACGAGACAACATCTGAGGCTATGTCATACATCGTATGGATGGCTGCTATGCACGATGTTCTCGCTACTAAGGGCGTTATCAACGGCTCCAAGGGCGATCTCGCTAAGGCTTGGAACACAATGGAGGCTATGATCCCCGGTTGGTCAAAGGCTGCTAACAGAAGCGATATCAAGTATGAGACACTCTGGACACAGCCCAGACTCAAGTCTGATCCTGCTGCTGAGCACGATCAGCCCAGCGACTATCCTGCTAAGCCTTTCACAGGTGAGAAGGAAGCTATCAATCCTATGTTCGACATCTTCAAGTCAGCATACGGCAGTGACAAGGGTTACTACCTGATGAACTGGCTGGCTGACGTTGATGACTGGTATGGATTCAGCAAGGGCACAGAAGGTGCAGGCAAGTTCACATTTATCAATACCTTCCAGAGAGGCGAACAGGAGTCTTGTTTCGAGACTGTTCCTGCTCCTTGTCTTGAGGAACTCAAGTGGGGTATGAAGAGCGAAAATGAGAACAACGGTAACGGTATCAAGGCTATCTTCAATGGTCTGAACGCTGTTCCTGCTCAGTACTCATTCACAAACGCCCCTGACGCTGAGGACCGTGCTATCCAGGCTGTTTACTTTGCAAACAGATATAACGCAGGTGATTCATCTATCTCTGCTCTCGCAGGTAAGATGGGTGACCAGTGCCGTAACGATATGTTCGATAAGTACTACAAGGCTATCGCAGCTGATACAACTTCTTCCAGCAAGTCCGCAGGTATGGATTCCAAGCACTATCTCATGGCTTGGTATACAGCTTGGGGCGGAGCTCTCAAGGACTACAGCTGGGCTTGGCAGATCGGATGCTCACATTCACATCAGTTCTACCAGAATCCTCTTGCTGCTTACGGTCTTCTCAACGACAGCGCTATCAACGCCGGTATGAAGGGTACAGACGCAAGCACAGACTACAAGGAGTCTCTCAAGAGACAGATCGAAATGTATCAGTGGCTCCAGTCACAGCAGGGTCCCTTCGCAGGCGGTTGTACAAACAGCTGGAGAGGACGTTACGAGGAGTATCCTTCAGGTCATCCTACATTCTACGGAATGGCTTACGTTCATCACCCTGTATATGCTGACCCCGGTTCCAACCACTGGATCGGTAACCAGGTATGGTCAACACAGCGTCTTGCTGAGCTGTACTACATCGTATCCAAGGATGGCGATGCAACAGGTCAGACATACGGCGGTCTCAAGCTCGACGAAGCTCTTGATAAGCTCCTTGAGAGATGGATCAAGTGGTTCGAGGAGAACACTCACTTTGATTATGTTGATAAGGACGGAAACGAGTTCTCATACTGTATTCCTTCTACTCTTGACTGGGGTAAGAGCGATACTGACTATGAGACTTGCTATCCTGATTCATGGAGCGGTACATACAGCGAAACAGCTAACCAGCACCTCAACTGCAAAATCGGCGGTTATGGTCAGGGAGACGTTGGATGCGTATCCTCACTCTGTAATACACTTATCTACTACGCAGCTGCTAAGGGCGTAGATCCTAAGTTCGCTCAGGAGGAAGGCACATCAGTTGCTGAAAAGGGCCTCTATCTTGCAAACAGACTCCTTACAGCTCAGTACAACGAGGGACGTGACGAGATCGGTATCACATTTACTGATTGCAATCCCAGCCTCAAGAGAGTATTCGAGGAGAAGGTTTACATTCCTTCATACTATAAGGGTGAAATGCCTGACGGCTCTAAGCTCGAGCCCGGCGCTACATTCTCATCCATCCGTAAGAGCTACGAGAAGGATCCTGAGTGGCAGAAGGCTAAGAAGTACAACGACGGCGAAGGCACTGATAACAACGGTGACGGCGAGGTTAATATCAAGGACTACCAGTTCCAGTACCACAGATTCTGGCACGCTGGTGATGCTATCATGGCATACGGTACTATGGCACTCCTCTATCCTGAGGTTACACCCGGACCTGTTGTGACAACAACTTCTACAACTACATCAACAACTACAACTACAACTACAACTACCACCACATCTACAACTCCTGTTAAGGATCCCGTATGGGGCGATACAAACTGTGACGGTACAGTTGAGCTTGCTGATGCTATCCTCATCATGCAGTATCTTGCTAACCCCAACAAGTATAACATTACTGAGCAGGGCAAGCTGAATGGTGATGTTGATATAACAGTTAAGGGACTTACTTCTAATGATGCTCTCCGCATCCAGGAGTACCTCCTCCACCTCAGATCTACTCTGAATCCTAACGCTTAATCTATATTAAGTAAAATAAAGCTGCACGGCTCGTCCGTGCAGCTTTTTTGTGCTAAAAACCTATATGGGTAACATAAATCATAATTTAGCGCATACGCGAAAAATTGGAAATGTAGGGGACGGCGTCCTCGACGTCCCACGAAATTTGTATTGTAGGGGCGGATATCATCCGCCGTTAAGGGACGCCCTCACTTGCAGGGCGTCCCCTCTCAAAAAACAGTCCACCGGACTGTTTTTTGATTCACCCCTTGCGGAGCGCTTTGTTTTATTTCGTCGCCTTAAAAGCTGAAAGCGACGACCAGAGGCGCTGCCTCTGGACTCCGCCAAAGGAACACAGTCCCTTTGGAATCCCTTACAGGCGTTCAGCAAAGTTATTACGCTAAATTCCGATTTAGCTTACTATAAAATCAATGCCCCTGAGCGTTTGCAGCACCCGGGGGCATAACTTTTATGCGTTGAGATAATTCCTTACAAGCACCTGCAAAAGCTCGTCACGGTCGATGTGACGGATGAGGTTTCTTGCGTTGTTGTATGTCGTGATGTATGTAGGATCCTCCGAGAGGATGTAGCCTACTATCTGATTGACGGGGTTGTATCCCTTCTGAGTGAGAGCGTCATAGATTATCGTGAGATTTTTCTTCAGCTCCGCCTCTCTGTCCTCGTTGACGGAGAACGTCATTGTTTTATCGAACATATTATCAGCCTCCCGCTGTTGGAATACTTCTGGTGGAAGAAGCTTGTACATTATATTATACCCTAAAACGGGCGGCAACGCAAGGGGGAACAGGAATTTTTCCCGATTTGACCGAATTTTATTGCCGATTTTATGAATATTGCACAGCAAAAGACGTTGATAGAGTACGTTTTCCACAGAAGAGGAGAAGATATATAAGCTTCTCCTATTGTGCTTTGTTCAGCAGCTCACAGACCGAAACAACATATTTCCCGTTTCCTGTTATGTACTGTCTGAAGCGGCAGCCCTTTATGTCTGTGACTATCTCTCCGCCGCGGAAAGAGAACTCTGCCTTGTCCATAGGGTAGGAAATGCCTATGCCGAGAGCCTTGACGTAGGCTTCCTTGAGGGTCCACAGGCGGAAGAAAAGCAGGTCACGCTCCTCTGTGGGAGCATTCTCCACCATCTGCCGTTCGTTTTCGGAAAAGGCTCGTTTCATGACATTGGGACGGTACTCCCTGACATTTTCGCAGTCTATGCCGCATTCCTGCTCCGATACGATGCAGGCGGCAATGCCGTTCGCGTGGGAGAGATTATAGTGTATATCGGGGCGGTCCGCAAGAGAGGGCTTGCCCATTTTCCCTTTTGTAACAGGAGTGTCCTCGCAGTAGTCCACACCGAGAGGTCTCAGGCACTCCCTGAGGAGCCTGTGAGCATGGGTGTGGAGTTCCTTTTTGTCCATCTCCCTTATTGATATCATCAGCATATTCATCACCATTTACAGTATAGCACAAGTTTGAGCCCCTTTGCAACAGGAAATGACAAATGTCACCGCGAAAGTGACAGAATACATCTTCATTTTGTGGCATGATAGTGTTATTATTTATGCAGAGAGAAAAGCTTGTATATCTGAGGAGGGCTTGTATGTCGGATTTCGGAACAGCTTTATTTGTTGCTCTGCCGTTCATTATAATGTGCATTATCGGCGGTATCATCATGTTTACGTCAAAGGACAAGAAGGAGGATAGAAAGGGAACGGGGCTTTTTCTGACAGGACTTGTCCTGAGTATGCTGGTTATATGTATCGTCGTATCAGTATTGAATGATATAGATTCATGCTGCATTGACGCAGAAAAAGAAATAAGATCAATAGGTGAAATTGGCTGAGAAAGGAGGAAATGACCATGTATAGGACGAGCGAGACTTTAATAGCGGCTTTATTACTTGTGTCAACAGTGCTGATGATAATTTTCGGGGGCATTTTTATGTCTTCAAAGAAAAACGAGGATAAAACACTTGGGATAACTCTGCTGATAGTGGGTATTGTGGGAACAGTTCTTGTTGTTGCAGGAGCGGCTTTTATTATAGTTTTCGGTACGCTCCATGAAATCGATTCCTGCTGTACCGATATAGGCAGAATGGGCTGAATTTATCGTTATCTCTTGATTTGTGCGGCTCTGGGTGCTATAATAAAGTCATATTGCAGCAGGGAGGTCAGCCATGGAAATAGTAGCTCTGATTTTTGGCGCAGTGATTTTCGTTTTGGCGGTACAATTTATTTTCAGAACGACAAAGGGCACTGCCAAGGTAACACAGACGTATTCTGACGTAAACAAATACAAAAACCGCGGACGCAGACGAGTGGGCAGGGATCCCGAGGTCTGGCATTACGCTGAGGGCGGTATCGGTCTCACGCTGAAATATACCATCGACGGCAGGGAGGTCTGCGGCGTTCTGGACCGCGGCTTCACCGTAAGCGAGGCGGATATAAATGCCATAGTCGAAGCAAATGAAGAGGTAGATGTGGTGGTAGACCCCGACGATCCCGGAAAGTTCTGTCTGCTGAGGGAGTTTTACTCCTCCGGACCGAACCCGAGGGCAATGGCAGCTTACAGAAGCGAGCGCGGCTCCGTGGTGAACTCTTGGTTAAAGTTGAAGTTAGTGATATGGTCAGGCGGTATGATACTGGGATTACTCATGCTGCTCATTATTCTGGAGCAGTTTGAATAAAGCCGCTGAACGGCTATGAAAGGCGAGAGTATAATGAAAGGCATTGTTTTTGGCATTTTCGGTCAAGGCTGCTGTTGTGTGGACGTTTGATCAGGCACTATGGGCTGAATTTATCGGTATCTCTTGATTTGTGCGGTTCGGAGTGCTATAATAAAGGCATATTGCAAAAGGGAGAAATAAAATGAAGTATTTAGTTTGCCTTGTTATCATAGCATTGATCATCGGTTTATGCGTATGCATTTACAAAGAAGTGACAAGTTCAAGAATAACGGTAAGAGATACAGGTGACCTGCAAAGGTACAAGAACCGCGGACTCAGGCGCGTGGGACGTGAACCCGATATCTGGCATTACCCCGACGGAGAGATCGGACTTACTCTGAAATATGTCATCAACGGCAGGGAGATATACGGCGTCCTCGATTCTGATTTCGCAGTGAGCGAAAATCAGATCAGGGCGATAATCAGCACGGGGCTGGACGTTGATGTCATAGTAGATCCGGACGATCACACGAAGTTCTGTCTGATCAGAGGGTTCTATGTTCCATGGTACAAAAAAAGGAGAGTATCCGTAAGGGAGCAGAGGTCTCCGTGGTATGGAAGGTCCGTGGTAGGCTATCTCGTTTCGTGGATAGCCGTTCTTGTGGTAATTCTGGCATTATTCTTATATTCGATTTATAAGCACTGATACATAGACTGCGAAAGGAGAGGGTATCATGAATGACGTAAATATCCTGATAATGGAGATCGTTGAATTAATACTGATAATCGGCATACCTGTCGGACTGCTCATATTTTTTATCGTCTCACTTGTGAACCTTTGCAGGACACCGAAAGATCACCCGAAGTACAGAGGCAGAAAGACTGCCTTTATCGTTTCGGCGGTGCTTCTGGGACTGCTGACAGCACTGATCATAGGCTTCATGGTGCTGCTGACTTCTGCTATGAACCATATGTGAGGTGACGGGCATGAGTGACAAGACATTCGGACGTATCATCGCTGTCATAACAGCTCTGGGCATTCTCGTGACAGGAGGACTTATGTGGTATACCGTTCACCTTCACGGCGTCTGCTCCATAGTCTCCTACGTTGCAAACGGGAGGTGAGCCTATGGGAACATCCAAGAAAATAGGTGCAATAGCACTTCTCATCAGCGCTTTTTCAGCCTTTGACCTTGCAATATACGGTTTCTTCACAAAGCGCTGTATCGACACCTCCAGCGAGGAGATGAAGCGCTATTCCGTGGAGCTTCACCGCTATATGCCATTTGAGGAGGGCTCTGAGGCGGTAAAGGCGGACACGGAGCTGAGACTGTCGGGGGACCTGCCCGTGCTGGACGGCGCGGCGGCTCTCTATCCCGTTTTCTCGGGAGTTGTGAACTCGGTCTATCCCGAGGACTGCGTACACTTCGAGAACGGTGAGCTCACTGCGGACAGCGCCCTGCACTATACCAACACCATAGGCGCTTACAAGGCAGTGGCGGACGGTGACGCGGACGTGATATTTTGCGCAAAGCCAAACGATGAACAGCTCGCCTACGCAGAAGAAAAGGGCGCAGAGCTGGAAATGGTGCCCATAGGCAGGGAGGCTTTCGTTTTCATCGTAAATGAGCGCAATCCCGTGGATGGTCTCACCTCGGAGCAGGTCAGGGATATCTTCTCGGGCGAGATAAAGAGCTGGTCGGAGGTGGGCGGCGAGCACCTGCCCATAGAAGCGCTGTCCCGAAACAAGGGAAGCGGCAGTCAGACCACTATGGACAAATTCATGGCAGGACGGGAGCAGAAGCAGAGCCCCTTCGGTATTTTCGGCAGATCCATAGGCTATTCATTCAGGTATTACGCCGAGAACATGACGGACGGCGGTGTGAAGCTTCTGGCGCTGGACGGAGCGTATCCCGACAGAGAGCACATCGCCGACGGTTCGTACCCCCTCGCAAGCAGCTTTTACGCGATATACCGCAGGGACAACGACAACGAGCAGGTGCCTGTGCTCATTGACTGGCTCCTGTCCGATGAGGGGCAGTCTCTGGTGGAGCAGGCGGGATATGTGCCTATTGACTGATTATTCTCAAAAACCTGTCGCACAGTGTGCTTAAAAATGACATTATTGACGAAACAGCGGACTTTGTCCGCTATTTCTCATCATGGGTATTGACAAACTATGTCGTTTGATGTACAATATATTATGTGTATTTATACAATGTATCAGACCTACACTATAATAATGAATAATGTAAAATAATGTAAAGGCGGAAAACAAAATGGGTTTATTCAAAAACATTTTCGGTTCTAACGCTTACTCAAACCGCGAGCTGAAGCGCATAGAGCCTATTAAGAATAAAGTACTGGAGCTGGAAGAGGAATACGGCGAGCTCTCAGATGCAGAGCTGAAGGCTAAAACCCCCGAATTCAAGGAGAGACTGGAGGACGGCGAGACTCTTGACGATATCCTCCCCGAGGCTCTTGCTACCGTAAGAGAAGCCGCTTGGCGTGTCCTCGAGAAAAAGCCCTATCCCGTACAGATAATCGGTGCTATCGTTCTCCATCAGGGACGTATCGCCGAAATGAAGACCGGTGAAGGTAAAACTCTCGTTGCCTGTGTAGCTTCATACCTCAACGCACTTTCAGGTCTCGGCGTTCACGTCGTTACCGTTAACGATTACCTTGCAAAGACTCAGGCTGAGGAAATGGGCAAGGTGCTCCGCTGGCTGGGACTCACCGTAGGATGTATCCTCCACGGTCTCAACAACGACCAGCGCCGTGCAGCTTATAACTGCGACGTAACCTACGCTACAAACAACGAGCTGGGCTTCGATTACCTCCGTGACAACATGGTAACTCACAAGGAGGAGCGCGTTCAGCGTGCCCCCAACTTCGCTATCGTGGACGAGGTGGACTCCATCCTCATCGATGAGGCTCGTACTCCTCTTATCATTTCGGGACGCGGCGACAAGTCCACAGACCTGTACGCCATCGTTGACCGCTTCGCAAAGACACTTACTGCCACAACAGTAGTTGAGATGGACGACAAGCAGGATCAGGACGCTCTCAACGAGGACGCCGACTACATCATCGACGAAAAGGCTAAGACCGCAACCATCACACAGCGCGGTGTTAAGAAGGCAGAGCAGGCGTTCAGAGTCGAGAACCTTATGGACTCCGAGAATATGACACTGCTCCACCACATAAATCAGGCTATCAAGGCTAACGGCGTAATGAAGAACGATATCGACTACGTTGTCAAGGACGGCGAGATCATCATCGTTGACGAGTTCACAGGCCGTCTCATGATGGGTCGTCGTTTCAACGACGGTCTCCACCAGGCTATCGAGGCCAAGGAAGGCGTTAAGATCAAGAGCGAGTCAAAGACTCTTGCTACCATCACCTTCCAGAACTTCTTCCGTCTCTACACAAAGCTGTCAGGTATGACAGGTACTGCTATGACCGAGGAAGACGAGTTCAAGGAGATCTACAAGCTGGATGTTATCGCTGTTCCCACAAACAAGCCCGTTATCCGTATAGACCACAACGATCAGGTATATACTACAGAAAAGGGCAAGTATGCAGCTATCATCGATAAGATCATAGAGTGCCACGAGAAAGGACAGCCTATCCTCGTTGGTACAGTTTCCATCGAGAAGTCAGAGCTTCTCTCCGCTATGCTCAAGAGAAAGGGCATAAAGCACGAGGTCCTCAACGCTAAGCACCATGCAAAGGAAGCCGAGATCGTTGCTCAGGCAGGTAAGTACGGTGCCGTTACCATCGCTACCAACATGGCAGGACGTGGTACCGATATCATGCTGGGCGGTAACGCCGAGTTCCTCGCAAGAGCCGAGCTGAGAAAGCGCGAGATACCCGAGGAGATCATCACAGAGGCTATCGGCTTCGCTGATACAGACAACGAGGAGATACTTGCAGCAAGAAAGCTCTACCGCGAGCTCTATGACAAGTTCAATGCAGAGGTAAAGGAGAAGGCTGTTGCCGTTAAGGAGGCAGGCGGTCTCTATATCCTCGGTACAGAGCGTCATGAGTCACGCCGTATCGACAACCAGCTCCGCGGACGTTCAGGACGTCAGGGCGACGAGGGCGAAAGCTGCTTCTTCCTCTCAGTCGAGGATAACCTCATGCGAATCTTCGCAGGCGACCGCCTTGAGAACCTTATGAAGACCCTCAATGTTGACGAGAATACACCTATTGAGAGCAAAATGCTCACAAAGATCATAGAGTCTTCACAGAAGAAGGTCGAGGGTCAGAACTTCAGCATAAGAAAGAACGTCCTCAACTACGACGACGTTATGAATACACAGCGTGAGATCATCTACAAGCAGAGAGCTCAGGTACTGGACGGCGAGGACCTCCACGAGAGCATCCTCAAGATGTCAGAGGATCTCATCCAGTCCACAGTTGACAGCTATCTTGTTGACGATGAGGTAAAGGACGACTGGAACCTTGTTGGTCTCAGAGAGCACTTCATGGGCTGGCTCATCGGTCCCGAGGACCTTGACTACGACGAGGACGATCTGGGTGATGTTTCCAAGGAGGATATCGTAAATACTCTCAGCACCAAGGCAGGAGAGATATTCGAGGCAAAGGAAGCAGAGTACGGCGCGGATGTTATGCGTGAGCTCGAGAGAGTTATCCTGCTGAAGGTAGTTGATACCAAGTGGATGGCTCATATCGACGATATGGAGGAGCTGAAGAAGGGTATCGGACTCCGCTCCTACGGTCAGAAGAACCCCGTTATCGAGTATCGTTACGAGGGCTTTGAGATGTTCGACGCTATGGTCGAGTCCATCCGTGAGGATACTATCCGTATGCTCCTTACAGTAAAGCTCCAGAAGAACGAGGCTCCCGAGCGTGAGCAGGTCGCTCAGCCCGATGCTCCCAATGCAGGAGCAGGTGACGGCAGCTTTACAGACGAGCCTGTCCGCGTGAAGAAGATCGGCGATAACGATCCCTGTCCCTGCGGAAGCGGCAAGAAGTACAAGAAATGCTGCAAGGCAAAGGATATGGCTAACAAGTAATATGCACAGGGGCGGACTGCCGCCCCTTTAAGCATTGCCGCAGGGGGCGGCTGTGCAAAGTTTCTTTTATAGAGAGAAAAGAAAGGTTTTATGAGGTGACAATATGAAAAAGTGTATTCTTCCCGTTATACTTCTGGCACTTCTTTCGGGCTGCGGCAAGGTTAGCGATGCTTCGGGCGTCGAGAGCCGCATCAATATCGTTTTGGGAATAGTTGAGGGCACTACCCGCAGCCGTACAACTTCCGAGACAGAGGCTATGACAGACGGACATACAACAGGTTCGACTACGTCAAAGACCGCAGGCGAGAAGGTATCGGGAACAACTACCACAAAGTCAAAAAAATCATCAGTACAGGCTGCAACAAGAGCTTCAGGCGGAAACAGCGGCGGGAGCCGCGGTACCACAAGACACGTCCCCACTGTTCAGAGAACCACAACTACAGCAGCTCAGCCCACATCACAGACACCTGCCATAGACCCTAAGGATTACAGCTCCATCACCTTTGAGCTCAACAGCAGCTCAAACGAGATAGACGTTTCAAGAGAGGGAATGTCGGGTTCGATACAGGTGCTGAAGGACGTTGACCTTACAGAGATAAGGAACACCATCGCCAATGACCCCTCAAAGACGATAAACGACTTCATCGTAAGGCAGAATGATTTCGATTTTGACGGCTATCCCGATCTCTTTATCATCGAGAAGCAGGATGAACTCAACAAGACAGGCAAGTACTACCGCTATGACCCCACAAAGGGTATCTATACAGCGTGGAGCGAGCTCAATACCCAGGGATTCGAGGCAATGGTGAACTCCGCAGAGAATTCTCTTACCTTCTACAATAAGAAGGATACCCTCAATTATGAGGAAAAGACCTTTGAATGGGGCGAGAACGGAGTTTTGATTATTAGAAGATATAGGAATCAGTACAATGACGGCGAGCTTATCGAGACAGTCCTCTATAATGAGAACGGTATAGAGAGCCTGAGGGAGACAAGAGACAGTCAGGGCAATCTTGTTGGCAGCGAAACAGAGGAACCGTCTGCGGAGGACTTATCTTAAAGCGGCTGGCTGATCTATTCATCAGAGTTTACTGCGGGGCTGCGCCGAAAACGGTGCAGCCCCTTGTTACAGCAGCGTGAAAGGAACAGACTCATTATGAAGAAGCATTACATCGTACTAATATTGACCGCCGTACTGCTTATGGGCTGTTCGGAGAGCAGGACATCTCCCAGCAGTGCTCCTGCCGAAGAAACCACCGCTGCCGAGACTACCATCACTGAGCCTGACACAACAAAGCCCATAGTCACTATATATACTCCTCCGAGAAATAAGGAGAAGAAGGTGAAGTTCACCGTGGGACTTTCTGGCACTGCACTTACCGTGCTCCAAGGAGGAAGCAAGGTGGGAACTATCGAGCTGGACGAGCCTCCCGAATACGGAACAGATGATGTTGTGACCGAGGACGTGAACTTCGACGGCTATGACGATATTTTTGTGTATGACAGCCTTGAAACAGGTACCTACTGGCTGTATGACCCCAAGAACAAGGAATTTACAAAGTCCGATGCCTTTGCTCTTTTCGATGGAAAGACGTACCATATGACTCCTGCAAGTACTTCCAAGACGCTGTCTGCGACAGTGTACGGAAGCTGGCAGACATTGGAATACCGCTATAAGTGGCAGGACGATAAGCTTTCGCCTCTGGAGCTGACAGTGGAATACTATGATCGCTCCCGTACAGAGAAGAAGCTGAAGGACTGCTATGAATTTGACGAAAACGGCAGGAAAGTCCTTGTCGAGAGAAAGTACATCAACCCTGAGACAGGCGCCTGCTTCAAAACCGAGACCGATCCGCCTTACCTCCGCGCCGCTGAAAACTCCGTGGACTACATGAAGGGACGGGAGCTGATACAGTCTATTGATGTGTCGGGGCTTCCGCAGCTCTATGAGCGGATAAAGCAGAACGGAAAGGAAAACTCTTTCCCACATAGCTCTTACAATTTTGATGACAGCGCGGACGTGCTCCTCATCGAAGATGACTATGATTTCGACGGCTATAACGACTTGCAGATACAGACGGATTCCGTGCTTGCAGGGGGCAGTGATAAATATGTCTATTACCGATATGACGCCGAAAAGGACAGATATACGGAGTGGCAGGAGCTCAATGCCTTTGACTGTTATATCAGCGCAAATTCCCAGACACAGACTATCCGGTATTATGATAAGCATTCACTTGACGAGGACAACAACTGCTATATCTTCAAATGGGACAAGGGCAAGCTTCGTCTGAAAGAGCGGCAATTTTATCACGGCGACAGCAATGACTGCGATATATATGAATATGACGAGGACGGAAACGAGCATTATGTCCGTACAGGCAAATACGTAAAGGATGACTGCTGATAAACATAAGAAAGGTTTTGCTATGAGATCGGAAAAGCTATTATTGCTGCTTGCAGGCGGTCTGCTGCTTGCAGGCTGTTCAGATAACAATGACTCGTCTGTGAGTGTTACGGAGCCTGCCACAGAGGCTGTTGAAACCACTGCCGCTGAGGTGAGCGCAGAGGACTATAAGCTCTCGGCAGACAAGAACGGCGCCACTATGCTCGTCAACGGAAAGTCCGCAGGCAGTATGAAGTTCGATACTCCTCTCAGTGAGGGTGAACAGGTACTGTTTGCAGATATTAATTCTGACGGCTATGACGATATTTTTGTTTGTCTGGACTGCTTCAGGGCTGATTGCTGGGTATACGACCATGAGGCTGAGAAATTCGTCAGTGCAGGGGAAAATCTTCCCATTGCCTTTGCTTTTGATAAAAACAGGGGCTGCAGCGTCACCTGCGAAACGGACAGCAGTGAAAATGCAGTCACTGTTGTACAGAAAAGCGATTCAAACGAAGGCAGTACCGTATTCAAATGGCAGGAAGACAAGCTTGTCCCCATAAGTATGAGCATAAGCTATTACACCTATGATGACGGTCCTTTCGTGTACAACTATGGATTTGACGATGAATTGCGGAAGGTACTTACCGAAAGGCAGCTTATTAACGGTCAGACAGGTGAATTGAAAAAAACGGAAAAGGATGTTGAGTATTTCCGCGTGACCGACAGCTCCGTTGACTATATGAAGGGGGCAGAGCTGCTCCAGAGCATAGAGGTCAGCGGACTGCCCGAGATGTGCGGAAAGATACTTTCAGGCGAGTATCAGGCAAGCTACACGATCAACAATGGCTGTCCTGCGCCTGTCCCCGAGGGCTTGCTTTTCTCTGAGTACGACTTCGACTTTGACGGTCACAGCGACCTTGCCATATATACCGATACATCGAGAGACGGAAGCGGACTGAACGTGCTCTATTACCGCTACGATACCGCAAGCGGCAGCTATACACCATGGGAGGAGCTGAACAGATTCAGCGGATACCAGCTCTTTACCATAGAGGACACAAAGGAGATCACTTACTTTGACTACTCCTCATCTGAGAATGGAGAGAGTGACCAGTACATACTTGTCTGGTCTGACGGAAGCCTGAAGCTCACCCAGAGAAGGCATCGTATAAAGAAGAAGGGAATGTATGAGCTTTATGAGTATGATGCGCAGGGCAATGAGAGCTACGTTAAGGACGTCTCGCTGCCTACGGGCTCATACTGAGGCTTCGGAGCTATAACTACTATTCGGGAGATATTATTATGAGCGGATACAGCGCGTTTGCCCGTTATTATGACGAGCTCACTGCAAATATAGACTACAAAAAGCGTGGGGAGTACTTCCACAGTATCATTCAGCGCTTCAAGACCACAAAGGAGAATATCCTCCTTGACCTTGCCTGCGGTACGGGAAGTATCTCTGAGGTCATGGCAGGGCTTGGCTACGACGTTATCGGCGTGGACAACTCCGACGAGATGCTGGGGATAGCTCTCGATAAGAAGTTCGACAGCGGACTGGATATACAGTACCTTTGTCAGGATATGCGGAAGCTGGATATGTTCGGCACGGTGGACATCACCGTCTGCGCCCTTGACAGCATAAACCACCTTGCCTCAATTGACGATGCCAGGAAGGTTTTCGAGAACGTGGCATTCTTCTCCGAGCAGGACGGACTGTTCATCTTTGATGTGAACACTCCCTACAAGCACAGGGAGGTCCTTGCCAACAATACCTTCACCTACGAGACCGAGAACGTGTACTGCGTTTGGGAGAACACTCTTGACCCCGACACCCTTGAGGTCAGAATGGCGCTGGAGTTCTTCGAGCGTGAGGAGAACGGGCTATACTCCCGAAGCTCCGACAGCTTCTCGGAAAAGGCTTACAGCGAGGAGGACATAGAGAGACTGCTGAGGGAATGCGGCTTTGAGGTACTGGGAAAGTACGGCGACGATACCCTTGAGCCCCCGAAGGCGGACTCACAGCGGATAGTCTACGCCGCAAGATGTATCAGGAGCGGTCAGAAATACTGAAAGGATAGATAATATGGGAAATTTATACAGAGCTATATCTGCGGACGGCTCCGCGTTTGCAGAGGTTCTTGACGCAAAGGACATTGTTTCGGAGATAGAGCGCATACACAAGACCTCAGCCGTTATCACGGCAGGACTGGGCAGACTTACCATAGCTGCCTCCCTTATGGGCTATATGCTCAAGGGCGATGAGGACAGCATCACGCTGAGAGTTGACGGCGGCGGTCCCGCAGGACAGCTTGTGGCAGTTGCCGACAGCCGCGGAAACGTAAAGAGCTGCGTCAACAATCCCGTGGTTGAGATACCGCTCAACTCGCAGGGCAAGCTTGACGTAGGCGGTGCAGTGGGCACAGACGGTACTCTCTCCGTGGTGAAGGACATGGGACTGAAGGAGCCATATGTGGGCGTTATCCCTCTCGTTTCGGGAGAGATAGCCGAGGATATCGCCAGCTACTATGCCACCAGTGAGCAGATACCCACGGTGTGCAGCCTCGGCGTCCTTGTAAATCCCGACCTTACGGTGAAGTCCGCAGGCGGCTTCCTTGTGCAGCTCCTTCCCTTTGCGGACGAGAAGTGCATTGATATAATCGAGAAGAATGTTGCGAAGATACGTCCTGTTTCGGCAATGCTGGACGAGGGTATAACTCCCGAGGAGATAGCGAATATGCTCCTTGATGGTCTGGAGCCCAATGTGCTGGACACAGCTGCTCCCGTATACAAGTGCGATTGCAGCCGTGAGCGTACAGAGAGAGTTCTCATCAGCATAGGAAAGGACGAGCTGAAGTCCATAGCCGATGAGGGCAAGGATACTGCGGTGAGCTGTCATTTCTGCGGCAAGGAGTACGTTTTCACTCCCGACGAGATAAGAAAGCTCATGGGTGAATGAGGAGGAGCAATGATAACTGCAATTTTTGACCTTGACGGAACACTTGCCGATACAATAGCCGATCTTGGTGACGCTGTGAATTTCGGACTGGAAAAGCTGGGCTTTCCCACCCATGACTATACTGCCTATAAGCAGATGGTGGGAAACGGCGTAAGGAAGCTCTGTTACAGAGCGCTTCCCGAGGACAGCAAGGACAGGCTCGATGAGCTCCACGGACTTTTCAAGGAGTATTATGACGTTCACTATCTGGACAAGACAAAGCTCTATGACGGCATAAAGGAGAGCCTTGCAAGGCTGCGCGACAGCGGTGTAAAGCTTGCTGTGGCAACCAACAAGCCCGAGAATGTGGCTGCGGAGATAGTCATGGAGCTGCTGCCTGAGTTTGATTTTGTCCGTATACTCGGCGGCAATGACAAGAGACCTGCAAAGCCCGATACTGCCATACTTATCGAGATATTCGCTGCTCTCCCCGATGAGGAGAACCGCGTTTTTATGATAGGGGACAGTAATGTTGATGTACAGACCGCGAAGAATGCCTGCATAGAGAGCATAGGCTGTGCATGGGGCTTTCGCGGACGCGCCGAGCTGGAAGCAGCAGGTGCGGATTTCATTGCGGAGAAGCCCTCCGATATCGCAGATATAATACTCGGTTAAAAGTGCTCCTGCGTAATATAAATCATAATTTAGCGGAGCTAAATTATGATTTGAGCCGTTAGCCCATAGCCATTAGCCGTTAGCCTGATGTAGGGGCGGCGTTCCGCCGCCCGATAATAAAGCGGCGAAGCCGCTTCCTAATGGCTAAAAGCTAAAGGCTAAGGGCTT
>Ga0255343_1001564_pt1 | contig 30028 bp, 19 predicted proteins | sample wastewater_treat_4_FD_192413 | JGI IMG/M metagenome (GOLD analysis project Ga0255343, IMG submission 192413) | Wastewater microbial communities from Lulu Island WWTP, Vancouver, Canada - plant16 | ecosystem: Engineered > WWTP > Wastewater > Unclassified | place: Canada: Vancouver, British... | reverse complement strand
AGGGTTAGCTATAGCTACAAACGAAGTTCTTAAAACCTTTGACAAGGGTGGTGTTTATTACATAAATGTTTTACTTAACATAACCATGCTTTGTGACTGTTGGGGTATGTCAACTCCATCGCTTGTCCCTGATATTGGAATAATGGTCTCGGATGATATAGTGGCAATAGAAAAAGCATCACTGGATGTTATTAAATTAGAGAATCTTTTACCTAATTCTATTCCAGAAGGTAGAGAGCTCAGGGAAGGTAATCATATTTTTGAGAAAATATGGGGTAAGAATCCATATAGACAAGTAGTTGAGCTTAAGAATTTAGGCCTTGGAAATGATGATTATATTATTGAGGAAGTTGAGTAACATATTTAAATAAATATATACGATTAGGTCTTTTAATGATTAAAGTTTATAAATTTTATATTTGTGGTTCTAATGACAAAATAAATTAAGGCTTGAGCCTATATATATTAAATTTAAGGGATGACGGTAATGGACAATAAAAAGATTGTGTTAATTGATGGAAATAGTATAGCTTATCGTGCGTTTTATGCGTTGCCTACCTCTATTTCTACTTCAACTGGAGTAATTACAAATGCTGTTTATGGTTTTACGTCTATGTTGCTAAAAATAATAGATGAGATTAATCCAGACACTATAATAGTTGCTTTTGATAGTAGGACACCAACATTTAGGCACGAGCTATTTGTAGCATATAAAGCTCAAAGAAAAAAGATGCCAGATGAGTTGGCCTCTCAATTATCATTGATACAAGAAGTATTAAGAGCAATGAATATAGGTATAATTGAAAAAGAAGGTTATGAAGCAGATGATATAATTGCTGCTATTGCTCAAAAAGTAAAAGATGCATTTAATGAAATCATTATAGTAACTGGAGATAAAGATATTCTGCAGCTTGTTTGTGAAAATATAAAAGTAATGGCTGTAAAAAAAGGCATAACTAATACTGTTTTATATGATGCAAATGAAGTAAAAGAAAAGTTTGGAGTTTATCCCAATGAAATAAAAGATTATTTAGCATTAATGGGAGATAGTTCAGATAATATACCAGGTGTTCCAGGTATAGGGCCAAAAACAGCGGCAGATCTTATCAAAAAATTTGGCAGTATTGATAACCTATACAAAAACATTAATGAAATTAAGAATGAGAAACTTGTTAAATTGTTAATTGATAATAAAGATGAAGTTTTTGCCACAAGAAAGCTGACTGAACTGTTAACTGATGTTGATATTGATATAAAAGAAATACTAAATAAAAAGCTTGAGGAGGCAAATATTAATGAAATCGAAAAAACTTTTTCTATTCTTGAATTCAAGACTCTTATTGAAAGAATAAAAAAAATAAAAGTTTTTTCTAAAGCCAAAGAAAAAGATAGTAATATTGAAAAAAATAAAATCCAAAATGATAACAATATTAATAACAGAATTAATAATATTAGTTCTAACGAGACTAAGGAAAATAATAATACTGTTAATTTAAACAAAAAACTTGTTTTTTCTTTATACAAAAAAGATACAGATTTATTGAAATATGCTAGTAAATCATCTTCAAGCTCTGTTTTTTTCATTGTGTTTGATGATTATTTTAATGATAAGCAACAAAGTGAAGTTCTTGTAAATAATATTCTTATTTATAATGGGATTGACCCACCTTTATTAATATGCTCGTTAATGTTTGATGATAAATTTTATTTTGAAAAAGTAAAAAATTTTTTTGAGAATGATTCGATTGTTAAGACTAGCTTTGACTTAAAAAATATCTATAAAAAATTTAAGAAAATTAATATTAAAATGTCTGAAATTTTTCATGATTTTAAAATTTTTTATCTCTTGTTAAATACAAATAAAAATGATGTGGAATTAAAAGAAGTAATACAGGCATATGGAGATAATCAAACTGAATATTTTTATCCCTTAAGTTGTGATGTTGAATTTTCTGAGGTCCATAGAAGTAATTTAAAAAATAATAATGCTAAGAATAAAATTCAAAAAGACAAAGACCAATTAAGGTTTTCTAAATTTGATGAAATTGGAAAAGATGAGCAAATTTTAGAGGATAAATCAAAATTTAGTGAAACTTTTATTGATGAATATTTAAAAACTTTGAGCAAGAGTGATGCCTTTAAAATTAATCTTAGTAGTTTATTATTATTCCCAAAGATAGAAAAAAGGCTTATTGAGGATTTAAAAAAAGAAGAAATGGTTAATCTTTATTTTAATATAGAAGAGCCTTTAATAAAAGTTATTGCGGAGATGGAGTATAAAGGTATAGCAGTTGATTTAGATTATTTAAAGAAACTTGCAGATGAGTATAATAATGAAATAAAAAAACTTACGGAAGAGATTTATAATCTTAGTGGTGAGAAATTTAATATAAATTCTCCAAAGCAACTTTCAAATATACTTTATTCAAAGCTAAGTTTAAAACCAACAAGAAAAATAAAAACAGGACTCTCCACAGATGCAAACTCTCTTATTGCTCTTATAGACTCACATCCCATAATTGAGAAGATTCTTGATTACAGAGAAAAGGTAAAACTTAAAAATACATACATTGATGTTCTTCCTAATATTGTTGATCCATCTGATGGTAGAATTCATACCACTTATAATCAGTTAGGTACGGCAACCGGAAGGCTAAGTTCAAATAATCCTAATCTTCAGAATATCCCTGTTAGGACTGATATCGGAAAACAAATTAGAAAAGCTTTTATTCCAGGTAAAGGATATGATTTTCTCTTGTCTGCCGATTACTCTCAAATTGAATTAAGAGTTCTCGCTCATTTATCTGAAGATGAGAAATTAATAGATGTGTTTAACAAAGGTGGAGATATACATGCTCATACTGCAGCTGAAATATTTAATGTAAAAGAGTCTGATGTAGATGAGAGTTTAAGAAGAAAGGCAAAAGCAATAAACTTTGGAATTATATATGGCATGACAGAGTATGGGTTGAAGTCAAGGCTTGACATCTCAGAAGAAGAGGCAAAAGAATATATTAAATTATATTTTGCACGTTATGAAAAAGTAAAAAAATGCATTGATTTTTTTGTAAAGACAGCTTATGAGAAAGGTTATGCGGTTACATTATTTGGGCGCAGGCGATATATAAATGAGTTATTTAGTCCGAATATGAAGATAAGAAATCTTGGAGAAAGACTAGCGATTAATACTCCTGTTCAGGGAACTGCAGCAGATATTATGAAAATTGCTACTGTTGGTTTATTTAATAGGCTTGAAAAATCAAAAATTGATGCTAACATCCTTCTCCAGGTTCATGATGAACTAGTGCTGGAAATTAAAGAAAAAGACATTGATAAAGTCACTGAAGAAGTAAAAACTGTAATGGAAAATTGTGTTAAGCTTAAAGTTGCTTTAAAAGTTGATATTAAAATTTCAGATAGCTGGTATTTTTAAATTACAATGTGCTTTTAGATATTGATTTAAATAGCTCAGCATGTTATATTTTTGTGCACAAATTAAAATGGAGGGATTTTTGAAGTATGGCAAAAAATATTATTTCTAAACAAATTACTGATGAAAATTGTATGATTCTAAACGAAAAAGGGGAGATGGTCCCAAATTATGATATCACTATTATTAATTTTGATGAAGGTGATATTCTAAAAGGAAAAGTAGTAAAGATTGATAAAGATGAGGTTCTTGTAGATATAGGGTTTAAATCTGAGGGTGTTATACCTTTAAGTGAGCTGTCTATAAGAAATAATGTAAAACCAGAAGAAGTTCTTAACCTTGATGATATTATAGATATAATGGTTTTGGAAAAAGAGGATCAGGAAGGTAGGCTTATACTTTCAAGGAAAAAAGCAGAGATTGAAAGAAGTTTTGATAAGGTCGAGAAGATTTATCAAGAGGATGGTATAGTAGAGGGACAGGTAATTGAGTATGTGAAAGGCGGCTTAATTCTTGATATTGGTTTAAGAGGATTTTTGCCTGCTTCACTTATCGATGTTAAAAAAACTAAGGATTTGTCTGCATATATAGGCGAAAGATATTCTTGTAAGATAATTGAGGTTGATAGAAGTAGGAATAATGTAGTTCTTTCAAGGAAAGCAATAATTGAAGATGAGAGAAAAGAGCAAAGAAAAGAAGTTCTTGTAAATATTGAGATAGGTCAAATAAGAAAAGGTGTAGTTACCAGTATTGCAGATTTTGGTGCTTTTGTGGATGTTGATGGTATAGATGGATTAATACACATATCAGAGCTTTCCTGGAACCATGTTAAACATCCTTCGGAAGTGGTAAAAATAGGTGAAGAGGTAAATGTAGAAATATTAGACATTGATTATGAAAAGCAAAGATTATCTTTAGGCCTTAAACAAACTCAAAAAGATCCTTGGGTTGACAAGATTAAATCCTATAATGTAAATGACATAGTTAATGGAAAAGTAACCAGAATAGTAAAATTTGGGCTTTTTGTACAGATAGAAGAAGATATGGAAGGTTTAGTCCATATATCTGAATTGAGTACTGAACCCGTTAAAAGACCAAGTGATATAGCTAAAATCGGCGATGAAGTTTTTGTAAGAATTATAGACATTGATTATGATAAAAGAAGGATGGCTTTTTCAATAAGGCAGGTCACAAATCCTGACGAACCCAAAGAAAAGGAAGAAGTTGAAAAAGTAGAAGAATCTAAAGTAGAAAATGTGATTGATAGCAGTGAGGAGAAACCAGAAGAACCTAAAGCTAGTGTTATACCTGAAAGAGAGAAAGCCATTAAAGAAATTCTTAAAGAGATGAAAGATGAGGCAAATATAACCTAAGTTTGCCCTTTTTAAAATAAATTTAAATATAATATTTAAAAATTGTGTTTACGTTTTATTAAAAAAATAAATATTATTTAAATTCTAAATATTTTAATAGTAATAAGTAATAATAGTTTAATGTAAAATTTTAATTTAAAAGAAGCTCTAAAGATAATTATATAAAATTGTCTCTTAACATTTATGCTTAAGGGACAATTTTTTTTTAACTAAATACAATGAGTTAAAAAATTTTAAAATTGATTATAATTATTAGTAAAGATTTATTATCTTAGAGTTTTTAATTATGAATGCTTTGTATTATTGTTATTATTTAAAGTTATTAATACCTAAAGGGTCTGTAGAAGTGGCTCAGGCACAGGATGCTAATTTTAGCAAAGATTTTGAAACCAAAATTATAGGAATTACGGGGAAGATGGGTTCAGGGAAAACTACAGCATCTCACTATATTAGTTCTAAACTTGAAAATTCTATTATTCTTAATGTTGACAATATCGCTAAAAAGATTTATTCGTCCGATAAAGAGTTATTAATGAAATTAAAGCAATGTTTTGGTAATGGGATATTTATCTGTGATGATAGAATTGATTATAGGAAACTTGGTAAATTAGTTTTTAATGATTATAAGGAAATGAAGAAGTTAAATAAGCTAATGTTTCCATTAATTTATGAAGAGGTAAAGGATTATATTTTAAAGAATAGAGGCAAAAAAAAATTTATAATTATTGATGCGGCAATTCTGTTTGATGCAGGACTATATAATTTTTGTGATAAAATTATTTTAGTTAAATCACATTTAAAAAGAAGGAAAAAATTTCTTGAAAATAAAAATATTAATATTTCAGAGAGAGAAATTGATGAAAGACTAAGAGGGCAAAAAATAAAAATTATTAGAGATAAAGTAGACTATGTAGTAAATAATAATACAGATATTACTAAATTTTATGATAATCTTAACAAAATTATAAATGAATTATTAAAGTAATTATGAAATTTAATTATTATAGAGAAAATAAAAAATTTAAATTACATTCTAACTATAAACCACAAGGTGATCAGGAGAAGGCAATTAGCCAGCTTACTCAAGGTTTGCTTGTAGGTTATAAATATCAAACTTTGCTTGGGGTAACTGGTTCTGGAAAAACTTTCACTGTTGCAAATATTATACAAAATATTCAACTACCTACTTTAGTTCTTGCTCCTAACAAAACTTTGGCCGCACAGCTTTGTAACGAATTTAAAGAATTTTTTCCTGAAAATGCCGTTGAATATTTTGTTAGTTACTATGACTATTATCAACCAGAAGCATATATACCAAGTAAGGATATGTATATAGAAAAAGATTCTTCAATAAATGAGGAAATTGAAAAATTAAGACTTTCAACAACAAACTCTCTTTTTACAAGAAATGATGTAATTGTTGTATCAAGTGTCTCATGTATTTATAATCTTGGGTCGCCTGAAGAATATGAGAGTAGGAGAATTTTTTTAGCTAAGAATGAAATATATCCAAGAGAAGAATTAATAAAAAATTTGATTTCAATTAAATATGAAAGAAATGATTATGAATTTACTCAAGGGATTTTTAGAGTTAGGGGTGATGTTATAGAAATTTTCCCTGCTTATCAAGATTTTGCTTTAAGAGTTCAATATTTTGATGATGAAATAGAAAAAATAACTGAGTTTCACCCAGTTTCTGGTGAAATTATAAGTATTAAAGATGCAGCTTTAATTTCTCCTGCAACTCATTTTCTTACTTCAAGTGAATGGATTCCCAGAGCTCTGGAAACTATTAATGAGGAACTTAAAGAAAGAGTTGAGTTTTTTAAGAAAAATGGAAAATTAGTTGAAGCTCAAAGGCTTGAATCAAGAACAAAATATGATATGGAAATGATTTCTGAGCTCGGTTTTTGTAGTGGAATTGAAAATTATTCAAGGCATATTCTTGGGAAAAAACCTGGAGAAACGCCTAATACTTTGTTAGATTTTTTCCCTGACGATTTTCTTTTAATAATTGATGAATCGCATATTGCAGTTCCTCAAATTCGTGGGATGTATGAAGGTGATAGATCAAGAAAACAAACTCTTGTTGACTATGGGTTTAGATTGCCTTCAGCACTTGATAATAGACCTCTTAGATTTGAAGAGTTGGAAAAAAAAGTAAAAAGAGTGATCTTTACTTCTGCAACTCCGGGTCAATTTGAAAGAAAAGTTAGTAAGCAAATTGTTGAACAAATAATAAGACCAACAGGACTTGTGGACCCCAAAGTAGAAATAAGGCCAACTAAAAATCAAATAGATGATTTAATAAATGAAATTACTAAGAGAGTTAACAAGAAAGAGAGAACCTTAGTTACTACTCTTACAAAAAAAATGGCTGAAGACCTTACTGATTATTTATCAGGTAGAAAGATTAGAGTCAGATATCTTCATTCAACAATAGATACTATTGAAAGAATAGAAATACTTACAGGGCTTAGAAAGGGAGATTTTGATGTTTTAGTTGGGATAAATTTATTAAGAGAGGGTCTTGATTTACCCGAAGTTTCTCTTATAGCAATCTTGGATGCTGATAAAGAAGGTTATTTAAGATCAGAAACATCATTAATACAAACTATTGGAAGAGCTGCAAGAAACGTGAATGGGATGGTAATAATGTATGCTGATAATGTAACAAAATCAATGAAAATAGCAGTTGATGAAACTAATAGAAGAAGATTATTACAAATCGAATACAATAAGAAAAATGATATTATTCCTAAAACTATAGTAAAAAATATTTCAGATATTTTGAATTCTAGCGGTATAGTTTCTAAAACAAAAAAATTAACACAAATGGCTGGGGCTATAAGAGAAAAAAAAGTCGGATTTAATGAAAACCAGTTATTAAAAATGAATTTAAATGAAATTTTTGCTATAATATCATCTCTTGAGGAGGAAATGAATATTGCAGCAAGAAATTTAGAATTTGAAAAGGCTGCTGCTATTAGGGATAAAATAAGAAGGATAAAAAAGCTAATTAATTTAGAACCCCAACCCCAAAGAAAAAGTAAGATTTGATTTTGCCAATTTTTATTAGTTTCTTAGATATAATTATAAAGGTGTAAATTGGCTTATTGTGAAAATTAAATCTTAAGGTTGGAAGTATCTGAAATTTCATGAAAGTAATAAAACAAAAATTTAAGGGCTATGATGATTTACTTAAAAAAACACGCAAGCTTTTCCCCGGCGATGAAAAGCTCGCTCAAGTTTCAGGCTCCGCTCTCCTCTTGAAAGAGGAACCATGCCCGCTTCGCCTTCAAATGGTTTTCTTAAGTAAATCATCATAGCTAAATAATTTATCTTTATGTTTTAAAGTTTGGGTTTAAGTTTAATTTTGGATATAAATTATAATTATATTAGGTTTAATTATATTAAGGCTTATTTAGAATGAAATCAAAGATAATTATAAAAGGTGCAAAGGAACATAATTTAAAGAATATAAATCTTAGTATTCCAAGAGACAAGTTTATTGTTTTTACTGGAGTAAGTGGCTCTGGTAAGTCTTCTCTCGCGTTTGATACAATTTATGCTGAAGGGCAGCGTAGGTATGTTGAATCCTTATCTTCATACGCAAGGCAATTTTTAGGACAAATGGAGAAGCCTGATGTAGATTTAATTGAAGGACTTTCTCCTTCAATTTCCATTAATCAAAAAGGTGTATCTAAAAATCCAAGATCTACGGTTGGAACAGTCACTGAAATTTACGATTATTTAAGAGTACTATATGCCCGAATCGGAAAACCATATTGCCCAAATTGTGGGAAACCAATTACAAAGCAAACACTTGATCAAATAGTTGACCAAGTTATGAATATACCACAAGATACAAAAATCATGATTCTCTCTCCAGTAATAAGAGGCAGAAAAGGTGAGTACACCCAAACTTTTGAAAATATTAAAAAGGCAGGGTTCTTGAGAGTAAAAGTTGATGGAGAGATTATAGAGTTAGATGACCTTAAAGAAATAAGACTTGATAAAAATATTAAACACAATATTGAAATAGTTATTGATAGATTAAAAATAAGGCCAGAAATAAGGCAAAGGCTATCTGAAGATATTGAAATAGCTCTTAGGGAAAGTGAGGGTATTGCTTATGTAGAGAATGTTGACACTGGTGGAATTAATATTTATTCTGAGAATTTTTCTTGTATTGATTGTGGCATAAGCTTTGAGGAATTAACCCCAAGAATGTTCTCTTTCAATAGTCCTTATGGTGCATGCAAAGAATGCAGTGGGCTTGGGTTTAAAAGAGAGATCGACCCTTATCTTATAGTCGAATATCCTGAAAGAAGTATAAATGATGGGGCAATTCCTATCATTAATATGGGTTATTCAAATTATTATTCGCAAATTTTTAGAAGTTTGGCAGAGAATTATAACTTTTCACTTGATGTTCCTTTTAAAGATCTAACTGAAGAAGCAAAAAATGTGATTTTGTTTGGGGCAAATGGAAAGAGAATAAAGATAAGATATAGAAATACCGGAGGTCACATATATGATTATTTCTTAAAATTTGAGGGACTTGTAAATAATCTTAAAAGAAGATACATGGAAACTGATTCAGAGAATGCCAGAGAAAAAATCGAGGAAATAATGAGAGCAAGACCTTGCCCAGCTTGCAATGGGAAAAGGTTAAGACCAGAAAGTCTTGCTGTTAAAATAAATGATAAATCTATAGCTGATTTTTGTGGATTTACAATATTGAATGCTGCAAAGTGGCTAAAAAGTTTAGATTTAACTAGTCAAGAACAAATAATTGGGGAAAGATTAATAAAAGAAATAATCAATAGATTAAAATTTTTAAATGATGTCGGGCTTGGTTATATTACTCTTGAAAGGCAAGCAAGTACTCTTTCAGGAGGGGAATCACAAAGAATTAGACTTGCTACACAAATTGGGTCAGGACTTGTTGGAGTGCTCTATATACTTGATGAACCAAGTATAGGGCTTCATCAAAGGGATAATAATAAGTTAATAAATTCACTTAAAAGTCTTAAAGAACTTGGTAATACTATTATAGTTATAGAACATGATGAAGAAACAATAAGAAGCTCAGATTATATTGTAGATATTGGCCCAGGGGCTGGGGTCCATGGTGGTAAGATAGTATTTAGTGGAACACTTAATAATATATACAGTTGCAAAAAATCTTTAACAGGTAAATATCTTTCAGGAGAAAAATTCATTCCTACCCCAGAAAATAGAAGAAATGGAAACAGCAAATTTTTACTCCTGCAAGGTGCAAGTGAGCATAATCTTAAAAATATTGATGTTGCTTTCCCACTTGGAAAATTTATAGTGATAACAGGTGTCTCTGGTTCTGGTAAAAGCACTCTTATTAATGAAACTTTATATCCTTTGCTTTCTAATATTTTGATGAATACAAATTATAGGCCAGGTAAAAATAAAGGAATTATAGGAGCTCAGAATTTGGATAAAGTTATTGTTATAGATCAGTCCCCAATAGGGAGAACACCGAGATCAAATCCTGCAACATATACAGGTGTTTTTACTTATATTAGAGAACTTTTTTCAATGACTAATGATTCTAAATTAAGAGGATATAAACCTGGAAGATTTAGTTTTAATATTAAAGGTGGTAGGTGTGAGGCATGCCAGGGAGACGGCAATATTAAGATTGAGATGCATTTTTTGCCAGATGTTTATGTAACTTGTGAGGTATGTAAGGGCAAAAGATATAATAGAGAAACTCTTGAAGTTAAATATAAAGATAAAAATATAGCAGATATTCTAAACATGACTGTTGAAGAAGCTTTAAAATTTTTTGAAAACATTCCAAGAATAGTAAATAAATTAAAGTTCATTAATGATGTAGGTCTTGGTTATATAAGACTCGGACAACCTTCAACGACGTTATCAGGTGGGGAGGCACAAAGAGTAAAATTAGCAACTGAACTTTCAAGAAAAAGTACTGGTAACACTTTGTATTTACTTGATGAACCAACAACTGGGCTTCATTTTGATGATATCAACAAACTTCTTAAAATTTTAAATAAGCTTGTTGATGCTGGTAATACAGTTATTGTTATAGAACATAATTTGGAAGTTATTAAAACTGCCGACTATATAATTGACCTTGGCCCCGAAGGCGGGGACATGGGAGGGGAAGTAATAGCAACTGGCACCCCTGAAGATGTATCTAAAAATGAGAAATCATATACTGGAAACTATTTAAAACGATATTTAAGCAATGAAAAACATAGAATTAAAAAAGAATGATTTAGAAGAAGTACTCAGTTTAATCCCTAAAAAAACCGGAGTTTATATTTTTAAGGATTCAGAACAAAATGTTATATATATTGGGAAAGCAAAAAATTTATATAATAGAGTAAGAAGTTATTTTAGAAATAAAGAAAGTTTAATTATTTCTAATTCTAAAGCTCATTATTTGTCAGAAAAAGTAGCTGGTATCGATTATATAATTACAGATAATGAAGTTGAAGCTCTTGTACTTGAGCTTAACCTGATTAAGAAATATAGGCCTAAATTTAACTCTTCTTTAAAAGATGATAAATCCTATCCTTACATTGCAATCACGGAGCTGGAAAAATTTCCAAGAATGATTGTGACACGGAATAAAAATATAAAAGGCGCAAAATATTTTGGTCCTTATACTAATGTACATGCTTTAAGAGAAATTATAGAGTTTTTAAGAAGGATTTTTAAGTTGAGGGATTGTAAAGGTTTAAAACCAGGCAAAACAGGACAAAAACCTTGTCTTAATTATCATTTAGAGCTTTGCTCAGGACCTTGTGCAGGGTATATAAGTGAGGAGGACTATAAAAGAAATATAGAATATGTAATGCTAATTTTAAAAGGAAAGGATAAAAAAATTTTGTCTGACTTGAATAAGCAAATGCTGACTTTTGCAAAGAATCTTGAATATGAAAAAGCAACGGAAATAAGAAATAAAATAGAATTAATCAAAGAACTTTATAGTGAGCAAAAGATTTATATCAGTAATGAAGATTATTGGGACTTTATTAGCATTTCAAAAAGTGATGATTTTGCAGCTGCAAGTATTTTTATGTACAGACAAGGAGAATTTGCAGGCTTCTCAAATTTCCTTATAACAAATTTTGAGGGATTTGATGATAATGAGATCTTATCTGATTTTATTATTAGATATTATGAGGATATTAGTAATGTTCCCTCAATTATATACACCCCTATTGAACTATGCGATTCTGATATGCTAAAAGAATATTTTCTTAGGTCTAAAGGGAAAAAAGTTCAATTAAAAGTTCCAAAATATGGAGAAAACAGAAAAATAATGGGAATGGTAATAAATAATTGCAACCTTTTTCTTGAGAAAAAAAAGTTTGAGAAACAATCAAATTACAATAAGGTTTTTAAGGATATTATGGATTTAAAAGAAAAAATGCATCTTAAAAATATACCGAGGCGAATAGAATGTTATGATATCTCAAACATTAAGAATTCTTTTCCAGTAGGCTCTATGGTAGTTTTTATAGATGGAATGCCAGCGAGGAATAATTACAGACATTTTAAAGTAAAAAATGTTGCAGGGCAGGATGATTTTGCAATGTTGCGTGAAATTTTAGAAAGAAGATTAGAATATTTAAGCAAGTCAAATATTAATTTTGAAGAAAGTTTTTATCAAAAGCCAGACTTAATAATAGTTGATGGCGGGAAAGGTCAGTTTAATATAGCTAAAAAAGTGCTATTAGAGAAGTTTTTTGATGGGAAAATTGATTTAATGAGCATAGCAAAAAAAGAAGAAACTTTGTTTGGAGAGTTTTATCCTAACGGAATAAATTTTCCAAAAGATATTAATTTTATGAGGTTAATTATTAAAATTAGAGATGAAGCTCATAGGTTTGCTATTCAATATCATAAGAAACTCAGAGATAAAAATATGCTAAGTTCTTTTCTTGATAATATTAAAGGGATTGGAGAAAAGAAAAAAAGTTTAATATATGAGAAATATAATTCTTTAGATGATTTAAAGAATTTAAATGTTGATGAATTTTTAAAAATAAATGGCTTAAACTATAAAGATGCTAAAAATATTTATGATGCTTTGCATAAATAGATGTCTAATTAAAGACTTTTATATTTGAACTCTTGTCTTTGAAGTTCATAAATAAATGGAAGCATTTAAAGTTCCGTGATAAAGATAAATTATTTGACTAGGATGAGTTACCTTAAAGAAAACACGCAAGTTTTTCCCCGGCGAGGGAAAACTTGCTCAAATTTCAGGCTCGCTCTCCTCTTAAAAGAGGAACCATGCCCGCTTCGTCTTCAAATGGTTTTCTTTAAGGTAACTCATCCTAGTTTAAAGTTTTGTTTTTATTACTATTATGGAATTCTAGATGCTTGTTAAGTAAAGTAAATAAATTAGTTTCATACTTTATCATTTTGATTTACAATTATAAATAAAAATAAATTTAAAGTTGATAATAAAATTTTTAGGCGTCTTTTAAGCATAAAAATAATGGCAAACAAAAACAGCAAATATAATATTAAGCTTATAATAATTACAGGTCTTTCAGGAGCAGGTAAATCTGAAGCTTTAAAATATTTTGAAGATGCAGGCTATTACTGTATAGATAATTTGCCTTCCCACCTTATTTTAAACCTGATAGATTTTTTTTCAGAAAATAATAAGAAAATTGATAAAATTGCTCTTGCTATCGACTTGAGAAGTGGATATTTTTTTGATGAAATTTATAAGACTCTTGAAAAATTAAAAGAATCTGGCGTTAATTACAGAATAATTTTTCTTGAGGCATCAAAGAGTGTGTTAATAAAAAGATTTTCACTTACAAGGAGAAAGCATCCTTTAGTTCAGAATGGCAATCTTGACTTGGGCATTGAAAAAGAAATTGAAAAAATGCACAATCTCAGAGAAATTTCTGATTTAATAATTGATACAACTTTGTTATCTCCAAAAGAGCTAAGGATGACTATAACTGATAATCTCATGAGCCCGTCTGAAAAAAGGGAGCAAATTCAGATTTCAGTCATATCTTTTGGATATAAATTTGGTATTCCTCAAAATGCAGACATCATAATGGACGTCAGGTTTCTTCCAAACCCATTTTATGATGAGAACTTAAAGGATTTAACTGGTGCTGATAAAGAAGTTATCCTTTACGTTTTAGGTAGGGAGGAAACAAAGGAGTTTCTAATGATTTTTGAGAAACTTCTTGACTTTTTAATACCAAATTATATCGAGGAGGGCAAAAGTTATTTAGGCCTTGGGATTGGCTGTACTGGTGGAAGGCATAGGTCTGTTGTAATTGCAGAAAGAATATATGAGTATTTAAAAGCAAGAAGATATTCTGTTAAACTTTTTCATAGGGATGTTTCCAAGTAAATTTATCATAAATTTTATCAAATTTTTTTAAATTTCTATTTATAAATAATAGTTAATTTGTTAAAATTTCTTGATTTACTTTAAAATAAATCATTTTTAAAAAATTAGATAAAGGAGAAAAAATGGCAATCAAAGTAGGTATTAATGGTTTTGGTAGAATAGGTAGAATGACTTTTAGGGCTATCCTAAAATATGATAAGAATAAGGATATTGATGTTGTGGCAATAAATGATCTTGCAGATGCAAAATCTCTTGCTTTTCTTTTAAAGTACGATTCAGTTTATGGGCCGTTAGAGAATGAAATTACTGCTGGAGATGATTATATTTCTATAGATGGTAAAAAAATACCTATAACTATGTTTAAGGATCCTTCAGAATTACCGTGGAAGAGTATGGGAGTTGAAGTATGTATTGAATCAACAGGAAAATTTAGAAAAAAAGAAGAAGCACATAAGCATATTGATGCAGGGGCAAAAAAAGTTATTGTGACTGTTCCAATGAAAGGCGATGGAGCAGACCTTACAATAGTTCTTGGTGTTAATGAAGAAATGTATGATAAAACAAAGCATAATATAATATCAAATGCATCGTGTACTACAAATTGTCTTGCACCTGTTGCTAAAGTTTTAAATGACAATTTTAAAATAAAAAGTGGTTTTATGACAACTGTGCATTCTTATACAAATGATCAGAAACTTGTTGATTTCCCTCATAAAGATTTAAGAAGAGCTAGAGCCGCTGCTTTGAATATTATTCCAACATCGACTGGGGCTGCAAAGGCAATTGGCCTTGTTATCCCAGAACTTGAAGGTAAAATGGATGGCATAGCTCTTAGAGTTCCTACACCAGTAGGTTCAATAGTTGATTTAGTTTGTGAGCTTGAAAAGGATGTTTCTATTGATGAGATTAATAGCGCTGTTAAAACTGCGTCTGAATCAGCAAAAATGAAAGGAATTTTGCAATATTGCGAAGATCCAATAGTTTCAACTGACATAATAGGCAATAACTATTCCTCAATTTTTGATTCATTAAGCACAATGAAACTTGGTAATCTTTATAAGATTTTAGCTTGGTACGATAATGAATGGGGTTATTCAGCAAGAGTATTTGAATTGGTAAAATATATTACCAAATAACTTGTTGGTAAATAACTGATTTTAAAGAGAAAACAAGGATGGTTTAAAATGTTTAACAAGAAAACAATAGAGGACATTGATTTAATAGGTAAAAAGGTTTTGGTAAGAGTTGACTACAATGTTCCGCTAGATGAAAATTTAAATGTTAAAGACGACTCAAGGATAAGGCTCTCTCTTCCTACTTTAAATTATTTAATTAACAAAAATTGCAAAATTATCCTTATCTCCCATCTTGGAAGACCTAAGGGTGAAGTTGTGGACAAGTACAGGTTAACGCCGGTAGCGAAAGAATTGGAGAAATTGATTGGAAAGTCAGTAAAAAAATTTGATGAAATTATTTCAGATGAAATTAAAGACTATATTAATAATAAAATGAAACCTGGTGATATAGTAATGCTAGAAAATGTAAGATTTCATCCAGGTGAAACCAAGAATGATCTTAATTTTGCAAAAGAACTTGCTTCACTAGCTGATGTCTATGTCAATGATGCTTTTGGAGCTGCTCATAGAGCTCATTCTTCTACAGTTGGTGTAGCCAAATTTTTACCTGCTGTTGCTGGATTTCTTCTAAAAAAGGAAGTTGAAGAATTATCATCAATTTTAGAAAACCCAGAGAGGCCATTTCTTGCAGTTTTAGGTGGGGCAAAAGTAGCAGATAAAATTATGGTAATCAAAAATTTCTTGAATATTGTTGATAGCATAATTGTTGGCGGGGGTATGAGTTATACTTTTCTTAAAGCAAAAGGTTATGAAATAGGAAAATCAATACATGCTGAAGACTCTGTTGAATATGAAGAGCAAGTAAAATTTGCAAAAGAAGCAATGGAAATAGCAGAGAAAAATAATATAAATTTTATTACACCAGTGGATTTAGTTGTAGGTAAGGTAGATGCAGAGAATAATATTGTAGACGTAAAAGTAGTGGATGCTGATAAAATTCCTGCTGATTATGAAGGTTTTGATATGGGAGAAAAAACTCTTGCTTTGTATGAAGCTGAAATCTCAAAAGCAAAAACTATTTTTTGGAACGGACCTGTTGGGTTTTTTGAAAATCCTCGATTTGAAAATGGGACAAAAAGACTTGGAACTGCGATAGCAAATAGTAAAGCAAAAACAATTGCAGGTGGTGGAGATACGTTAGCTGCTTTGAGAAAATTTGGACTAACTGATAAGTTTTCACATGTGTCCAGTGGAGGAGGAGCCTCAATGGAACTCCTTGAGGGTAAAACATTGCCAGGCATAGCTGCTCTCTTAGATAAATAAGTTTATAAAGACAGATTTTTAAAAAGTGGTTTTAAAAAATAAATTATAGTGATTTTTATACATTTTCATATATTAGCCTGGTTGAGGATGAGTGAAAATTTTATTTTTTATATCTCAACCAGGCTTTTATATTATTTAAATCTTATTAATTGGATACTATTTAAAAAAATTATTTTAATAGAAGGATAGGGTAATATGAGAAGACCATTTATTGCAGGTAATTGGAAGATGAATTTAAACCATAAAGAGGCATTAAAATTTATCAATGATTTAGGTTGTAAATTTGAGAATAAGAACAATGTTGATGTAGCTATATGTCCTTCATTTACTTCCTTAAGAACTGTAATTCTTGCAATTGAAGATGAATACAAGAATAATAAAAATTTTAAAATAAAAATAGGAGCTCAAAATATGTATTTTGAGGATAAAGGAGCTTTTACTGGTGAAGTATCAGCAGATATGCTAAAAGCACTTCAAGTGGAATTTGTCATAATTGGCCACAGTGAGAGAAGAGAAATTTTTAATGAAACGGACGAGGTTATTAACAAGAAATTAAAGGCTGCATTTACCCATGAATTAAAACCAATTCTCTGCATAGGTGAAAGTTTAAAAACAAGAGAAGAAGGAAAAGCAAAAGAATTTACTTTAAGTCAAATAAGATTGGATTTAAAGGATATTAGTTTTGATGATGCTAAAAACCTTACTATAGCATATGAGCCAATATGGGCTATTGGGACTGGGAAGAATGCAACTCCTCAAGATGCACAAGAGATGTGTAGTTCTATAAGAGAAGAAATAGCAAAGCTTTATAATGACGAGATTGCTCGGAATATAATAGTACAATATGGCGGAAGTGTTAAACCATCTAATATTAAAGAAATTATGCTAATGCCTGATATTGATGGGGCATTGGTTGGGGGAGCAAGTATTATAGTGGATGATTTTTTGGCAATTATTAATTATTAGGTTATTAGGCTGGCTATTAATAACTCAGTAAATTTTAAATGTGAATATTAAATAAATATTTCAAAAATAATTAGTTGCGAAAATAGCTTTTACATAAAAAATTTAGATAAATAGTTAATTTTTTAATGATGTTTAATTATAAGCAGGTTATAGCATGAATGAAACTTTAAAGGAAATAAAATATCCAGTGTGTTTGATTATAATGGATGGATGGGGTTGGTCTGAAAATAAAGTTGGTAATGCAATTTTTGCAGCAAAAAAACCAAACTTTGATGGCTTATTAAAGAAGTATCCTTTTACTCAGCTTGCTGCTTCGGGTTTAGCAGTAGGTCTTCCAGAAGGTCAAATGGGTAATTCTGAAGTTGGCCATTTAAATATTGGTGCTGGAAGAATAGTGTATCAAGATTTGACAAGGATAAATCGTTCTATTGAAACAGGTGAGTTTTTTAAAAATGATGCTTTTATAGCAGCTATAAATAATGTTAAAGAAAACAATAGCAGCCTTCATCTTATGGGGCTTTTATCAGACGGAGGAGTTCACAGCCATATAAATCACTTAAAGGCTCTTATAGATTTAGCAGCTAAAAACAATATAAAGAATTTATATGTTCATGGTTTTCTTGATGGCAGAGATGTACCTCCAAGATGTGCGCTAACTTATATAGAAGAAATTATAAGTTACATGAAAAAAGTTGGTTATGGAGAGCTTGCAAGTATTTCTGGAAGATATTATGCAATGGATAGAGACAATAGGTGGGACAGAGTAAAGCTTGCTTATGATAATTTAGTTTACAGGAACGGTCCTCATTTTGATGATGCAAGTTCATTAATTAACTATTTTTATGAAAAAAATATTGATGATGAATTTGTTCAGCCAAGTTGCCTAAAGGTATCAGATGAAGAAAAAGCTAAAATAAAAACAAATGACTCTATAATATTTTTTAATTTCAGGCCAGATAGAGCAAGAGAAATTACAAAAGCCTTTATTTTTGAAAACTTTAATGAGTTTGATAGAGGGCAAAACGTACCAAAAAATATAGTTTTTGTTTGTATGGCAGAATACGACATAAAGTTTAATGAAATTAGAGGAGTTTATGTTGCTTTTCCCCCAGAAAGTATCGTAAACACTCTTGGAGAAGTTCTTTCAAAAAATGGTTTAAAACAGTTAAGAATTGCTGAAACTGAAAAGTACGCTCATGTTACTTTCTTCTTAAATGGTGGTGTGGAAAAACCATATCCAAACGAGGATAGGATATTAATTCCATCGCCAAAAGTCCCGACATATGATTTAAAGCCTGAAATGAGTGCTTATGAAGTCACAGAAACACTTATTAAGAAGATTTCTGAAGGTATCTATCATGTAATAATTGTTAATTTTGCTAATCCTGATATGGTTGGACATACTGGATTTTTCGAGGCAGCAGTTAAGGCAATTGAAGCAGTAGATTATTGTTTAGGAAAAATAACATCAAAAATAAAAGAAGTAGGTGGCATAAGTATAGTTACTGCTGATCATGGTAATGCTGAAGAAATGTATGATCTTAAAAATCAATGTACTTTTACTGCTCATACAACATCTAAAGTTCCTTTAATATTGTGTGACGAAAGGGTTAAGAGACTAACTCCTTATTTTGAAGAGCCTAAACTTTGTGATATTGCTCCAACAATTTTGGAGCTCTTAAACATAAAAAAACCTAAGGAAATGACTGGTCAATCATTAATTAAAGAATGGAAAAATGGTTAAAAAGAAACTAAGAAAACCAATCTGCCTAATAATCATGGATGGATGGGGTTTATCCGAAAAGCGTAAAGGAAATGCAGTGCAGCAGGCTCTTACGGCAAATATTGATTATTTTACGAGGTATTATCCAAATACAAAGCTAAATGCTGCGGGGTCAATGGTAGGTCTTCCAGAAGGTCAAATGGGTAATTCTGAAGTTGGCCATTTAAATATTGGTGCTGGGAGAATAGTGCTACAAGAATATACTAGCATTACTAATGCTATAAGTAACGGTGATTTTTTTAGAAATCCTGTTCTTTTAGGTGCTATGGAAAATGTAAAAAAATATAACTCATCTCTTCATTTTATGGGATGTCTTTCAGATGGTGGCGTGCACAGTCATATCGATCACCTAAAAGCACTAATGCTGATGGCTATAAAGAATGACATTAAGAATTTTTATATCCATGCATTTTTAGATGGAAGAGATGTTTTCCCAACGAGTGCAAAAAAATATGTAAAAAATATCTTAAAATTTGTTGAAAATTTAGGAATTGGTGAGATTGCTACTTTAAGTGGAAGATATTTTTCTCTTGACCGTGACAATAGATGGGATAGAACAAAAAAAGCTTATGATTTAATGGTAAATAGAATTGGAAATAAGTTTGAAGATCCTCTTAAAGCTATTGATTATAATTATGAAAAAGGTATAAGTGATGAGTTTATTGAGCCTTGTTGTATAAAAACTCAAGATCCAAATAAAGCTAGAATAAAGACAAATGATTCTATAATATTTTTTAATTTTAGACCTGATAGAACAAGACAGATCACAAGTGCTTTTGTATCAAAAGATTTTGATAAGTTTGATAGAGGAGAAAACCCACCAAAAACTTTTTTTGTATGCATGACTACTTATGATGAGAATTTTGATTGTCTTGTAGCTTTTCCTCAAAAAAGATTAACTAATACTCTAGGAGAAGTTCTTTCAAAAAACGGCCTAAAGCAATTAAAGATCGCGGAGACAGATAAATATCCTCATGTTTCATTTTTTTTCAATGGCGGTACAGAAATTCCCTTTAAAAATGAAGATAGGATTTTAATACCCACTTCTCAGGTTAAAACTTATGATTTAAAACCTCAAATGAGTGCCTACGAATTAACCGAGAAAGTTATCGAAGAAATTTACAAAGATAAGTATGATTTTATTGTTTTAAATTATGCAAATGCAGATATGGTAGGGCATTCTGGGTATATAGACTCGGCAATTACAGCTGTGGAAACAGTTGATAACTGTGTAGGATTAGTTGTAAATGCCTTAGTAAATGTTGGGGGACTTCCAATAATAACAAGCGATCATGGAAATGCTGAAGAAATGGTTTGCTCTATAACAAAAAATGTTGTTACAGCTCACACAACTTCTCTTGTTCCTTTTATTCTTTGTGATGAAAATATGCCTGAATTAAGAAAAGATTATGAAAATTTAAAGCTTGGTGACATTGCTCCTACTATTCTTGAAATATTTGGAATTGAAAAACCAGAAGAAATGACTGGTAATTCACTAATTAAAAAGAAATAAAAGAAGCAAAGCTAAGTTACAAATGAGTTTCTAGATAAGTTCTTAAATTAGACTTTCGTGATAATTTCAGTTTTTTACGCATATTTAAACGATGATATTCTACTGCTTTTTGGGTAACACACAGTTTATCAGCAATTTCTTTTGATTGATAACCTTTTTTTATAAGAGAGGCAATCTGAAGTTCGCGTGGAGTTAATTTGGCAATAGGAGATGGTCTCTTTTTAGTAATGGGATATATAATTTCATCAATAATAGAATTTATTAAATCAATATCTTTTTCATTTGTTATCTTTTTAAGATAATTAAGCGATGGCTTAATAAACTTTTCAAGATTTGCTGAAATTGTATCTTCAAGATTATTCTGAAATTCTTCTCTTTGATTTAATATTTGCATGAGTACTTTATTTTGTTCCTCAAGCGCTTTAAAGCGGTTTTCAATATCATTAAGGTTATCTTTGATATATTTTTTAAAAGTAACATCTCTTATGTATTCAATAATTAAAATTATATTATCATCTTTATCAAATACTGGAATTGAAAATAATTCATGCCATCCAGGTGAGTCACCTTTTCGTGGATAGCTAGTTGTGCTCATCTGAGGTTTTTTTGTTTCAAGTGTCTTTAAAGTTGGACAATCATCACAAGGTTTTTTCCTTTGATGATATATAGAATAACATTTACGATTAATTGGATTTATACCTTTTGTATAAAGGTTTAAAACAGTGGCATTAACATAATGAACAACTAGATTGCTGTCAAGAACACTTACTCCATCCTGTATAAATTCAAGAAGTGTGTGAAAAAAATTGGGGCTGTTAAAGAAATCATCTTTATCAGAAACTATTATTTTTTTTAAAGGATCATTATTTAAAATCCAGCTAAATACATTCTCATTCATACATAAAAAAAGGAAGTATCTAAAATTCCATAATAAAGATAAATTATTTGACTAGGATGAGTTACCTTAAAGAAAACCATTTGAAGGCGAAGCGGGCATGGTTCCTCTTTTAAGAGGAGAGCGAGCCTGAAATTTGAGCAAGTTTTCCCTCGCCGGGGAAAAACTTGCGTGTTTTCTTTAAGGTAACTCATCCTAGTTTAAAGTTTTGTTTTTATTGTTATCATGTAATTTTAGATGTTTATAATAAAAATAATATACTTAGTTTTTCTTTACTATTTTATATTATTGTTAGTAATTGTAAGCACAATTTTTATATAATACAATAAATTAGCAATTATTATATGCTATACTAGTGTTTAAAGAAAGATAATAATAATTGATAATATATAAAAATAAGATAAGATAATTAAAATCTAGCCATAGCTGACTCCAAAATAATACTAAATTTATACTAGTAAAATATAAGTGTTTTTATGGTATTACTAAATAAATATTTTATTATATAATTAAATATTAAAAAAGATTTAGAAGATAAAAATATTAAGAAATCAAAGTGAAGGAGAAATTAAATGAGCAATAAAGACACAGCTCTTGCAAAGCCAATAAAAATTGGTAAAAAAACTGCTACAAATAGATTTGTCATACAACCAATGGAATGTGCAGACGCGAGTCCAAGCGGAGGATTCTCAGAAAGATCACTTGAGCGTTACAGAAATTTATTTGAAGGTGATGCTGGGGTAATATTTTTTGAATCTATAACGATGCAATATGATAGTAGGGCAAGGAATGCACAGATAAGTATCCAGCCAGATAATAAAGAAAATATCAAGGAATGGGAAAAATTTATTAAAGATATGAAGAAAATTAACCCCAAACCCCTTCTTATTGTGCAATTAAATCATTCTGGTGAAGTTTCTGGAAGTCAATTTTCAAAGAGAGTATGTGTTAAACCGTTGTATGGTTTTGGTGGTGAGGTAATTGACGAAGAATATGTTGATAATACGATTGATTTGTTTGTTAAGTCGTCCAAGTTACTATATGATTTAGGTGCCGATGGAGTAGATCTTAAATTCTGTCATGGATATTTTGGCTCTCAGATATTAAGGCCTTATAATGACCGTAACTGGAAATATGGCCCTACATGGGAAAAAAGAAGTAGATTTGCATTTGATATGGTGGAAAAGGTAAGGAAATTAGTAAATGATGATAATTTTATTGTAGGTTCCAAAGTATCCATGTGGGAAGGTTTTCCAGGAGGTCAAGGTTCGGCAGGTCCTGATACTGCAGTAATTGATTTGACAGAATCTATAGCTTTGTGTAAAGGACTTGAAGAAAGAGGAGCAAACTTTATTTTGGAATCTGTAGGCAACCCATCAGTAACCATGGAGCTTCATATGCCTTGGAGGAAAAAACCTGATGATGTTTATCTCCATTTTACAATGGCAAAAATTATCAAGGAAAATGTTGGTCCTGATACAGTTGTCATTGGTGGGGCTTATTCTGTACTTAATAATGGGAAAAATAACTTACGTGCTGTTCAGCCAGAATGGAATTCACTTTTCCACTGGGGTAATTACAATATAGAACACGGGTATGCCGATATGGTGGGACTTGGCAGACAATCTCTTGCAGATCCAAAGCTTCCTGCTAAATATCTCGCCGACAAAGAAGATGAGATTAACTGGTGTACAGCCTGTGACAGGTGTGTTGAGTTATTAATAAGGCAGGAAAATGTTGGGTGTACAACATATAATAGGCCTTATACTGAGCTTATTAGAAAAGTAAGAAAAGAAAAGGGAACATTAATACATAAAGTCACTGGTGAAGATTAATATCAAAACAGATATTCTATAAGCTATATATAAACTATTTTAGAATTTTCAAAGGCTTTTAGTTTTAAGTTAAGTTAATAAAATTTTTAGCAACTTAAAAGATATAAAAACTCCTTCATAGCAACAAGTAATTGATAAAAGCTTTGAAGGAGTTTTTGATTAACTAATATAGATGAAGGAATAAAAGCAAATGCCTGTTGGTATAAGCACAATGCTTTATGAGATTGACAGGAGCATTGACTATCTAGAAAAGTTTAATTTTGTTAAACATTTAGGGCTAAAATATATAGAACTTTCAGATGCATTTCATTTTCAGAAAAATATATTAAATGCTTTAGCAGAAGATAACCTAAATGTGTTTTCTATTCATGCAGACTATATTGAATCTGATATTTCAAGTCTCGATGAAAAGAAAAGATTTAATGGCATAGATGATGCTTTAAAAAGAGTTGATTATTTAAATAAGCTTAAAGGTAAATTGTTAGTAATACACCCAGGAGGATGGTATCCAGATAAAAAAGAAAAAGATGAAAGGATTAAAAACTGTATAAACAGTCTTGTATATATTGCGAAGAAAGCATCTTTAAATGGTATAAAAATTGCAGTTGAGAATTTACCTACTGAATTTTTTGGAGATGATATAGAAACTGTAAGTTATATATTAAATAAGGCAAGAAATTTAACAAGTAATAAAGATATCGGAATATGTCTAGATATTGGTCATGCTTTTTTAACTGGAAATATCTTTGATTATTTAAGTCTTTTATACGATGATATACTAACTATTCATTTGCATGATAATAATGGCGACAATAATGGTAACAGGGCAGAGGCAATGGATGATCTTCATGCTGTTCCTGGAACTGGACTCATAAATTGGAAGAATATTTTTGATGTTTTGTCTGAAAGAAATTATAAGGGCGGTCTTATCTTTGAGGTAAAGAAAGGTTCGAAAAGCCTTGAGCAGGTAATAGGTGAAATAAAATATTTTATAGACAGTAATCTTTTTTTAAAACAAAATATTTAAAACCTTATTAAAGTTTTCTTTTATCTGAATATTATTATTAAGGCTAGATATAAAAATGCAAAAAAAAGACAGATTTTTTGATTATTTTGTTGAATTACCAAATTATTTATCTATTTTTATTACCCCAATTTATTTTTTGATTATAAGTCCGATGCTTATAGAAATGAGCAGGGATACAGGTTATAGCACAGAAAATCTTAGCTTGATTATTACTTTTTTTACAGTTGGTTTAGTGGTAGGCCAGCTTACCTCAATAATCTATAATAGGTTTTTTAAAAGAGTTGTAATTCTAACTGGAAGTTATGTTCTCCAAATATGTTTGCTTATAATTTTAAGTTTTGTTAAAGATTTAATTTTATTTTATGTTTTATATACTTTAATAGGCTATATAGCGGGAGTTATATGGATTCAGGCAACAAATTATATCCTAGAAAGTAGAATTGAGAATAAAGCACGCCTTACGACCATTTTTTTAAGTTTTTATCCAGTTGGCAATTTTACTGCCCCATTTATTGCATCGAGCTTAATAAAAAATAATCTTAATTGGAGATACTCTTATTATATAACTGCATTTATTGCTTTGATTATATTATTACTTTATTTTTTTGTTAAAAAAATAAACAAAAGAGAAAATATTATAAATGAAAAATCTGAAAAAATAAACTTTAAGGAAATATTTAATAATAGGCATATAAATATTATTTTTATACTAGGTTGTTTATTGCTTCTATTTTATGTTATTCCAGAAACGATATTTGCTACCTGGGCACCAACATTTCTAAGAAAAATAAGATTTTTTAGTATAGAACAAGCAAGTCTTGCTGTTTCAGTCTTTTGGATGGCAATTTTAGCGGGAAGAATAATAGTTAGCATAATAGCAGGTAAAATTAAATCTGATTATATCATGCTTGTTTTATCAGTAATAGCTGTTGTATCTATGGCCTTTTTTGTAAAAGCCCAGACTCCTGCTTCTACTTTTGCTGCAATTACATTTGCTGGTTTAGGATGTTCTGCAATAATTACTCTTGGTATAGCAGATACGAGCACGGTTTATGAAAAGGGAAGAGGGTTGCTTGCAAGTATCGTTTTCGCAGTTACAAACTTTGGGACTTCTATCACTCCTTTTATTACGAAATTTATTTCTAGATATAGCCTTTCAGGCTCAATAGGTGTAGCTTCAATATTTATGTTTCTAACTTTGCTAACAATAATATTTAAGATTATTTTTGAAAAGAAAAATCAGAAGTTAATTGGCAGTAGTCTATTTGAAGACCACTAACTGGAAGACTACTTTAATATTTTAATTTATGAAAATAAATTAATTTTTTTAAGTTGTAATTATTTTAAAAAAGAATATTTTAAAATAAAAACTAAAGATAAAAAAATTAAGGAGAACTTTATTATGAAAGATTATGAAGATATTTCACCAGTAATCCTGCCTGAAGAAAGTTTTGAAGGTAATTATAATATAGCTTCTTATTTTTATATTGCCCAGTCAGATGAAGATGTATATGAAAAAGCAAAATCTTTTGCTGTAGGGCAAACAATAGGAACATGGGTTCCTGTTCCTGGAATTACTCCAGAGATGAAAAGAAAGTATGGGGGTAAAGTCGTAAGTATCTATGATATTCCTCCTGTTGAACTTACCCCTGATCTTCTTGAAGAAACTTACCATATTATACAAATAGCTTTTCCTGATGAGAATTTTCTTCCTCAGATTCCAATGTTAATGACCACACTTTTGGGCAATGATGTTTCAACTTCTGCACAAGTAAAGTTAGTTGATATTAAGTTTTCTAAGAATTTTTTAAAAGCTTTTAAAGGCCCTAAATTTGGAATAGATGGGATTTATAATTATATGGGACTTAATTCTCAAAGAAGACCTATTGTTTTGAACATGATAAAGCCATGTCTTGGTTATTCTGCAAATGAAGGAGCTTCTATATTCAAGCAGATTGCAATGGGGGGAGTTGATATAATAAAAGACGATGAGCTTTTTGCAGATACAAATTACAGTTCTATAAGAGATAGGGTCCGTCTTTATAAGAAAGCGGCAAAAGAAGTTTATGAACAAACAGGGCACCTGACAAAATATTGTGTGAATATTACCGATAGATTTGATAAAGTTCTTGAACATGCAAAAATAGCAGTTGAAGAAGGTGCTGATTTTTTGATGATAAATTTTATTGCAGTTGGAATTAGTATTTTGCAGATACTTTCAGAGATTGATGAGATAAAAATACCTATTGTAGCGCATTATGCAACAGCTGGCTCAATGACAGAATCACCATTTACAGGAATTTCAACCCCACTTCTTTTGGGGAAATTAGCTCGAATGGCGGGTGCAGATATGTGTATGTTTAGTTCACCTTACAGTACATATCCATTTCTTAAAAGAAGATATAAGCAAATAGCTGACATGCAAAGGCTACCATTTGGGGATTTAAAATCTACAATGCCAATCATAGGTGGAGGAGTTCATCCTAATAGTGCTGAAAAAATAGTGGGTGAATTAGGTAAAGAAGTTGTTTTAGCAAGCGGGGGAGCGATACTTGGCCATCCAATGGGTCCTACCGAGGGTGCAAAATCTATGATGCAAGCAGCAGAAGCATTAGGAAAGGGGCTAGCGCTAAATGAAGTGGCAAACCAAGAGGGGTACGAAGCACTTAAAGTATCTCTTGAGAAATGGAAATAGATAAAAAGTTAACAATTATATCTAAAATTTAGAGACAAAACCTATAAAATTTTTATCTAAGTTTCCACTAATTATTTTACAAATATAAATAGATAAATAGCCTGAGTATGATAAATTAATAAATACCCAGGCTATTTAATCTTTATAAATATAACTAATAGTTTTTTGTTTTTTAATAATAATTTCGGAAATTTTTTTAAAAATCACATTTTTATTACTCAATTACATTCTTTAATTCTCTATAAAGTCCCTTTTTCCACTTCTTATCAAGCATGTCACCCATGCACATGTTTAAAAGATCTGCAAACTCGGGATCTAAAATATGGTTATCACATTTCATAACATCAAGATTGGGGTTATTCCTATCCCATTCTTTCATTAAAACATCCCACATTATTGTAGCTCTTCTTGACCATTTTGGGTTATCAGGATCAGGCCACCATACAGGTCCATCTCCATTTTCTTTTGCCCATCCCTTCTCAATAGATGCTTCTTCAGCAGATTGGTCATAAGCACTCCAGCCTTTCATAGGAACTATAAGAGCCGTTGGACCTTTTGTTTTGTTTAATTTTGTAATTACTTCATAGGCTAGCTCTTCGGTCTCTTCTTTAGTTGGCACCATAATTGTAACTGCGGGGTTATGAATATACGGTTTTCCAGAATTCTTGTAAGAAACTCTTGTCCCATTTCTAAAACCTTCCAAATATTTCTCTGGCATTGTATCTATAGGTCCATAAGCACATTGATCCAATCCCCCGGGACAGACTATCTGTGGTATCCCCATTCTGCCTGCAGCGGTTAGTCTTTCACCTTCCCAATCTTTACTTATTCCATATATGCTACCAAACATAGTATTACTTAACTCCCCAATGGTAATGTCATAGACTGCTGTAATTTCTCCAGCGTCTATTAAATCTTCCATTGTTGCCCCTGTTCCAACTTGATGAATTATTATAGCGTCCCAACCTCTATCAATCATGTATTTTTCACATCGAATTACAGTAGGAGTAGTAGTACCATAAGCAGTTAACGCAGCAAGAGGTTTTAATTCTTCTTGTGGGGCTTCTTGAAATTTTGCCATTCCTACTATTGCGGCAGCTGCGTTACCTACAGTTTTTCTTGTAACTCTATTTATTCCCTTTTCAGCAATTGGGTTTGCGATGTAAATATCTTTATTGCCAAGCCAGCTACTTACATCTCCAGAAGCTAAGGTCGATAGCATAATTTTTGGAAAACCAATAGGTAAAGCTCTCATTACCATTGTTGCTACAGAGGTGCCCACAGAACCAGCCCAAGATATTACCCCATCTACCATATTATCTTTATAAAGTTTAATAATCTTAGCAGCTCCTGCTTTTCCTACCATAGATATAGCATCTGATCTTGAAGCTTTAAATACTTCCTCTTTTTTTAATCCGCTTTCCTTAAGTACTTCCGAAAGTGGAATGTCAGCCCAACCAACTTCATGTCCCAAACTTAGTTCCATGATTATTGGGTTACCACCAGCTTTTTCTACTTCTTGTGCAAGAAATTTTATTTCATCACCCTTTGTGTCTAGGATTCCCATACAAATTATATTTACTTTTTTATTGTTCATTTAATTTCTCTTTTCTACTTTTAACTGATTTAATCAGAATGAATAATTTTTAATTTATTTACCTATTGAAATATTTTTAAATTCCGCCGTAGCTTCTATTATAGCTTTTTCAATAGGCATTCTTTCTGCCGCAGATCCGCCTAAAAATCCTTGAGCATTAGTATGTTTCAGGATATATTCTGCATCTTTCGGAGTTTCAATTGGACCTCCATGAGCAATAAGAATAACTTTTTTATTAATTTTCCTTGCTGCATCAAATATTTTCTGACTAATCTCTGCTGCATCATCTAATGACATTGTAGTTTTTGCACCAATTACTCCACCCTTAGTTGCACCTACATGCGAACAAATGACGTCAGATCCAGCCTCTGTAAGTATTTCTGCTTCTTCAGGTGAAAATGCATAAGAGAATGTAAACATGTCCATCTCTTTTGCAGCTTTTACAAATTCTACTTCTTTTGTAAATCCCATTCCTATTTGTTCAATCTGTTCGCTAAAACCTTCTCCATAAAGTTTGCTTATAAAGGGATTTATTCCTGAAATTCCTAAGTCCCAAAGTTTTTGTAAATGCTCTTTATGAGGCAGTAAAGGATTATTGGGCGCTGAAAAGGAAACAACTGGTGTCTCTTTAACCATAGGAACAATTTCTTTGGCAAGGTCAAAAACAACTTGATTAAAATCCCAAAACGGTAAAAATGCAGCAAGTGAGCCAAGACCCTTTAATCTGCCATAACTTGTAGGTGATATAACAATTAAGTCCGCACCTCCTTTTTCCTGAAGTTTTGCCGATAAGCCCATTCCACAGTTTGGAATAAATAATGGCTTACCTTTGGATATTTCTGCTTGAAGTCTTTCTACCACTTCTTGTGAGGTATACCTTTTAGCCATTTTTCTCCTTTCAAGTTTTTAAAATTGATATTTATACTAATAAATTAATTTCTTAATTCGTTTAACTTAAAAATAGGACTATCTAGAAAATTAATAAATAAACGAATTAAAAAATTGCTCATGCCTTTTATATAGCATTATGAATAATTATTTGAAAATATCAATAATATTTTAAGCTTATAGACCTTAAATTTTACTGCAAGCATCCTGTTAAAGAACTT
>Ga0255343_1001559_pt1 | contig 30085 bp, 18 predicted proteins | sample wastewater_treat_4_FD_192413 | JGI IMG/M metagenome (GOLD analysis project Ga0255343, IMG submission 192413) | Wastewater microbial communities from Lulu Island WWTP, Vancouver, Canada - plant16 | ecosystem: Engineered > WWTP > Wastewater > Unclassified | place: Canada: Vancouver, British... | reverse complement strand
CCTTACCAAAACCGAATCGCTCACCATGAACAGTCGCCCCAAAAACCCAAAGTTTGCCAGAAACAAGAATGTGTTGGTTATTGGTGGTTCTGGTTCAGGCAAAACCCGTTTCTTCGTCAAGCCCAATTTGATGCAAATGCATTCCAGCTATGTGGTGACCGATCCGAAGGGCACGATCCTCACCGAATGTGGAACGATGCTCAAACGCAATGACTATCACATCCGGGTGTTGAACACGATCAATTTCAAGCGTAGCATGCACTACAATCCCTTTGCCTACATCCATTCGGAGAAAGACATTCTCAAGCTGGTCAATGCCATCATCATCAACACCAAAGGCGAGGGTGAGAAGGCAGGGGAAGACTTCTGGATCAAAGCCGAGCGTTTGTATTACTCTGCCCTGATTGGCTACATCTGGTATGAAGCACCGGAGCGGGAGCAGAACTTCACAACCCTGCTTGAGATGATCGATGCTTCCGAAGCCAGGGAAGATAATGAGAGCTTCAAGAACCCAGTCGATGAATTGTTTGAAGAACTGGAAGAAAAGTCACCTGAGCATTTCGCTGTCCGGCAATACAAGAAATATAAACTGGCAGCTGGGAAAACGGCCAAGTCGATCCTGATCTCCTGCGGTGCCAGGCTGGCTCCGTTCGATATTCAGGAACTGCGTGAGCTGATGAGTTATGACGAAATGGATCTGGATATGCTGGGGGATGAAAAGTCAGCTCTGTTTGTGATCATCAGCGATACGGATGATACTTTCAATTTTGTGGTCGCGATCCTCTATACCCAATTATTCAACTTGCTCTGCGATAAAGCCGATGATGTCTATGGCGGGAGATTGCCGATTCATGTACGATGTCTTTTGGATGAGTTCCCTAATATTGGTCAAATCCCACGCTTCGAACGCTTGATTGCCACCATGCGCAGTCGTGAGATTTCTGCTTGTATTGTCCTCCAGGCTCAAAGTCAGCTCAAGGCGCTCTATAAAGAACATGCAGAAACAATTGTAGGCAACTGTGACGGCATGTTGTTCCTGGGTGGCAAGGAGAAGACTACTCTTAAAGAGATCTCAGAGTTGTTAGGGAAAGAAACGATCGATCTCGACAACACTTCTGAGAACAGAGGGCGGGAGAAGTCCCAAGGCATCAATCATCAGAAGATGGGCAAAGACCTGATGACCCAGGACGAGTTGGCCGTGATGGACAACTCCAAATGCATCCTGCAATTGCGGGGGGAGAGACCATTTTTATCAGACAAGTATGACATTACCAAACATCCTAATTACAAACTTCTTTCTGATGTAGATCCCACTAACGCCTTTAGGTTAGAGACAGAAATTAATACAAACCTTAGGTTTACTACAGAACAAGTAACAGCTATCTACGAGATAGGTAGCATTACGAAAGCATGAATTGAATTCTTATGTAAAAGAGGATATACTCTAACCATACACAATTATAGTTATTTGTGTATGGTTAGGAGACTTTAGTGAATATTTATGCACTCGCAAAAAAAACGATTGCCGAAAATGATGGTATTGCAAGAAATGTCGATTTTCAAAAAAATGGGCTAAGCAACTCCCAGGTCACATATCTTTGCAATAGAGGTTACCTTGATCGGGTCCGGAGAGGTTATTACCAGCTTGGTTCATATCAGGACTCATCAGATGAAAAGATCATCGCCAGGCTTTTCCCGGATGGAATCCTCTGTATGGATTCCGCGCTTTTCCATTACGGCTATAGTGATCGCACACCACTTGAATGGACAATTGCTTTTCCGCGGACCATCACAAGAACCCGCATGAGAGTAATTTCTCCAATAATAAAACCATATTTTGTCTCTGAAGAACTTTTTTTTCTTGGCAGAACTGAGCAACTAATCAATGATGTCCAACTAGCTATGTATGACAGGGACCGAACCATCTGTGATTGCTTCAAGTACCAAAACAAAATTGACAGTGAACTTTTCAATAAGGCTGTTCTGGCTTATAGCAAAGATGAAAAGAAAAACATCGGCAATCTTTCCAATTACGCAAAAAAGATGCGTGTTTACAAAAAAGTGTCTGAAATCATTGGGGTGTTGATCAATGGCTGACAGGGCTGCATCTGTTTTGGCACGATTAAGAAATCAAGCGAATCTCACAGGCAGATCTTTCCAACTGTGCCTGCAGTTGTTCTGTCAGGAAGAATTTTTGCGTCGCTTGGCTTCCTCGGTATACACGAACAAGTTTGTTTTGAAGGGTGGGCATCTGATTTATTGTCTGACAGACTTCAGCAGTCGTCCAACCGTAGATATCGATTTTCTGGCACGAGATACAACGAATACCATAGAAGCGTTGGAGGGTATCTTGGCGAATATCATCAACACACCGACAGGTAATGACATTATCGCTTACAAGATTAGGCATATCGAACAAATCTCGATTGATAAGAAGTTTCCTGGGTTATCTGCTGTTCTTGAGGCAAGGATAAAGAATACAAAAACGCCAGTGAAAATTGATTTCGGTTTTGGGGACATTGTTTATCCCGAGGAACAGATTAGAGAAGTACCAACGCAGCTGAGCGACTTTGCCGCGCCGATTGTCAAAACTTATTCTCTTGAGACGATTGTTGCTGAAAAGCTGGATGCGATTCTCGATTTGATGGAATTTTCCAGCCGGATGAAAGATTACTATGATCTTTACTATCTTTCTCTCCAATTTAACTTTGACGGCTGTCTTCTACGTACAGCATTGGTCAGAACTTTCGCGAACAGGGAACGGTCCTACCAAAGGAATGATTTTCGAAAGGTTATTGCGTTTGACTGCAATGAAGATATGCAGAAGAAATGGGATGCCTTTATCAAGAGGATGAAATTGCCACCGATACACTTTGATGAGGTAATCGCTGGCATTGCTGCTTTCCTGGAACCAGTATGGGATTCTATCTATGCTGATGATTCTACTGAGTTTTATTGGCGTGCCCAAGATGGCATGTGGAAGTTAGACCGGAAATAGAACCTAAGAGCAGATTCCTCGTTTTGCGCATCGGACTAATGAGATTCTGGAGTTTTAAAATTAAATCCTCTTTTGAGTCCAAAGTCAGCTCAAAGCGCTTTATAAAGAACACGCTGAAACGATTGTAGGAAACTGCGATAGCATGGTCTTACTGGGTAGTAAGGAAAGAACAACTCTTAAAGAAATCTCGGAATTATTAGAAAAAGAAACGATCGATCTCGACAACCCTTCAGAAAACAAAGGGCGAGAGAGGTCACATGGCATCAGTCACCAAAAGATCGGCAAAGACCTGATGACACAGGATGAGCTGGCTGTGATGGATAATTCCAAGTGTATCCTTCAGCTTCGAGGAGAACGTCCATTTCTATCTGATAAGTACGACGTAACCGGGCATCCCAATTACAAATATCTCTCGGATGAAAATCCAAATTTTTCTCTCAATCTTGTAAAGGAAATAAACCCAGCTCATCGAGTTGTAATCAAGCAGGTCACAGATATCTATAATGTAGGAGCTCTCGAATCCAAGCTAGGACAAAAATGAATTTTCTAAAGTAGACAAACTTGGGTTCTATATGGGGTCTTTTTTGCTTAGATTTTTATGTTTTTGCAGGTCTAAGCTATACTTGTCCCAACGGAAATACAAGAATAGCAAAATCAGCGACTATAATAATAGTCATGCAATCTTACAAACTTTCTTTCACAGCCCTTGGTCTTGCCTTGGCTGATTCAATTAAAGTTGCTGAGGTGTATATAGCCTGTAATGATTGGGCTCTTACCCGGCAAATCTTAACTGAAAATAATTTACTGCAATCCCGCACACTTTCCCGGAATAAACGAGTCATTCATGAGCTTTTACAGCGCTTGTCTTTGTTGACCCAAGCGCAGTTGTTGCTCTTGGTCGAAGGCAGCCTGGAAGAACAAAAATTATTGCTCTGGTTTGCAGTCTGTAAAACTTACACCTTTATTCGTGATTTTGCCATTGAAGTTTTGCATCAAAAGTTCATTGTTATGGACACGATGCTCACCAGCAATGATGTTAATGCGTTTTTTTTACAGAAAGTGGATTCCCACGAGGAGCTTGAAAGAATAACAGAGAGTACGAAAGCAAAGCTTCTTTCTCAGGTTTTTCACATGTTGCAAGAAGCAGATTTGGTCAACACCAGTAACCAAATAGTACGTGTTATTCCCACCAGAAGGCTTGCTTTAGCATTAAACCCGGATGCGGACTTTGCCTATCGAATCTATCCAGCATTCCCAGAGGAGTTTGAACTCTAACGATGAATAATCTTTACAATCAAAACATTGCCAACCGTTCCGACCACCTCTACAACGTCATGACCAGCCAGCAATTCCTGCAAATGCAGGGGCTAAACAACGAAATTCCGTTTTTTATCTTCCCTTTTAAACCACAGGAGCAGGACGAAATTGAAAGACTGGGCAAAGCTCTAATCAAGAAGCTGGAACTGAAAGGCGTGCGAATCCTGAAGATCAATCTATATGACCTGTCTCTGGATCTGCTCAAGCAACGGAAAATTCTTGACCAATTCATTGAAAATGAAGAGACTTATTCCAAACGTGATTTGTTAGACGATCTTCAAGGGGTCCTTGATACCAATAAATATCTCGTTCCAGAAATTTCGAAAAGGATGTCCGAAAAAGTATTTGATATCCTATTTATCACGGGTGTTGGTGAGGTATTTCCCTACATTCGATCACACAACCTCCTGAACAACCTTCAAAGCGTGGCCAAGGATCAACCTTTGGTATTGTGGTTTCCTGGTGAATACACTTTCACTCCCGAAGGGCGCAGCTCTCTCAAATTGTTTGGTTGTCTTCCGGACAATGCGTATTACCGCGCGTTTAACATTCTCGATTATCAAGTATAGAAGGGGTATTTTGTTATGAAAATCAACGAACTGTTTCTAAAACCAATCGACCGCGACATTGAAGGGGTCATCAAAGCAGATGACGAAGCCCATCTCAAGACTGAGGTGGAAGAATACGTCATCACAAACGAGATCGCGAAAAATCTTTACAACCTGCTTGGGGAATACAGCAAACTTCATCCAATTTCCAATGGTGTTTGGATTTCCGGTTTCTTCGGCTCAGGTAAGTCCCATCTGCTCAAAATCCTGTCAATGCTGCTTGAAAACCGGCAGTTGGAGGACGTGTCGGTTTTTGAAGTGCTGCAAGAGAAAATTGCGGCTTCCGACCCCATGCTGCGCGGAGAATTAAAGAAGGCAGCAGCTGTTCCTTCTAAAAGCATTCTCTTCAATATCGACCAGAAAGCCACCATCATCAGTCACGATGATTTTGACGCGGTTTTGGATGTCTTTGCCAAAGTCTTTGACGACTTCTGCGGGTATTATGGCAACCAGGGTTACGTGGCTAATTTTGAGCGGGAATTGGACCAGGCTGGTCTCTATCAAAAATTCATGGATATTTTTTTTCATCAAACCGGGCAGAGCTGGCACGAAGGGCGCGAGATCTTCAACATCAATCGTCAAAAAATCGCTCATGCCTATGCCCTCGCCACCGGCAACCCAGAAGAAAGTGCCAGGGATATCATCCAGTCTTATCGTGATGACTACAAACCCAGCATTGACTCTTTCGCTGAAAAGGTGAACGCCTACATCCAAACCCAGCCAAAGGGCTTTCGCTTGAACTTTTTTGTTGACGAGGTCGGTCAATACATTGCAGAGAATATCAAACTTATGACCAACCTTCAAACCATTGCCGAAAGCCTTTCAACAACCTGCAACGGTCAGGCCTGGTTATTTGTGACCTCGCAGGACGATATGAGCAAGGTCTTTGGCGAACTAAGCAATAAACTGGGAAACGATTTTTCAAAAATCCAGGCAAGATTTCAAACCAAAATTCATCTAAGCAGCCAGGACGTGCAGGAAGTTATCCAAAAACGCTTGTTAACAAAAAACGAGGTAGGTGAAGCCAAAACGCGAGCGCTCTACGCTGAAGAAAATAAGAATTTTGGCACGCTGTTCACCTTTCCAGATGGAGGACAATTCAATAAGCATTACCGGGATGAATCCGAATTTGTAGCTTCTTATCCCTTTGTGCCCTATCAATATTTGCTATTTCAACAATCCATCGAAACTCTCAGCGGGCACAATGCCTTCACCGGTCGCCATAACTCGGTTGGGGAGCGATCCATGCTGGGCGTCTTCCAGGATGTTCTCAAAGCCATCGCGGACCAGCCTGCTGGTTCCATGGGCAGTTTTGACCTGATGTTCGAAGGCATCCGCAGTGCTTTTAAAGCAAACATCCAGAGCTCCATTTTTCGGGCAGAGCAAACTTTAGACGATCCGTTTGCGCTCAAGTTGCTCAAAACACTTTTCCTGGTTAAATACGTCAAGGGCTTCAAAGCTACTCCCCGCAACTTACGGGTGCTTATGCAAGAAAGTTTCGATCAAAATATTCAGGCGCTTGAAAACCGCGTCAGGCAAGCTTTAGCCATGTTGGAACAACAGACTTACGTGCAGCGCAATGATGATGTCTACGAATACCTGACCGAAGAAGAGCAGGATGTTGAGAACGAAATCAAGAACATCAACCCGGAAAATGACGAGATCAATAAAGTTCTTGAGGACATTTTCTTTACAGAGATCCTGCGCGATTCCAAGATCCGCTATGAAGACAATCAACAGGATTATGCCTTTGCCAAGCGGATTGACGGCAAACAGCGCGGTAAAGACCACGAAATGGTGATCGACATCATCACCCCATACAACCAATTCAGCAACGACCTTGTCACGCTGAAAGGACACAGCATGGGGCAGGCACATCTCCTGGTGGTTCTTCCAGAAGACGCTCAATTCATGCGGGATGTTTCGATGACCATTCGTACCGACAGCTACATCAGGCAGCACCACGTCGTTAACAACTCACCATCGAGGAACGCTATCCTGGAAAATAAAGGCGTACAAAATAGATTGCGGAAGCAAAATGTTAACAAGCAGGCTGCCGAGTTGGTGAGCAAAGCCCGCTTCATTGCCTCCGGTGACGAAGTGGAGGTTGGCAGTGAAGATGCCAAAACGCGCATTGTAAAAGCCTTCAACCTGCTGATCGCCAAGATCTACCCCCACCTTCGAATGCTGGGCGGGGTAAATTATTCTGAAAATGACATTCATCACTACCTCGAGCCGCAGGAGGGCGGGCTTTTCTCAGGCGAAGAACTTGGCATGAACGAAGCTGAAACGGAAATGCTCACTTTCATCAAGAACACCAGGCTCAAAGGGGAACGTGCCAGCATGAAAAAGCTGGAAGACAATTTTGGCGCCCGACCTTACGGTTGGTATTTGGCTGCCATCCAATGCGTGGCTGCCCAACTGGTTGGGCGCGGCAAACTGGAAGCCTGGCAGGAAGGCAACCTGCTCGAAAACGGACCCCTGGAAAAAGCGCTCAAGAACACGTATAGCTTCAATTCGCTATCCTTTGAACCCGTTAAAACCACAGATCCGCGCGTCATTCAGGCTCTCAAAGAGTTCCACCAGGATTTCTTCAATGAACCAACAGCTGAGACAGAAGTGCGTAAGCTGACCCGCAGCATCCAGGACAAGGCAAAAGCACTTCAAGACACGCTCAAATCAAATCTCCGGCTGGCAAACCGCTACCCATTCCTGGCAAACATGGAGGGGGGGGTCGAGCGGCTGGGTTTCCTTCAAAATCAAAGCCAGGATTACTTCACAGACGTTCTGCCCAACGAAATGGATGCATGGATGGATCTCAAGGAAGACCAAATCGATCCTCTGCTGACCTTTATGGGCGGTCCAAAACGCGAGATTTTTGACGAGTTGCTGGATTTCACCACTCAGAAAAAGCCGGATCTCAGTGCTTCTCAACTCGAAAAATTGCAGGCTTTTCTGGACGATCCACGCATCTACGCCGATAACCGCCTGCATGCAGCCAAAGTAGAACTAACCCAAATCGAGATAGATCTGCGCAAGCAACTGGAAGAACAGCGTCAGCGTGCTCTTGCGGACATCTCACAGATGCAGGATCAGATGCAGCAAATGCATGAGTATGAAGTTCTTAATCCTGGTCAACACGAGGAACTGGATGGGTATTTTGAACGCATGGCTGAGACCTTAAAATCACAGGAACTTGCTGTCAGCATCAGGGATAAAGTGAACGCCTTCAGTCGGGACCAATACCCCTGGATCCTGACACGCCTGCACGAGACGGCAGCAGAATATGACCCTGACCCCCAAGACCCAGGGTCAGAAGAACCAATGGTTAAATTCATCAACATTCGTGACATACCTGTAGAAAGCGTTAAATCAATTCTTGTAAACGAAGCGGATGTGGCGGATTACGTTGAAGCCGTCAGAAATGCCCTGCTGGAAGCCATCCGCGCCAACAAACGCATAAACTTATAAGCAAAGGGGAGGAAACTTAATGGATACAAGCGCACTCAAGAATTTTGCCCAGGCTGCCCGGCGGCAATTGCTGGCGCAGGTTGGCGCGCGCATGGAACAGGTGCTCACCACCGACACAGCCGCTCTGCGCGAGAAACAGGCCATCATCAACCAGCTCAAGGCTGAGGTAAAAGAGAAGGGCAAACAAGCCATCATTGAGGAAGTGGCCTACACCTGGTTCAACCGCCTGTGCGCCCTGCGCTACATGGACGTGAACCACTACACCCAGGTGGGGATTGTCTCCCCCACGGCAGGCTTCACCCAACCCGAGATCCTGCAGCAAGCCAAACAGGGGCTGATTGAACCGGGCTGGCAATTGGACCGCAAGCGCATCACCGGCTTGCTCAACCGCAGCATCTCTTCCCCCGATGGGGACCAGGAGGCCTACCGCCTGCTCCTGGTGGCAGCCTGCAACAGCTACAATCGCGAGATGGACTTCCTCTTCACGGCTATTGAGGACGTCACCGAGCTGCTGATGCCCGAGGATCTGCTCTCAAACCAGTCTGTGCTGCAGGCTGTGCGCGACACGCTCACCCCCGAGGTCTGCCAGGACGTGGAGGTGATCGGCTGGCTTTACCAGTTCTACATCTCCGAGAAAAAAGACCAGGTCATGGCAGCCAAAGGATCGGTCAAAAAGGAAGACATCCCAGCAGTCACGCAGCTTTTCACCCCGGATTGGATTGTGCGCTACATGGTTCAAAACTCTCTGGGGCGGCTGTGGCTGCTGAACCACCCCAATTCAAGCATACGCAAGCAGATGGACTACTACGTCCAGCCTGCCGATTCGGAAACAGACTTCCTGAAAGTCAGTTCCCCCGAAGACCTGAAAGTGCTGGATCCAGCCTGCGGCAGCGGGCACATCCTGACCTATGCCTTTGAACTGCTTTATGCCATCTATGAAGAGCAGGGTTACGACCCAGTGCGCATTCCGCAGTACATCCTGCAGAAGAACCTCTACGGCATCGAGATCGACAAACGCGCCGCCATGCTTTCCAGCTTTGCGTTGATGATGAAAGCCAGGGCGAAGGACAAACGCTTCTTCAGCCGCGGGATCAAGCCCAACATCCTCGAGATGGAAGATGTGCGCTTTGAACCGGCTGAGATTAAAGCCTACCTGGATAAACTCAGGCGGGACCTCTACACCCAGGATCTGTGGGAAGGACTGCAGCAGTTTGAAAATGCCAAAACCTTTGGCTCGCTCATTCGGCCTGCCATCAAGGATGTTCCCACCCTGCGCGAACGCATGCGGGAGACGCGGATCTTTGATGACCTCCTGCTGAGCAACACCAATGACAAGCTGCTGAAAGTGCTGGAGATGTCCGAATACCTCAGCCCGCGCTACCAGGTGGCGGTGGCGAACCCGCCTTACTTCAGTAAAGGCATGGACGCGGAGTTTAAACAATTCGCAAAGGAGAATTATCCAGATAGCAAAGCCGACACGCTTTCCATGTTCATCGAACGCAACCTGGATTTTGCCAAAAAGGGTGGCTACGTGGGTATGATCACCCTGATGAGCTGGATGTTCCTGTCGTCATTTGAAAAGTTACGGGAAAAATTACTCTCAGATGACACCCTTCTGAACATGGCGCATCTTGGAGCAAGAGCGTTTGACACAATTAGTGGTGAGGTTGTATCAACTACCATGTTTGTTATAAAAAATATTTGTCATGAGGGTTTCAAGGGAGATTTTATAAGATTAGTTGATGGAAATTCGGAGGCAGAAAAAAAAGGTTCACTATTAGAAGCTATAAATAATCGATATCCTAGGATATTTTTTAATGCAACAAATAAAGACTTCAAAAATATTCCTGGTTCCCCTATTGCTTATTGGTTCGACGAAAAACTATTTCATTTTTTCAGTCGAAGAATGGGTTCTTTATTGAATTGTAAGACTGGATTGATTTGTGGAAATAACATTAAATATATACGTACTTGGCAAGAGATTGGGTTCAAGGATATTCAATTTTCGGCAAAATCTTTGTCTGACACGATGGATTCTAAATATAAGTGGTACCCATACAATCATGGAGGTAATCGAATTAAATGGTACGGATCTCACAGTGAAGTAGTTAATTTAAGCAAAGAGGCACTACAAATTAGCCAGGAACCGAATTCTCTGCTAAGAAATAAGGACTTTTACTTTCGGAGTGGAATTACTTGGAACAGGGTTGGAAACAGTGAAAATTTCATTTCCAGAATTGCACTCAACGGCTTCGCTTTTGATGACGTCAGTCCTACTGGTTTTTGTGACAAAGAACACGTTATCACATTATTAGCGTATATGAACAGTAAGGTATTTAGCTATTTTTTGAGCTTATTCTCAATATCATTCAAAACTGAGATTGGTCACATCCAAAAAGTGCCTTTGTTTATAGATTTCGATATCATTGAACTACAAGGCGCGAGGCAATGCATTGAGATTCAGAAAAATAATTGGGATTCACATGAAACGTCATGGGATTTTTTGCAAACGCCTTTTGTGTCTTCCACATGCTCTCTTGAATCAACCGAAATATCTAGTTTATGGTTGCATTTGCGAGAGAGGTGGCGTATGACCACTAATGTTATACAAAATATTGAACAGGAAAATAACCGCATCTTCATCGAAGCTTACGGCCTGCAGGATGAACTGACCCCCGAAGTACCGCTGGAGGAGATCACTCTCACCTGCAACCCGCACTACCGCTACAAGGGCAACTACACCGATGAAGAGCGTGAAGCCCGCCTGCTGGAAGACACGATCAAGGAGTTCCTCTCCTACGCGGTGGGCTGCATGTTCGGGCGCTACTCGCTGGATAAGCCCGGGTTGATCCTGGCCAACCAGGGTGAGACCCTGCAGGACTACCTGCGCATCATCGGTACTAAACCCACCTTCACTCCCACCGAAACCAACGTCATTCCTATCCTGGATGGCGACTGGTTCGCGGATGACATCACCGCGCGCTTCAAGCAATTTCTCAAAATCACTTTCGGCGAACCCAACTACGAAGAAAACCTGCGCTTCATTGAAGACGCCCTGGGCAAAGACCTGCGCAAGTACTTCCTGAAAGACTTCTTCAAGGACCACGTCCAGACCTATAAGAAGCGCCCGATCTACTGGCTCTTCTCCAGCCCCAAAGGCAGCTTCAACGCCCTGATCTACATGCACCGCTACCAGCCCAACACGGTCTCGGTAGTGCTGAACCAGTACCTGCGTGAATTCCGCGAAAAGCTGAACGCGCAGCGCCGCTACCAGGATAGCCTCAGCATCAGCCCATCTAGCAGTCAGCGTGAAAAAACCGCCGCATTGAAGGAGCTCGAAAGCCTCAGCAAGATCCTGGCAGAGCTGAAGACTTATGAGGATGAGGTCCTCTTCCCCCTGGCTGGGGAGCAAATCGAGATCGACCTTGACGACGGCGTGGTGGTCAACTACGCCAAATTCGGCGAAGCATTGCGTAAAATTTGAGAAGGTTAAAAGAAAAGCATGAAAAATATTGAAAGCTCCCTGGCAAGTCTGTTCCAAAAACACCGTATCGTTTTCTGGTATGACGAAGGCGGGGCTTTGAGACCTGAATACGAAGCGCTCGTGCTGCCAAGTGTGGAAAAGATAGAGCTAAAAAACAATGCCTTTGGTATCAAATATCACATCTTACGCGAGGATCAAAAATCAAAATTACTGATCTACCACGCCGGCGCCGAACCAAAACACCAGGAAAACTGGCTGCTGGACGTGCAATTGGCTAATGCGGTTTTCTCTGCGGACAGAGCTTCTCTGTGGCTGGCGGAACTCGGTTTACCCCCTGCTTTCAAGAGCCTGGTAGCGGAGCACGAAGCATTTTTCCAATCCAATGCCCGCGCAGCCGGACTGAAAGAACGGTTGGAGAGCAGCGATTCCCAATTGCAAGTACGCCTGAAAATGATGGCAGCCTGTTTGGGCGGCGCTGTAGATTCGCGCCTTGAGAGCATCCTGGTAACGCTATTGGAGGAGCTGGCTGGAGACAGATTTGAGAAATATGAGAGCCTGGAGAAATTTGGGCTGCTGCCGCACCTGTGGAAAGAGTTGGAACGGACCTACGGATACCAGTACGACACCCCACACATCAAAGACTTTGCCATCAAGCTGTTTGAATCTGGCTACCAACTCAGCCTGCACGAAAAATCGCAAATGACCCCGGACGCGCTGATCTTCCTGAACCGCTGGAAGGACAGTGTGCAGGGACAAAAATCTTTTGAAATCCTTGCCAGGCAGTTTGAAAAAGCGCTTGATATTGAGAACAAGCTCAGTAAGCGCTCGAGCAAAGATCTGCTCACGATTGACCTATTCAAGGGGATTGATCACCGCATTCTCACCAGCCTGATTGAAAAAATTCTTGGGCAAACGCTCACTCCGGAGGTCTGCCAGGAAGTCATCAACCAACGAAAAGCCACACATTGGTTCAAAGATGAGATCGCGGCCATGTACCACGCGCTTGAGAAGGCAGCGGGCTTGTTGGCGCTGATCAGGACGGCAAAGCTTCAGATCCAGGACTTTGTTGATGGTTTCAACAAATACTCCAAAGATTGGTTCAAAATCGACCAACTCTATCGCGGCTACATTTTTCACGTGCGGCAATCCAGAGAAACCACATTTTTTGGCAGGTTGAACGAGATGGTGGAAGCGCATTATTGCAACAATTACCTCCTGCCATTGAATAACAACTGGCAGTTGATCGTGGATCAGACGCAGAATTGGAGTAATCTGACGCTTAACCTGCAAAAAGATTTCTTCCGCGATAAGGTTCTTTCAATGATTCAAAGCAACGTCAAGGTGGCGGTGATCATTTCGGACGCGCTGCGATTTGAGGTCGCTGAGGAGCTTGTAGGGAAAGTCGAAGAAGCAGGGCGATTCACCACGGAGCTCGATTGGATGGCAGGGATGCTGCCCAGTTATACCGCGTTGGGGATGGCAGCATTGCTGCCAAATGAGACGCTCAGCATCCAGGCTGATGGCAATGTTCTGGTGGATGGGGTCAGTTCTGCCGGCCTGGACAACCGCAGCAAAATTTTGAAGCTGGCGGTCAAAGGCGCCGCAAAAGCGCTGCTGGCCAACGATCTTAAAGCCATGAGCCACGATGAACGGCGGACTTTATTCAGGGAAAACCAGGTAGTTTATGTGTATCACAACCAGATTGACATGGTGGGAGACAAACGCGAATCTGAGGATCAGACAGTTGAAGCTGTGGCAGCGGCGATTGACGACCTGGTCGAGTTGACCAAACTCCTTCGAAGCGCCAACTTTGCCAGGATTTTGGTTACTTCTGACCATGGCTTCTTATATCAATATCAAAAGCTGGATGAAGCTGATTTGGCTGGCACTGAGATTTCTGGGAAAGAAATTTTCCTGAAGAAGCGCAGATTCGTGATTGGCAAAGATCTGGACAACTCCGGACACAAATTGAAAGCCTTCAACGCAGAACAGCTGGGGTTGGCAGGAGATTACGAAATTTTATTAGCCAAGTCGGTCAACCGGCTGAAACTGAGCGGCGCGGGAATGCAGTTTGTGCATGGCGGCTCAAGCCTGCAGGAAATCGTCATTCCAGTGCTGGCAGTGAACCTGGTCAGAGGTGGAGAATTTGAGGCACGTGAAGTTGAGGTGGATAAACTGGCTTCAGCCAGCAACACCATCACAACCGGTCAGATCTCCGTGAAATTCATCCAGTTGGAAAAAATTTCAACCAAAGTATTACCCAGAACTCTGAGAGTGGGGATCTACGCAGAAGATGGAAAACTCATCTCGGATGTTCAGTCGCTATATTTTGGCTTTGAGTCTGACAACCAACGCGACCGGGAAATAGAAGTCAGACTTATTTTGAGCAAGGAGTGGCAGAAGTACAACCGCCAGACTGTCTATTTACGTTTGGATCAACCCATAAAACACACAGAAAAGTTCGAACCATACAAAAACTGGCAATATTACCTGAATAAGACGCAATTTGCAGAATTTCAATAAGGAGCAATCATGAATTACCTCGACAACAAAATTAACGAACACTTCTCAGGACTTGTAGTGCGAAAGGACCTGGTCAAGGAGGTCAAGGGTAATGCTATTGTTCCAAATTATGTGCTGGAATTCCTGCTGGGCAATTACTGCGCCACCTCGGACGAAGCCAGCATCAGGAGCGGCATTGAAACGGTCAAGGAAATTCTTCGCGCTCATTTTGTCCATCGTAACGAGGCGAATTTAATTAAATCCACCATCCGGGAACGCGGACGACATCGCGTGATAGATAAGGTGACGGTGGAATTAAATACAAAACGGGATGCCTACGAAGCCTCCTTCTCCAACCTTGGGATCAAAGAGGTGCTGATTGACATCGACACGGTAAAACGCAATGAGAAGCTCCTGGTTGGCGGGGTTTGGTGCATTGCTGACCTGGCTTATCAATACTCAGATGATCAGCGCATTGTGCCCTGGATCCTGGAACGGTTGGACCCGATTCAAATGTCGCACGTCAGCTTTGAAGAATACCTGGAACACCGCAAAGCTTTTACTTTAGATGAGTGGATGGATGTGCTGATGCAAAGCCTTGGGCTCAACCCAGAAAAATTCACCCGCCGTGGAAAGTTGCTGCAGATTTCACGCTTGATCCCATTCTGTGAACGGAATTTCAACCTGATTGAATTAGGACCAAAAGGCACTGGCAAATCGCACATCTATTCTGAGTTTTCTCCCCATGGAATTTTGATTTCAGGGGGGGAAGTGTCTGTTCCAAAACTATTTGTCAACAACTCCACCGGAAAAATTGGTTTGGTGGGTTATTGGGATTGCGTGGCTTTTGATGAATTTTCAGGACATAAAAAGAAGCACGAAAAAGCCCTGGTTGACATTCTGAAAAATTATATGGCTAACAAGAGTTTTTCGAGGGGCATAGAAACGCTCGGCGCAGAAGCCTCCATGGTTTTTGTGGGGAACACAAGCAATGAACTTGAATACATGTTGATGCACACTAATCTATTTGAAGAATTGCCATCACAATTCTATGATTCTGCTTTCATGGACCGCCTGCATTACTACCTGCCGGGTTGGGAGATTGAAATTATTCGGGGTGAAATGTTCTCCAGGGGTTTTGGGTTTGTGGTCGATTATCTGGCGGAGATTATGCGTCTTCAAAGGGATTACGACTTTACACATCACTACGCAAAATACTTCTATCTTCCAACTGAAATTTCTACACGGGATCGCGATGGGATCAACAAGACTTTTTCCGGGATGTTGAAAATCCTATTTCCAGATGGCAATGCTAACGAAAAAGAGATGGAAGAAATATTGAAGTTTGCAATTGAAGGAAGAAAACGGGTCAAGGATCAATTATCTCGGATTGATTCAACTTTTGACATGGTAAATTTTGGTTATGAAGATATGACAGGAACCTATCATGCGGTTAAAACCCTTGAAGAACAACAATACCCTCAACACTACTATCAACATCCTGCAAACGGCGTAGATGAAGGTGTTTCAGGTACCGAGATTGAAATGGAGATGCCTGACCTGGCTAATGATCTGGAAATCATCCAAAAGGGTGAAAATAAGTTTGTCGAATTTAAGGCTGCCCTCAGATGGAATATTCATACAAATCAGTCGGATTCGAAAATTGAAAAATCTTCACTAAAAACCCTGGTAGCCTTCATGAATTCAGACGGTGGCACACTTTACATCGGCGTGCACGATAGTGGGGAATTATTGGGAATTGAAGAAGATCACTTTCCAAATAATGATAAATTCCTGCTCCATTTTGGAAATTTATTTGCTGACAAAATTGGAAGAGAATTTAGCAAGTACATTGATTACCAAATAGTTGAGGTTGAGGGAAAAAATATATTTAGGGCTGTTTGTCACCGTAGTGACGAGCCTGTTTTTTTCAAAGATAACGAAAGACAAGATGAATTCTATGTTCGCCATGGGCCTTCAAGCATTGCTCTTTCCATGAGTGAGTTTATGAATTATTCAAAAGATCACTTTAAAGGTTAGATCGCACTGTTTTCCGGAAAATAACTTAAAAGGTTTTCAGGAATAACTTTGAACATTTGTGACCATAAGTCTTTCCAACCGGTATAGGTATGGAAAGACTTGATCATTAACTCAGGTTATGAAGGATAAACTTCGCCATTAAATCAAAATTTATTCGACACATGCCAGTCCGGCAAATATTGGAGCTTTTAACTTCAATCCAAGTAAAATAAAAACTAATCACCCCAGTGCACACTGGGTGCACTGGGGTTTGGTACACTCACTTTCAGTGAAGGCAGGTGGCCATGTCGCAACGGCAGCAGTTGGAACGAATCATGGAAATTGACAGGCGCATTCGGGAGGGGGAATACCCGAACGCGGAGAAGCTGGCGGAATCCCTGGAGGTCAGCAGGCGGGTGATTTTCAATGACCGCAGTTTCATGATCTATCGCCTGGGGGCGCCAATTGAGTTCGACCTGGAGCGGGGCGGTTGGTTTTACACCGATAAGACGTGGTCCTTGCCGGGGATCTATGTGACTCAAGGTGAGTTGATGGCTTTCTTTCTCTCTCTGGAGATCGCGAGGCGCTACATAGGAACTGACCTTGAGTCACCTCTCCGCTCTGCCGTGGACAAGATCGCCAAAGCGGTCAAAGGTCCGGTCAGCGTGGAGATCAACGAGCTGCGTTCCCACTATACCTTTTCGGAGTTCAACACCATCAGCCTGGATGCCCAATTGCTGATAGATCTGCACCAAGCCATCCTCAACCGTCAACAGGTCTGGATGCGCTACTACTCTGCCAGCAGGGGCGTGGTTTCGGAGCGGGTGGTGTATCCCTATCACCTGCACAACTTCCAGGGGGACTGGTTTTTGGTCGCCTTCGACACCTTCCGTAGCGATTTCCGCCTCTTCCTGGTTGGTCGCATTCAGGAGATGAAGCTGCTGAAAGAGAAGTTTGCCTGGGATGAGAGCTTCTCTGCGGAGGATTGGATCGGCAGCGGCTTCCAGCTGCACGCGGGGGGTGAGGCGGAGGAGGTGATGATTTGGTTCAGCCCGAACAAAGCCCAGTTCATCCGCGAGCGCAAATGGCACCCCAGCCAGACGATCGAGGAACAGCCTGATGGTAGCCTCATTCTGCATCTGAAGACCGGCGGGCTGGTGGAGGTGCGCAACTGGGTGCTGCAGTTTGCGGACGACGCGGAAGTGCTGCAGCCTGATTCGCTGAGGGACGACATCGCTAAAGAGATTGAGAAACTATCTGTCCGCTACGGCATCGATCGCAACGCAGAATGATAAAATTATTGAAAAATTACTGGGAGGAAAGACATGGAAGAAAAAACAATCATTTACGGCATTACAGGATTGGGTTTATTGTTCGTACCTGAGAGCAGGGCTAAGGAGCTGGCTGAGGGTAACAAAGCCCTGTTGACTGCCAAAACCTGGGGGGAGTTCAAGTCGTTAGTGTCAACTGAGTTGTACGTGTTTTATCTGACAAAATCAAGTTATTACGAAGGTCCGTACGAGCCTGAAGATGGCGACTACAGGCCTTACAACATCCCCCCTGAAACACCCTTCACCCCAAATGATGTCCTAACCTACGAAGAGTTGCCAGCCAATCCTGAGATTGAAATGTCCGAGTGGATGCCTGAGGAGATCCAGGAGAAATTTGGCAAGAAAATGCGCTACTACGCCATGGATATGAACGTCCCACGAGGTGAGATTCTCGTTCTGGAAGAAAAGCAGATGGATGAGATCGTGGCTGAGCTTGAAAAGGCCGGATATGTCTGCAAGCGCGATGATGATTTGCTCAATGCTGGAATCACCCTCGACTTCGATCCGGATGACTATCCGTGGGTTGATGAAGAAGATGACGATGATGAGGATGAGGAGGAAGAGGATGACGAGTGAAACGTCACTCACCGCTGATGACCTGAAAAAGGGCACCTGGGTTCAGTTGTCCAATGGGTGGTTCGGTATTTTGATGGATAACAAAAAAGGGAAGATACGTCTTGCTGAAGTTCAAGGAGAGTATGTAGAAATTGGACCGATCCGAACCCTCGACATTGCCAAAGCCAAGTTCAATGGTGAATGGGTTGAGGTCAGGAACGTTGGTTGAAAACAAATTTTTCATGGATTAATCTTGTGACTGGAAACGCACACATTCTAACTGGAGCATAATGGTTGATTACATAGACTCTTCACTAAAAGATATTCCCTTGGAACAATTAGGATTGTCTGTATTGGCAAACAATTCCCTGAGACGGGCTGGCTTGGTATCAGTGTATGACGTTTGTCAGCGAATTAAGGCCGATACTATTTTGACAATTAAAAATGTTGGTGCCAAACACAATACAGAGATTATCGAAAAAACTAATCAGTTTCTATTGTCATACGATTCGTCACCTCTGGAAACCAATCAAGTATCTCCTGACTTGATTACAAATCCTTTGCCTGTCAAAAAAACTGAGGGTTTCAATCTTCCTGACATCTCATCCATTGCAAATCTTCAATTGGCAACCTTGAAATACCGTCTCGGATCTGAGACAGTCTCTGCTTTGGAAGGTGTGGGCGTTGAGAAAATCCAGGATTTCCATGCTTTAGTCAATAGGTACATAAATTTCCTTGGGTCAGGCAGCGATTTAACATCAACGATCATTTGCGAGTTGGTTATGCTAGTTAGTGATTTGGTAAAAACTGGGAGTTTGTCAGAGAATTGTTTTGTTGAATCGACGACACTATCAGATTTGATTTGCTGGCAACCGACAAATGATAACGAAAGCGATCATAAACTCCAGTTACTAAAACGCATCCTTGAAGAAAAATCTTTATCCAACGAGATCAATTGGTATACAAGCGCGTTGACCGATCGTCAAAGAGAAGTTTTTTTGGACTACTCTTTCCATGATCTGACACTCGAAGCAATCGGAGCCAAGCAGAGCGTAACAAGGGAACGTATTCGCCAAATTGTTAATGATGCAGCGAACAAATTACGGCATGCCTTGGATTCCAGCTTGAAAGCATACATTTCCACTTCCTTTGAAATAGCAAAAGAAATGGGATCTTCTCTTTCCAGAGATAGTTGGAAAGGCGAGTTGATCCAAAGGCAGATCCTGACGGATAATGATAAGGAATATGTATTTTTTGATTTTTTCATAGCCTTGTTAAAGAACAAAATCACATCCCAAAGCATATTTGGTGTCCCGGAAAATGTTCAGTTAATTTTGAAGAGTGAGAGTTCACACCCAGTTTATGTTATCAGTGCACTTAGCGGTGATATTCACAAAGAATTGAAGGAGATCGAACGGATCGTCAAATTTACCGGCGGAATAAGCGCTGAACGAGCCATACAAATCATAGGTTGTGAATCCAGCGAAATTGCTGAATTACTGCGAGTGATTAACCTATATGAGGCTTTTCCAAGCTGGTTTACATCGGTTGCCAAGGCAGATTTGAACAAGAACACACCATTATTCCGGGCTGGGTTAATGATGATGCAAACCTGTGGTCCCCTTCCTTTCGATTCTTTTTGCGATGGACTGCAACGATATGTTTCTCGACATTACGAGGAAATCGCTCCACCTGAGGTTATCAGAATCTTTTTTCAGAACTTTGATTTCAAGGTCAATAATGACATTGTTTCTTATTCCGGAAATGAGCAAACTGAAATGCCAGAATCTGAAGGTTTGATACTCCAATTGCTATCAGTGAGAGGACCCGTCCTTAATTTCCAGGAAATTGTTGAATTCTTTATAACAAACGGCAAATCCTTTGCGACAGCTACAACCAAAATTATGCCGCGCTCCCCAATCATTGAGAAAGTTGAGCACAGTCTCTATAAACTCCGTGGTAGCAAAATCTCTCCTCAGGATATTGAAACAGCAAAATCCAGGCTGGAAGAAAATACCATGAACCCTGAGGTAATCTATGGGTCGGATGGCATCGTCCGCTATCGACTGACTCTGGGGTCGTGGGCGACTGGTGGGGTTTTGAGTATTGGTCGAACTTGCCGGCCTCTGCCAGATTTCCGAGAAGGTTGGCCGGTATATGTTGATGATGAAGCGGTTGGCACTGCCCGAAGGGATGATTATCTAATCTGGGGGCTCGCTTCTGCGCTTAATAGACTTGGCTCCAAAATCGGTGACCGGGTTGAGCTGGCGTTTGACATCTTCAACGGACCAAGAATAAATTTTCGGATCGTAGGGGAGATAATTGACTAACTTAGGTTCTGACAGTCGACCGCGTGGATGCGAAGATATAGGAATAACCTCGATTTTACTAATATTACAGTGGATTTTGATCCGGATAACTAGCCGTATATTGAACAAGGATAGGTACTACAAAAAGGGAGATTGATATGCCTAATTGGTGTGAAAACGAGCTGAAGGTGACAGGGCATAAGGAAAGCATCGATGCATTGCTCAACCTGATCAAGAGTGATGATTTAAGCTTTGACTTTGAAAGGGTAATCCCACATCCAGAAGGTATCAAACACAACTCAGAAGAGGGCTACTTTTTTCGAGTCAATAATTGGGGAACCAAGTGGCGATTGGAGGAAGAGAGTATAAGCATTGATCGAGAATCAGACCAAGAAACTTGTATTAGTTTTGATACTGCCTGGGCGCCTTGCTTACCAATTGTTACCAAACTCGCGGAACTTTTCCCAGCGTTGAAGTTAAAGTACACCTATGGAGAATCGGGAATAGATTTTAGTGGTTTTGCCACCTTTGAAAATGGAAACTTGATTGATAGTGGGGACGGTGAATATAACGATTACACAAGGGCTTGGTACGAGCAAGATCAAGACGAAGATGATGATCAGGACGAAGACATAGAAGAAGAGAAGATTTGTGGTGAAAATGAGGATGCAGAAATACAAACAGTGGCTTCAACAGAACCTGGTTTTTCTAATACTTTTGATGGATCCAAATGGATAATTACAAAAAAAGATGATGGGACACTGAAAATTGAGAAATATCTTGGCAAAGACTCATCCCCAGTGTTTCCCCAAGGGGCGTCAGAAATTGGTATTTGTGCTTTTGCAGGTTGTTCTAACCTGAATTCCTTGGCAATCCCTGGCGGAATTAAGGTTATCGCCGCTTATTCTTTTGAAGGCTCAAGTCTGACCTCAATAGTAATACCTGGAAGTGTCGAAGAAATTGGCGAGGGTGCTTTTGAGGGTTGTAAAAATCTATCTTCAGTAATCCTACAAGAGGGAATAAAGTATATTCATGAGAATGCGTTTAACGAATGTTCCAACCTCTCATCAATCGTGATCCCAGGAAGTGTTCTGGAGCTTTATGAAGCCTTTAATTGGTGTACAAATTTATCCTCAGTGACTTTCGAGCAAGCTATGGAAGATGTGGAAGGTGGTATGTACATTGGCGGAAACGTTTTTAACGGCTGCATAAACCTTCAATCTGTAAGAATGCGAGGGAGTGAACACAGGATCGGTGGTGATATGTTTAAAGGATGCCCCAATGTGGTAATTCATGCTCCAAAAGGGAGTTCTGCAATCGAGTATGCAAAAGAGAATGGATTACCTTACATAGAGGAATGACAATTGCTCAATAGTTATCTTGACAACTCATTTTTCCTCTGGGTAGAGGAGAGTAGATTTGAACAGCAACTATGAAAGTTATATTGCTTTACCGCGGGTGAAGACCATGACCACAAACCTCATCATCGCTCCACCAGCTTCCAAATTTCTCGTCCCTAGAAATTGTCGTGAGAATAAAAGAACCACTTGAAAAACCTACAGTCATGATCAAAAAGAATGGATGCAGAGGAGTATTGTAATTGGGCTCAGACCAAAATAACAACTCAGGCTGTCTTTTTCCTTTCGGGGATGACTTCTTGCCGATCTTCATGTTCTTCTTCCACCTCAACCAACCGAATCCCGCCGCGTCTATTTTCGATGAGGAGGATGAAGATGTTCAAGACCCGAGTGAGGACGAAGACGAAGAATAGGGGAGCTATGTCATCCAAATTGATCAACTCATTAATAAATTTTCGATTAATCCTCATTACAAAAGTAATGAATGCGATAGAATCAACTCGAAGCAGTTGTTTTTTTATTTCTGTATCAAGTCTTCAACAATAAGGAGAGGGTAATTTGAGCGAAGATTTCACATTTTTTCAAAAACAAAAAGGCAAATATAAAGACCACCCGCTAGTGAGTCGGAGTCTGAGTTTGGGAATAGACTTTCTACACATCAACCACGATATCACAATCCCAGGAGGACAACATCATGGCTGCAAGTACTAACAATACCCATTCTGAAAGTAATGAAGTTGTAGTTTCACCACCAGTAGACGGCTCCCACATAAATCTGAACGAAATCATTGGTAATAAAGGAGGTCTTTTCTCCAGGACCAAACCAGTGGACGTTCTCATCCTTGAGGACGGCCTCTACACGCTCTCCGAACCCATCGCCATTCACACATCCCTCAAAATGATGGCCAGGAATCCTAATAAAGCCATTATCAAGAACGAAAATTTACCCAACTTGCTAACATTCACCGGGGACGGCAAACTTATCCTGAGCGGTATCCTTTTTATCATTGGGAATCCGAAGATCCAAAGCAATACGGTCGTCATCAAGTCTGGCAACCTCGAAATGTCCGGATGTGGCGTCGGCGGCGCGTTTGATCCCAAAATAACGAAGCGTGACTTTGGCGCTGGTCTGCTCCTGCTGGGCAATGCTTCAGCCACGGTTTCCAACACTGTTCTTAACGGGAGCATGTTGGGAATTTCCCTGCAGGGCAATTCATCGGCGAAAATCGTCAGCTGCAATTTTTCAGGCAATGGGTATGGATTGGTGCTGAGGGACAAAGCTCATGCGGAATTGCTATCCAACGAGTTTGAAAACAATTATGAAACTGGTGTGATGGTGTACGACAAGTCAAGTCTCATCTCCAGCGGAGATTCGAGCCACAACAACAAGCAAGGGATCGGGTTCTTGTTTAATGCCAAAGGCACGGTGGAAAACGCGGCATGCTACGAAAACCAATACCATGGGTTCTTTATTAACGATAGCTCACAGGTCACGCTCAAGAACTGCAAGAGCTATTCGAATGCTTATAGTGGCATTGCCATCTATGGTGACTCCCATTCTGAAGTCCAGGATTGTGAATGTTATCAAAACTCTCATAGCGGTTTCGAGATCGCGGAGCACGCTAAAACCACACTCACAAACAATAAAATTTACAAAAACAATGATGCCGGAATTTATCTGGATGACACTGCTGAAGCCCAGATCATCGGAAATGAAATTTTTGAGAATGATGTGGCTGTGAATGTAAACGGAAAAAACACCATCACGATTGACCAGTGCAAAATCCATCACAATTCGAGTTTCTTAAGCTACAACATATTGAGTGAAGTGAACCAGGGTGACAACGAGGTCTTTGAGAACGACGCCGAAGAGGATGAGGACGAGGATGAGGAAGAGGGCGAGAGCGTAGATCTGGGTGGTTTTTTGGCGAGGTTGTTTGGGGGAGCAAATGTGAGCAGCGACGATGACGATGATGATGAAGAAGATGATGACGATGAAGATGAAGACGACGACGAAGACGATGATGACGATAGCAATGGTCAACAGTTTTCAATAGGTTTTGGATTGGGGTCAGATGGCTCAGTGACACCTCTCGAGGGTGATGGTAGCGGAGGTCTTTCCTTCTCCTTCACACTTGATCAGGACGGGGAAGATGTTCCTGAAGTCAGATGCCCGAAATGTAAAAATAAAGACACAGACGTCCTGGATTGGGATGCCGACACTTACAAGTGCAATTCCTGTGGGCACGAATTTGTGCCTGAGATCTACAAAGCGCTGGATTCTGCTGAGGAGTATGTAAATCGCGCCTGGGGCAATTTCAAGCAAAGAAATTATAAAAGGACCATCAAAGATTGCACTTCAGCCATCAAGTTGGATCCCAACTTAACGCTTGCCTATACGATTCGTGGAAAAGCACTTGGGGCAAGAGAAGAATATCAAGAGGCAGAAAAAGATTTTAGCGAAGCTATCCGAATTTCTCCTGATGACGACAACGCCCATTTTAGCCGCGGCGAGACCAGGTTATATCTGGAAAAATATGATGAGGCTATCGAGGACTTAAGCGCTTCCATCGGTTTTGACCCAGATTTTGCTGACACATACGTACATCGGGCAAACGCATATTTTAAAAAAGAGAATTATCCCCAAGCCATTGAGGATTTCTCAGAAGCAATAGAGCGCGAACCAGACAATGCCTCTGCCATCTTCCAAAGAGGATATACCTACAGCATGCTCGGTCAAGATGATAAAGCTCTAGCGGATTACAACGCTGCCATTGAGCTGGATCCGGAAGATGAGGATTCGTTTGTTCGCAGAGCAGAATTGCATGAAAGAAATGACCGCTATCAGGAAGCCATCACGGATTACAAGAACTTTTTGCGTAGTGCTGGGGGCGAACCTGACCCGGAAATAATCGAAAGGTTAAACGCCCTTCAACTTAAGGTTGACCCAAACGCAGAACCTGTAGCTTTTAATCCCGATGAGGAAGTGTCCATTTGGGAGGATGTCACATTGTCAGAGGATTCCAAGGTATACCGGTCAGAGGAACGTGGTGAAAAGTTACTTGAGCAAGGTGATTTTGCTGGGGCACATAAGGAATTTTCTGACTTTATCGCCCATCAACCCAAAAATGTTGCGGCCTACATCCACCGCGCCTGCGTCAGTTTCGCGGCTGGTAATTGTGAGGGAGTCATTGAAGACTTTTCCGGCGCAATCATCTGCGGTGCAGCTATTTATCCGCAAAAGGGCCCATTTTCCGATTCAGTGGATCCAAGATATGACCAAATTCATCTCCTCAGAGCGTTATCTTACGCTTTAGCTGGTCAAGAGGAGAATATTCTTCCAGACCTGATCGCTGATGCCAAATCCAATTTTGATAAATCATACACCAGCAAGAATTGGTCAAGGCGCTCTTCAAACTTGACCGCCAACGATGCGGCAGCTGGGAAGTTTGTACGGATGGTCTTAAAAGAAACCGAAAATAATCGCACACCTGTTCAAGACGCTTTGTTGGCACGCCTTACTAACAATGTGGAAGATTTTGGAACAGCTACTGAATTATTGGTACAAAACGATCCTCAAAACCCGATCTTGATATGGGCGTTTGGCCTTAACCAAGAGGGTAATGAAGACCATCCGGTCATTTGGGATGTACCCCTCAGTTATCCGGACGACAACGCAGAGATACAATTCGTGCGCGGGCTCAAAAGCATGACTGCTGGTGAATTTCAGCGGGGAAAAGAATTAATGGTCGAGGCCATCAGATTGGACCCAGATAATGCTGAGTATCATGAAAAATTAGGTGTTTTCCTGGCAAGGGCAAATGAACAGGATGACGCAATCGGTCACCTAACGAAAGCGATCGAATTGAATCCAAATGCTAAAGACGCGTATTTCTATCGTGGTATCGTACACAAATTCAGGGATGAATTTTCTGAGGCTCAGGCGGATTTCCTTCAAGTAATTGAACTTGAAAGCGCTCCAGGAAACACTTTCTCAGAGGATGCCCGACAACAAATCGATGAACTCAAGGCATTGGAAGCGAAGAAGGAACATTTTCAGAATTTGAAAGCCAAACAGAATGAGCCTCTCGAAACCGCGGCAAAATACATTGAGCGAGGTCAAACCTACCTAAAAACTGGCGAATGGGAGAAAGCTTATCTGGACTTTGGCGAGGCCATCAGGCTTGAACCGACCAATGCCGAAGCCTTCCGTTTTCGCGGAGCATCCCTTTACAAAATGGGAGAGGCTGAATTAGCAATAAAGGATTACAGCCAGGCAATCAAACTTGACCCTAATAACAGCGACTTACACCTCAGCCGAGGCATTCTGCAGGCAGATTCTGGCGATTCCGATGACGCTCTGGTGGATCTCAACGAAGCCATTCGATTGGACCCCAGCAATGCCATGGCTTACCATATGCGCGCAAAGGTGCATGCTGAGGCTTGGTACGATGGGGACAGCATCGACCAGGCTACTGATGATTTTGAAAAAGCCATCGAGCTCAACCCCAATGATCCTCAGGTTTACGTCTCAAGGGCTGAATTCTGGGGGCAACCCTGTTTCCGAGGCGCAGAGGACGATGCTCTTGCTGATCTTGATCAGGCCATCCGCCTGGCACCGGACAATGCCGAGTACTATCTGGCGAGATTCAAAGTCAAGGCCAAGCTAAACGACGCTACTGGCGCTTCGGAGGACCTGACCAAGGCCTTCCTGCTCGATCCAAGCAATGAAGAGGTAAAGGAGTCGGTCCAAAAATTGACCTCTGGGAGCGACAAAGCCCAGGCTGCGATTTTCGCCCAAAGTGGACTCGACAAATACCAAGGCGAGGATTATGAAGGCTGTATCCATGATATGTCAGAAGCAATCAAAAATGATCCAGGCACAGAAGTCTACTTCAGCTTACGCGGCCTTGCTTACAATCAATTGGATATGGAGGATGAGGCTTTGTCAGATTTTTCAGAGGCAATAAACTTGGACACAAAGAATGATGAAATCTTTTTAAAACGCGGAATTATTTATGCTGAAAGAGATTTACCTGATGAAGCTCTTGGTGACTTTGATAAGGCAATTAGCCTGGGATCAGAAGAACCGATCGTATTTCTCCGGCGAGGTTTCTTGTATTTGGAAAAAGAGTTGATTGATGAGGCCATTAATGATTTCACAAAAAGCATTGAATTGGATCCAAGCTTAATGTCCTATGTAGCCCGTTCAAATGCATACCTCCAACAAAAATCCTACGATCTTGCCATTTCTGATATGTCCAAAGCAATCGAGCTAGATCCGGGATATGACAATGCTTACCTGCAACGAGGATTTAGCTATCAACAGCTTGAAGATTACAAATCCGCTACTGAGGATTATGAGGTGTATCTTCGGATTACTGAAGATGATGATTTCCGAGAGGAAATAACTGAATTGATAAAGGAGTGGAAAGATAATGAGGCTCCAAATTCCTCTCATAAAAGGGAAGAGGTTAATGTTGAGAAAAAACAAGATTCCACCTTAAATGATATTCAGCAACCCTCCCCAGAAACTCAAAAAACTCCACTCTCGATTACCGAGACCCGGATGCAAATGGGAAAAAACGCGCTTGAGAAGGGGCTCTACCCAGATGCAGTTCTGAATTTCGACAAGGTGATCAAAAAAGAGCCCTATAATTGGGAGGCAACGATTTACTATTGGCGGGCAGTTGGTGGCCAAACTGACTTCGAAAATGAGGCTTGGGATATTTTCTTTGAGAATATCAACCAAATCAAAAGTTATATTTTAAATCGCCTTACCGGTAATGAACGCCAAGAAGCTCTATTACTCATTGCTGAATCAGTTCACTGGTACACAGATCTATTTATGAACCTTGTCAAAGAACGCCGCGACAAACGGCTCTACGATCTTGAAAACCAGGCAGACATCAATACTCTGCTTGGCAGCATCAATATGTTCTTCGGAGGAATAGGTCGCTTGGAGGATTCGCTAACATTCCTGGATTCGATGCAGGAAATAGAGTTCCAGGGCATTAAGCATGCGATCAATAAATCCAAAATCGACTGGATTACCACACTTTGTGAGCCTGTAAAAGCTCGGATGAGACCCTCAAAGGATGGCTTTGCCTACACAGGCATCCCTGATGATGTCCGGTTCAAATATATTGCCAAGTACGAAACAATATTGGATGAAATCGTTAAAGTTGAACCGGAGTATAAACCCGAAAAACTGATCGATCGCCTGACAGCGCCAACGAGCACGCAAGAAGCCCTTAACCGACCAGCTGAATTAGCCAAGAAGCAAATTTCAATAGACAAAGCAAGGCAAATCAGAATTGCTGAGTTTGAGAAACAGAAATACTGGGAAACGCATCCAGAAGAATATGCTGCATACTTGGAAGAAGAAAAGCGAAAAAAGGAAGAGGAAAAAGCCCGGGTGTTGGCTGAGGAGCAGCGTAATGTGGAGGCACGTAAAGCGCGTGCTTTAGCGGAACAAAAACGCAAACAAGAGTTGTTCGAAGAACGCAAACAAAAACTGCAAAAAGAGATTGATGAACACAATCTCAAACTCGAGGTGCTAAAGCGTGAGACTGGCAGTGAGATTGAGCGGTTGCGAAAAGAACGCGATAGCCTAGGCTTCCTGGCAATGGGCAAAAAGAAGGAGATTGACCAAAAGATCCATTCCTTAGAAAACCAGTTCTTAGACTTTGCCACCAAAGCCGAAGCACTCAAAAAACAGTTGAAGGATCTGAAACCTTAAGAAGCAAAACCATCAAGCAATCCGCCGGTGAAGTTCACCGGCGGATTATGGTTATCCTACGTTTGTAGTTTGAGGAATGTGTTTGAGCCAGGTGTACCGTGCTTGCATGTACGATTTCCAGTCCTGCATTTCCTCAGTTTCAAACCATCTGAAAAGATCTTCCGCATGCACGCTGATGAAACTCCCCTCATCTTTGATCAATCTTTTCCAGACTCCGGTTGATGTAGCCCCCAAGCCTATCAGCAGTGGCGAGGTGATCCGTTTGAAGTCGCCATTTGCATCCGGTGAGATGTGCAGCAGGCTGACTACATCCGCACCCATCTCGTGAGCATCTTCCATCCTGGCTGCAAGGAACTGCTGGCGCATGAATTGGTAGAACGGCTCGTAATAAAGCGCGTCGACACCTGGCAGCAGGTCCGTGTCCACGATGCAGTCCGGGTCATCAAACAGGTGCTGATAGATTTTCCGCCGGTCTGTGCCGCTTGTGGAAAATCCGAGGTAGCTGCCTCCGTAGGACTCGGTGTATTTCCACTCGATCAGTACTGCCTGCCGGATTTTATCCCTGTCCTCAAACATGACGATCGTGTCGGCGCTGGTGAAGTTCGCTCCGCGCGTGCGGTTACCGGTTTTGGACGCACGTTCACCCAGGTAATTTTCTGCCCCGATCCACTCAAAGGAAACGTAGAGTCCATCTTCAACCGGGATCATATGGTCTATTTGCGGGAAAACCGATCTCAATAAGTTAGCCAGCTCAATGGGTTTATCCGTGAATGGAAACAGGAAATTGACACACGCGACCTGGGAGCTGCACAGGTGATTGCTCGGTTTTCCATTCTGACCCTGATGCCAGGCAATGTTGTGATTTGCGAAAAACGCCATGGCCGCTTGCCGGATTGGGGGAAAGAGGTTCTCCTCCGCGTATTCCGAGGGTAGGCAAAACGGGCGGGGCTTGCCTTTGAATAGACCGTCAACTTTAGCATTCTCTGAAATAGTATCAGAAAGGGCTTTAAACCGAATTTGTTTAGGTTTTTCGCTTTCGAGAAATTTACCCATTTAGGTTCACACTACGCGCTTTTCTCTTTTTTCCTGTTGGATCTCCCAAATTCTTTTTTGAAGCTCCACTTCTTCAGGTGTCCATGTGTGTTTTACATTCTCTGCGTGTCGTTTGACATCAACCCAGGTCCGATTAATCACGTTCGGTTGTTTTTCAGGGTCATCAGAATTGGGGTCACCCATGTGCCAGTATTTTCTATCACAAAAATAGGGTAGTGTCAAGTTTTTTTCGCACATTTGATTTAACTTGGTAAGCAATCCTCCAATAATTGCATGTTCAAATATGTTTTGCTGCCCCACTCAGACTGCTCCATGTGTCTGAGCCTGGCACATACCAG
>Ga0255343_1001555_pt1 | contig 30127 bp, 21 predicted proteins | sample wastewater_treat_4_FD_192413 | JGI IMG/M metagenome (GOLD analysis project Ga0255343, IMG submission 192413) | Wastewater microbial communities from Lulu Island WWTP, Vancouver, Canada - plant16 | ecosystem: Engineered > WWTP > Wastewater > Unclassified | place: Canada: Vancouver, British... | reverse complement strand
GTATTCTTGCACTGCCGCTATGCGTTCTTCATCTGTTAGCTTACTTCCTCTTGACATAAAATAACCCCCTTACAGCTTTCACACGCTTTTGTTTTTTCGTGTGTCTACTTTAAGGGGATTATATCATGAAACGTTCAGGGGCAAAACTGTATGTACGTTTTACTCGCTCACAACAGGAATCCATATCTGGCTCTTGTAGTCGGGAGACAGCATATCTCCGTCGGGGTAAGCCTCGATGTCCATTTCGTAGGTGGGAGTGTAGTCCGATGTGGGGAAGAACTCCGCACAAAGCTCGTGCCAGAGCTGCTGTATAGCCTCGGGCATGGGACCTGTACACTCTGCCACTACCCACGTCCTTGCAGGGATAGTATTCACACGGAAGCCCTCGGGAGCGACTGTATCGGGAGCACACTCTACAGCGATACCGTAGTCGAATGTCTCGGCGTCTGTGAGACCGTTGCCGTAGCAGGTACCGTAGATAAAAGTGCTGTCGGCTGCGTGTTCAAGCAAAGTGGTGATAGTGCCGTCGGAGTGGGCTCTACCCCAGAATTCGGGGATAGTGTTCTTGTTCTGTTCACCAACAACTGTGTGCTGCTCCACCTTTTCAAGCACTGTGAATGCTTCCTTTTTAACGATGTTATAATTCATGGAATTACCGCCTTTCAAAATGATCTGCACCTTGAAACGGGAAAATGAACGTAGCCTGCCGCCCTCACGCTTAGCCTCAGTAGGCGTTACGCCGTGGAAGCGTGTGAACGCTCTTGTGAAGCTCTCAGGCGACTCATAGCCGTATTTCAGCGCCGTGTCGATGACCTTTGCGTCCGTTTTCATAAGCTCACTGCCGGCAAGTGTGAGCCGCCTGTTACGGATATATTCGCCTACGGTGATACCGCACAGTATACCGAATATCTTTTGGAAATAGTAGGGCGAGCAAACCGCCTGACTTGCGACCTCCGCCATGTCAAGCTCGTCGGTGATGTGCACTTCGATGTAGTCGATAGCTTTCTGAATACCTGTGGCTAAGTTCATTGTTTTCCCTCCTTTAGTGTAATTCTATTATAACATCGTGAGAGTTTGCTGTCCTGATATTTTGTGGCTTTTGGTGTCAGGCTGCTTCTTACTCGTTATCAGCAAGAATCTCGATATAATTTATGTCATTTTGTCTGTAATACCAGCCATTTGATAGCCCGATTCCAGCAACATCATCTCCGCTGTCCCATTCTGATTCGTATAAATCTACAGTTCCAATAAACTCATTATTGTCTTTGTCAACTAATTTAATTTTTTTAAACTGTGTTTTGTAAAGAATCAAAGAATCAAAAGGATTTTTATCATCTATGTAATAAGCATAGTTCTTGACTAAATCGAACCATGCAAAAGGATATTTATATTCTTTGCTATCTCCGTCAATATTCTTTATTTCAACCATTTCTTTACCGTTTAATTTGTTTCTGCATCTGACGGCGTTATAAATTATACCTTTTTTTAATCCGTGTATTTCTTCTTCAAAGACAAACTTTAATTTGATAGTTTTATCGTCTGACATACAGTACACCTCTATATAATTATTATACGCAGTTTCTTTTAAAATCCACCCTCACCAATGCCTTGCCATTCGGCAGTGGACAGGACTCCTGAAATATCAGCGAGTAGCCTATCTCCTCCATGGCAGCCGTGAGTGCCGCTTCTTCCATTTGATGATGAACCTCGTCAAGCCTGTCGAAAGCTCGCAGGTACGGCGACTCCGACACCCACTGCTCCTCGTCGGTGTTTATCTGTATCACGCAGGAAACGTACTCGGGAGCGGTCTGCAAAACGGCTCGCTGAAACGCTCCGTAACCGATGTACTCGATAAGCAGGTTCGCTATCAGAAGCTGTGCCTGTGGGAGCTTCTCTGCCTCGTTTATAAGGTCGATGTGCAGGCACTCCAGAACTCCCGAAAGCTGAGTATATCGCTGAGATACCGCGCGGAGATAGTCCGCATTGATGTCCACACCGTAGACCCTGCGGAACTTGTCGGTGCCGATGTGTTCAAGTCCGTTTCCGCCTGCAACTCCCAGAACTGCGGCAGTCTCCACAGGGTAGGCGGCGAACTGCTCCTGCATTATGGAATCGAGAGCCTGAAGCTGCCGCACAGAATCAAGGCTCATGTGCTTTTCGTAGTCGTCAAGACTTATTTCTTCCCATGGGTTGCTCATATACAGCACCTTTCCAAATCGTATTCATCATTTATCAGAAAATAGTCAAGTCCGTAACTGATACAGCCGCGGAGATATTCCTGATTGTCCTGTATTACGTCCTTGATACTGAGGTCATTGGAGAGCCTTTTCTCGATAGCGTTCCCGAAGCTGACAATGTCGCGAAAATGGCTGGTTATGTAGCTTTCACTCATAACAAGGCAGATGTATTTTATCTGCGACAGATAGTCGGCGTCAAAGCTGTTCTTCCAGTCAAAGGGAATATAACAGCCCTCGATTATGAGATCCTGTTCGTTTTCAATGGCAGTCTTTATCATCTCTTTCAGGATATTCCAGAGGTATGCCGTCAGCTTGTCGTCGTCATAGGGAGTGAGCTCGGTCTGACCGCTTCTTATAAGTCCCATTTTCAGGTGGTCGATAGACAGGTAAGGGTACTTGTATTTTTCAAGCAGTTTCTGTGCAAGGAGCGTTTTCCCTGTATGCGAAGCACCTGTTATCAGTATTATCATAGTAGCCGCGGCTCCTTTCTGATAGTTTCCATAATTATATCATATTTGGGGGAGTTTTTCAATAAAAAATAGCTCCTGTCCGTGTGGATGTGAGCTGTTTACAGCGTGAACTGTTGCGCTTTTTGCAACGGTTCATTTTTCAGTTGTTGTAAATAATACAACAACTCATAGTAATGTGCATTTTCTGCACTTTGCTTTTGGCGGTCGTACTGAGACTTGAACTCAGACATCGGGATTCCCCGATTACTCACAGTTTAGCAAACTGTTGCCTTAACAGTTAGGCTTATGCGACCTTGTAGAAAACTTCATGTAAAGCATAACTTCATGCGCGGAAACAGTCTGACGGCTCATAAGAACTGAGCCGCGAAACTGCCTGCGGGGGCTCCCCGCTGGTGACGGATGCGGGGTTCGAAACCGACATTTAGAGGTTGAGAGCCTCTTGTCCTGACCGATTAGACGAATCCGCCATGTGTCTCCGCTCAGAAACTGGCGGAGATTATTATTGGTGAGCAAGGTAGGAGTTGAACCTACGGTGTTTCTACGTCACGGATTTACAGTCCGCTGCAATCGCCACTATGCATACTTGCCCATGTGGGGTAATCGAAGAGAATCGAACTCTCATTTTCAGAGCCACAATCTGACGTCCTTCCATTAGACGACGACCACCATAAATAATTATATTATCTTCCGTAAGCGAAAGCAGACTATCGCTTTTGTACGGAGTGAGCGAGCCTGCGAGCGTCAACGTGAACAGCGTGCGCCCGCTTTACGCTGGTGACGGATACGGGGATCGAACCCGCTATTTAGAGATTGAAAGCCTCTTGTCCTGACCTGTTAGACGAATCCGCCATATATCTTCGCTCAGAAATGAACAGAGATTTGTATTGGTGGGCAAGGTAGGAGTCGAACCTACGGTGTTTCTACGTCACGGATTTACAGTCCGCTGCAATCGCCACTATGCATACTTGCCCATTTATCGTCACTCATATTCTGGTGACGATTATTATCTTATCTATCGGCACATCAAACATATCCGCCAGTATTATCAGATTATCGATAGTGGGAACAGCGTCCCCACGCATCCACTTGAATATAGCCTGCGGAGTATTAAAACCGCATTGGGCCTGCACATCGGATATCTTGAAGCCCTTGGATTTTATGATATTCTTTATGTTAGTGCCTGTTGCCTTTACGTCGATTATAGGCATCGCGAGCCACTCCTTTCTCTGTATTATGATAAAACAAAAACACCGCCTGCTTACATACAGACGGTGTTTATCATTTGTATGGATTACAACACAAAGAAAGTGCTCTCCGAAATGACTATCCACTACGTTTATCTGTATGCAGCACAAACAAAGTCTCTTCACTCTCGTAATAGAAACTTGTCTCATAATATTCACTGTACAGATAAACCTTAGCAAACTGTCTCATTCTGGGTAACTCCTTTCGTAATTATTCTTGATACAGTGGTCGCTTCCGACCGTTCCTGTTCTGACTTTACCTGTATTATAACATAGCTTTTCGGAAAAAGCAAGTAACCCATGGGTATATTTAATAAAGCTATTATATAAATGATTACTTAGATAATACCTTGTACTTTCCAAGGTATTATCTGCCATTCACCATTATTTCTCCAAGGTGAAGCAATTTCGTCATTTTGATTTACATATTCGATTCCAAATTCTAATGGTTCAGTTATGGTTTCATCCTCTTTTTTCCATGTTGCTTTAGTTAATATGCGTGTTAAGCAAGATCCACGCTCTTCAATCTCTTGTATTTCAAAATCAATTAGTTGTTTTGAAGAAAAAAGCCTTTTGCATTCGCCGGCTCTTTTGCTGTCTGTACCTTCATTTGAAAATAGTTTCTTCAAATGTTTGGATAATTCACCGTAGTTTCTTTTTTGCCAAGCTTCAAATGTTTTTATTATTGGTATGACGTAAGGATATTGTTCGCAGTCTTCCAATTTTGGACATCGCGGAATATCTTGCCCAATGATAATTTTATGCGGTTTCCATTCAGAAACTATTTTCCTGTCCTCCCGATTTTGTTTAATTTTAGACAGAAATACTGAGAGAGGAGGAGGGTTATTCTCTTTTTCAAACTTCACTTTTCTATTAGCTTCATTGGATTTTAGTTGCATCCAATCCGCCAGGGCAAATAATAATGCTACACACTTACAAGAAACATATTCGTTTCCATAATTAAGATCTCTTCCATGGAGTATTCCATTTCTGTATGGCATTCTGATTTCTTCTGCATTTGTTTTGGTTCTTTTTTGTGTGAATATTTTTTTGATTTTCTGAAGTGAATCATCACATCCAACTAAACAATCCCACGCCGAAACATCTGTACCGTCAGCAAAGAAACCTTTGCTACGTGTATAATCGTTAACTGCTCCATCAATTATTATTAAAAATAGCGGAACGCTTGCGTAATAACGTTCATCAAAATGATCGTCGAATGCTTTTTGAATTAAATCGAATCTATCCATAAATGGCTTAGCTTTATTCTTTATCCGATGAATTTCTTCTTTAACATCGCTTATATAAAATGATAATAAAACTTTTTCTCCTTCATCCTTGCTTTGAGTTTCATACGCAATAACAGCTTTTTCAGCTACTTCTATATTCATAGAATCATACAAGCACCAACCTGAATCAGAAAAATATTTATAATATTTTTCGATTACTTCAATTGAATGATTTAATTGATTCTCTATTCTTTCCGCTTCTTTTCTTTGTTCTTTAGTCATTAAAAAACGAAATAGTTTTGAAGCTTGTATCTCAGCTTTCAATTTTTGAACACTATGCAGATTGCTGTCCATAACGAATCTCCTTTTCTTAAAAAGCAAGCTTATTATCAAACTAATACATCTGTTCATGAATTATCTCCACCAACCCCAAATCCGCTGGCAGCCACTTTACGCTGTCAAGCTCATCCTTCGTGAGCCACCGTGCTTCCTGAGCCTCCAGCAGAACAAGGTCACCGCTGATGACCTCGCACCAGAAGCAGTCCATAGACAGGTGGAAGTCGGGGTAATCGTACTTGATAGTCTCGATAAGATCTCCAACTCTGATTGTGGTATCGAGCTCCTCTTGTATCTCTCTTACTAATGCTTGCTGTGGAGTTTCGCCATGTTCGATCTTTCCACCGGGGAATTCCCACATACCTTTGAATTCGCCGTATCCTCTTGCGGTTGCGAAAATGCGTTTTTTTCTGTAATGAATCGCATATCACGGCTGCAACTACTTTTATCGTTTTCATATCATCCCACCGTCAGCTGATTTGTTTTCCTCAGATACTTCGCAGGGATAGGCTTGCGGAGCTTCCACACCACGTTCATGGGCTTAGAGCCTTCAGACTTCACATAATCCGCAAGACCTAAGAAAGTGTAAGGTGCAGCACCCAGCTTATTGCTCTTGTATTCACGGACAAATATCATCACACTTGTACCCAGCTTACGGTGATTGATGTAACGCTGACCTGTCTTGCTTTCGGGAGTTATGGTGCTCTGGCTCTGCCAGTGGAACAGCTCGCTGTTAATGGAATAATCGTTGTACATCGTAGTGGGTGAATAGTCCTTGTCCGACTTGTTGAGCGTTACGAACAGCAAGTCGGTCTTTTTATTCTCCAGATACTTAACGCCCTCACGGACGGTATCAGGCTTCATGAAGTCAAGCGCCACAAGTATCTGATCTCTCGTATAACTGCAATGCACGTCCAGCGGACAGTCATAGTCCACCTGCACAGGCTCGTCAATAAAGTCTATCTTATCGTACTTGTAGTACATCAGCTCAAGCATTTCACTGAGCATCACAGGTGACTTTGCTATCTTGCGGAATCCCTCAAGCAGGTCGTTGAAACCGCAGTCCTCATAGGACTTCTGCCATATGGTGAACTGTAACATCTGCCACATTCTTTGCTGAACGCCGTCGAAATCGTCAATCGTGTATTTGTCAATTTCAGGCAGCTTGTCTATCACAAGTTCAATAAGGCGATGTGAGTCGATGTAGGAAAGTCGGGGCAGTGCCTTTGTGATGACCTCTTCAATATCTTCGGTGAAATTCTCTTTTACCTCAGCCTGCACACACAGCCTTGCAAAGCTGTTTTTCGTTCCGTATATCGCACTAAGTTCAAGGTTGTAGTAGTCAAGAAAATTGGCGAGAGTAAGTTGCTTTCCGCTATCTTCTGTGAAGTTCGCAAGGCGCTTTACAATAGCGCTCTTGTTGCCAACAGCCTGACTGATATTGTCGAGAATGTACTTCTGCGCCTGCTTTTCCAGCTTGATATAACAGCCCTTCGGCAGCAGAGGGAAGCCATTCTCAATCTCGTCCCTGACACTTCGCTGAGTGTTGCCGAGAAGAGCTGCAAACTTCGACTCGAAATTATACTTCATGTGTGCCTGACCGATGAAATCCAGCACCGTCAGGCAGTCCTTGCCATCGCTGAGACGAAGACCACGTCCAAGCTGTTGCAGGAACACAGTCAGGCTCTCGGTAGGACGCAGGAACATCACCGTGTTGACCTCGGGGATATCCACGCCCTCGTTGTAAAGGTCAACGGTAAAAATGAACTTTATCTCGCCATTCGCCAACTTATGCTGTGCCGAATCACGCTCATCTTTCTTGCTGTCGGCAGTCAGGGCGATGGACGGTATATTGTTCTGATTGAAACGCTGAGCCATATACTCAGCGTGCTCCTTCGACACACAGAATCCCAGTCCCTTGACCTTGTCCATGTCTGCAACGTACTTGTTAAGCTCTTTCAGGATAAGCATCACACGCATATCGTTGCCCGTGTAGATGTTTGAGAGCGCAGTCCTGTCATAACCTCCGCGAGACCATTTTATATCGTGCAGGTCAACATCATCGGACACTCCGAAATAATGAAAGGGACAAAGCAGCTTCCTGTCTATGGCTTCGGGCAGACGTATCTCCGCAGCGATACGGTCATCGAAATAGGGCAAAATGCTCTTGCCGTCCATACGCTCGGGAGTAGCTGTCAGACCGAGAAGTATCTTCGGCTTGTAGTATTCAAGCAGACGCTGATATGTAGGCGCAGCGGCGTGGTGAAACTCGTCCACGATGATAAAGTCATAGTAGTCGGGAGAGGTTATCCTGTCAAGGGCCTGAGAGTTGAAAGATTCAATGGAAATGAACAGGTTTTCAAGGCTTTCGGGCACGATGCCGCCAACGCACAGGTCGCCGAAATTCGCATCGTGGAGCACTCCGCGGAAGCATTTTATACTCTGCTTCAAAATCTCTTTTCTGTGCGCCACAAAGAGGAGACGAGCACGTCCGTTCTGCTGACGGAAACGCTTATAATCAAAAGCGGAAATGACGGTCTTGCCTGTACCCGTTGCGGCGACAACAAGGTTCTTCCAGTGATGACGTATCTCACGCTCGGCAGTCAGCTTGTCCAGAATCTCCTGCTGATAGGAAAATGGACGGATATCAAAGCTGTAATTATCGTCAGCGGAATGATACTTCTCCGCTTTGAGAGCCTGCATCAGATGCGTACGGTCATCGGGAGAATACAGCGAAAAATCCGTGCTGTTCCAGTAGTTCTCAAAAGTTGCATTTATTTTGCGGATGGTGTGTGGCTGGTCGTGAGCAGTGATTTTCAGGTTCCATTCAAGGCCGCTGGTCATGGCGGCATTTGACATATTCGATGAACCAACGTAAGCCGTAGTGAAGCCTGTGTCACGATAGAAAACATAGGACTTTGCATGAAGCCTTGTTCTCTCGGTGTCGTAGGAGACCTTGATTTCTGTGTGGGGCAGCTTGCTCAGTTCCTCAACCGCTTTCACATCGGTAGCGCCCATGTAGGAAGTGGTGATAACTCGTAGCTGACCGCCCCGAGCAGTGAACTCCTGCAATTCGTCAATGATAAGCACCAGTCCGCTCCATTTGATGAAGGACACAAGCATATCAATCCTGTCGGCGGAGACTATCTCCTTTTTCAGCTCGGTCATCATCTGCGGTTCATGACATGCACCTGTGAACAGGGAGCTCGATGCAAGAGAGGTTTCGGGACGTGTCATAGTTATGCGGCGTTTCATGGCGTCTGCATTGTTCTGCATATTGGCAACCGCAAGAAGCTGTTCTGCACGCTGGTCAACGCTCAATCCGTCAAACTCCTCGTCACCTGTGAGCTCTGTGACTGTCGAAACTATCCTGTTGGCAAGTCCCAGCTGACCTTCGATATCATCACCTGCAAGGCGTGAGAGTCCCTTCTCAATGACCTCAGAGAGATACCCTGCCAGCACCTGCGGTGCCTCCGCTTTGTCGATATTTCGCTTGTCGATAAGCTGACGGCTCTCGTCAAGCTCGCCTGACAGGTCTTTGTTTATGACCTGTTCGTATAGTCCTGGTCTGAGCATAGGGGGGGCACCTCCTAAATCATTTCATAGATTTTACAAGACTGATAAGTTCAGAACCTTTCCCTTGACATACAGCAGCAAAAATGCTGCATCCTTTTTCAGAAAGAACCCGATATATCTCATCACAGTATCTATAATTCTTACTTTTTGAAGTATTAAACCCGAGAGGCGTTGAAGATAGTATTATTACATCTGTTGATAATTTTATAGATGTTGCCGCATCAAGAACACCTTCAAGAATGCATTTGTTTGCAGAGCTTGTAGGGATATCTGTCTTTTTCAGCACCTTGCTTTTCCCTTTGTAGTACAATACGGCCTGATAACTGCCAACCTCCGCAACAGAATCACAGCTTCCGATAGACATAATGAAGCATTTGTCATTATGCTGCTGAATAAACTCTCTCACTGAAATGCCCTTTGGAAAATCGATGTTTTTAATATTATTCTTCTCGTGACGTTTTTTCTCATTATATTTTTCGTTTCTGTATGCAATTATATCATTCAGGTGGCTGAATACAAAAGATTGAGCTTCCTCGGTGTAAAAATTGATGTAATACTCATCTCCGTTGTCTCTCTGGCGATATTCGGAGGATATTCCGAGTTGTTTGCCTTTTTCGGTTGCAATACGGCTTTTAAGCTCACTTGGACACAGATAGCCTTCTGTTTCGAGCCAGTCATTTATCCATGTTGCAGAAAGCTTCTTAGTATTATTACCTTCTGTGACTCGATTTATCTCTGCTGCAAGCTCACTTACCTTACAATTATAGGAGTATATTTTCAACTCTGCGAACTGCTCATCTGTAATATAGAAAACGTTGCCTTTCCTGATATTTGATTCAGTTTCATAGATATCTCTCGCAAGAATTTCAGAAATATACCTAAAACAAGAACGGATTTCCTCATTATGTAGCGTTTCGGCATCTGCATCCATATTGCTTACAGGATCAACACCGTTTGCAAGATAGTCTATAAACATTTTTGCCCATTGCAGTTTATTGATCTCGTTTTCCATATAGTCTCCTCCTTGTCACATTATTATGTATCCCTTCGGAAATAAACGTCAGCCAGAATAATAGCTGTTTCCTCAGTTCCTTCGGTATCTTCCTTATCCTTCCAGGCGCAAATAAAGCGGATAACTGCATCATACGGCTGATAACCCGATTCAATAAGCTTCTTGATATCCTCGTTGCACTTTTTGGAGAACTGAAGGACAGGCTGTAATTTATCGCCTGCCTTAACATAAAGTCTGCAGCCTCTTACTGCAAGATGCATACCGCTTTTCAGGCGAATTATTGTATCTTTTTTGTCCTTGAAGAAACCAAGATAAACATCTTTGTGAGAAAGCTGCAATATAAGCTCAGAAGGTTTCGGGTAGGTACGCAGATCAACTTCATCAGTAGTGGCGTATTCAGCAAATCGGTCAAACGCATCGCCGAAGTAATGAATATGAAGCAGTTCCTTTGCTCGTGTCATAGCGACATAGAGCTTTCTTTTTTCTTCGTCAGTATCCATGCTGACATTACTGAGCAGCATATATACATTGTCAAATTCTCTGCCCTTGGACTTGTGCATCGTCGAGATAGTAATAACGCCTTTATCGTTGGTATAGAAATCCTCTATCTTTGATTCGTGCAGGAACATTTCGAGATCAGTGCGATATTTCTTCTCATTGGTATCTTCAAATGTGGTCAGGATATTCATAATAATCGGCATACAACTGCTGCCCTGATACCGCTTTTGTAATGCTTCAACTGCATTGTTCCACTGCTCATTACTGATAACGGGCGATGAATTTTCGATGTTCAGCTTTTTCAGGAAATAGCGTATCTCGGCTATATCATACATATCAAAGCCGTCAATGGATTGTATCAGCTTTGCAGGGATATTCTTCTGCTTTAGTACGCCGAGAACGAGCAGTGCTTCACGATTGGTATTAGTCAGTATACAGGTCGTTCCCTTTGCATTGACAGACAGAACATCTTCCACTAATGCAGTTTCCATGTTAGCACCGCTGTGCTTTATCAGCTTGACTTGTCCTTCACTTTCTTTGACTGCTGCGATATCCTCAGTTTTCATTCTCTCGGAAATGGTTTTAACAAACTGATTTGCAAAAGAAACAATGCTCTGACAGCTTCTGTAATTGTCGATAAGGGAAAACTGTTTTGCATCATGCTCTGTTATGAATGATCTCAGATACTTCGAATCAGAGCCGCGGAATTGATAGATATTCTGATCATCATCGCCGACAGCGATAACACGCATATCTTCGTTGCGGGACATCAGCACATAAACAAGCTGATATTCGTAGAAATCCATATCCTGAGCTTCATCAATAACAAGCACCGACTTTGTTGTTCTGCTTGCATCAATATCATCTCCGCAGAGAAGCTGTACCGCATCCTTTACAACATTTTCCGATTCATTTATGTTACCTATCTTTCCGAGAAGGTCAAAGCAGTAGGAATGGAATGTCTTTATCTCTATGAAATTGGCAGCGTTTCCGATGAGCTCACGAAGCCTCTGCTTGAATTCAATTGCAGCGGCTCTCGAAAATGTCAGCATAAGAAGCTGTTCATGTTTCACGTCTTCAAGCAGGAGAAGTGATGCCAGCTTATGCACAAGCACTCTTGTTTTTCCGCTTCCGGGGCCTGCTGATACAACGATATATTTTGAACTGTCATCGTTTATGATCTTAAGCTGACGCTCAGATAGCGTATCAAAAAGCTGTCTGTATTTTTCCGGCGTGATGTTGCGTTCAATCTGGGCGGCACGTTCGCCTGAGAAATACTGAGACAGGAATTTCTTATAGTCCATCTGGAAATAGTCGTTGACAAACTGCAATGCTTCATTATAATCACGCACCATCATATTTGCATACTCGCCGACTATATGTATCTGCTGTATCTTCTGCTGATAGAACTCGTTCAGCTGTTTATAGTCTTCCTGCTTATACTTGATCCTGTTGTCAAGCTCCAGCCTTTGTATACGCATTCCGCTGTATCCTACACTGAAACCGCCCTCCAGCTTCATTGCGCCTATCTTTGAGAGGAACAGCAATGCTTCATTAATATCATTTGCAGTAACTTTAAATAATGACTGCTCATTATAAGCATTCATAAGTTCCATTATTGAAAAATCCACAAGGACTTCTTCCTTGTTATTTATTTCTTCACTACTTATCTTAAAAAGATAGTTTATGATAAATTCTGCAATGCTGTAACTGTTCTGCCTTTTTGATTTTATTCGTTCCATGCTCAGCTTCGGAACGATGATTACTCTGTTTGTCGCCTGATCCTGTTCCTTTTGGATATAGCTGCGTATGGTCCAGTAATAGAAAAGGGTTTTTATGGAATTGACAGAGCTTGTTTTAACTCCGCCTGCAAGTGCAGCTTCATTCAGCTCCTTATAATTCGTGCAGAATTTGTCTGCGTCGATATAGTCGAGCAAAAAAGTTTCAAGTGCCTGAAAACGATGCAGGACCAGCATAGACTTGTTTACTGTATCAGTCTTTTGGATATATGCCTTCTGATCTTTTGAATCCGCAAGGATACCTGCTTCTCTCATCTGCTGTACAGAACGGATTACGTCTGTTTTGTCAATGCCAAGTCTGTCAGCAAGATAATCAACTCTTGATTCCGCTTCAGCATTGCCTGCCTTGGATATAGATTTTTTTGAAATAAGTGAGCTGATAATGCGCTTTGCAATTGTACGTTCTTCATCATTTTCAAATCTGGAAGAACTGTCTATACGCTCAGCGGCTTCTATCATTGATTTTACAAGTATCCCGTCGGCATATACACGGGGAGCGTTTTTGCCACGCTTGATATATCCGGCATTTTCTAGAGCCTGTATCGCTGTCTTTACTCTCGTTTCGATATCTGCAACACTGTCGTCCCAGCCTGCCTGCCTTGCCACTTCAAGAGGTGAACAGCATATCTCGGGACGTGTATGTGTAAGGTCTTTTATTGCCTTCCAAACCTGCTGTATCTCGCTGATACTGAGCTTGGTCTGATTAAGCAGAATGAAATGCTTGTCCAGGTCGCCGTCATTGAACAGTACATAGCACTCCGCCTGCAATGTCTGATCCCGGCCTGCACGTCCGGCTTCCTGTACATAGTTTTCAAGAGAATCAGATATATCATAGTGTATAACGAGCTTGACGTTGGATTTATCAACGCCCATGCCAAAAGCCGAGGTCGCAACGATTATCTGTACCTCGTCATTTATGAATGCTTCCTGATTTTCCTGCTTTTCACTACTTTCCATTTTCCCGTTGAACGGTCTTGCCTTGAAACCATCGTTGTTCAGTTTTTCGGCAAGCATTATTGTACGCTTGGTCCTTGAAACATAAACTATTGTCGGACATTTTTTCTGCTCAATAAGTGCGCGAAGCATTTCATATTTTTCTTCGTCTGTTTCCTTGAACAGCACTTCATATCTCAAATTAGTACGGGATGCGTTTGTAGCAAACAGTTCAAGCTCGATATCCAGCTTGTTCTTGAAATACTCCTTTATATCGCTGATGACCTTCTGCTTTGCTGTAGCCGTAAAGCAGGACACGGGTATCTTACAGCCGTTGCCTTTTTTCTCCTGCAATTCACGAATAAAGTCGCCGATGTAGAGATAATCCACACGGAAATCCTGTCCCCAGGCAGAGAAGCAGTGAGCTTCGTCAATAACAAAACGGTCGATATGACGTGACAAAAACAGCCTCTCTATGGTGACAGAACGCAGAGACTCGGGGGATATATAGAGTATAGAAGCAATACCAGATTCCACACGGTCGATAGCTTCAGCTCTTTCGATAGGACTGAGCAAGCCGTTTATTGTAACGGCCTCTGCTATACCTCGTTTTTCGAGGTTGTCCACCTGATCTTTCATAAGCGACTGCAAAGGGGATATAACAACAGTCAGTGCGCGTTCTGTTTCTCCTGCCATAAGAGCAGGGATCTGGAATGTCAGCGATTTTCCGCCGCCCGTCGGGAATATAGCAAGCAGTGACTTATGCTCCACTGCTGCATTGACTGCATTTTCCTGCAATGGCTCGTCATTATACTTACGGAACCTCGGATATCCGAAATACTTGCTGAGATATACCGTAGGGTTCAGTCTCGCCTTGCAGTATGCACATTCGTGACATGATGTGCTTCTGAGAGCTCGCATTATCCTGTCAATATTCGGATAATTCACCTGTACCCACCTTGGTATCAGAGAATATTCCTCGGTAGCAGAGATAAGGGCAAGGCAGTATGCAAGCTCAACAGGCGTACCCTTTATTATATCTGATACAGGAGCGTTCTCGCATATCTCGCCTGCAAATCTGACAAGTATCGCGGTTTCAAGGTCATCATCTGCGGAATAGTCCAGATAATCAAAGAAAGCTGAGAAATAGGGGCTGCCTTTCAGCAGCATATAGTAAATGAGCTTTAATTCATCATCAAGGGCCATAAAGGCATTTACTTCATCATAAAACAGTTCCTTTGCCTTAACTGCATCGTTGAGAGGATTATTCAGCTCATCGGTCAGCAGTTTGTCGTCCTTCAACAGGGCGTGATACGGCTTGTTCGGGAACATCAGCGGAGACAGGTACAATGTGTCGATGAGTTTTGCGTTTTCGGGCACTTCTATATACTTTGCGTCATGGTCAATAATATTATGGCCGCAAAGGAACTCTCCCCCTGCGATAAAGGAATTGAATTCATGAGCAGAACCTGTATGAAGTTTATCATCATTTTCATTAACTACACCAAAATCGTATGCTTTGTTATCTGCTTCGCTGACTTCAGTATCTATAAAACAGATTTGCTTCATGAACTCACTCCCAACCAATAATGAATTGCGATTTGATAAAATGTTACACAATCTATTAAAATTATATCACAAAATTGTTAGAAAAGCAATAGAAAATAAACTATTTCAGCTGTTCTTAGCTTCATTTTCTGAACAAAAAGCATTTTTCACCCTGTTCAATAAATTAAAGCTCTCAGAAACACTCTGAGAGCTTTGTTTGCAGTCGCCGTCGATGATAATGGCGGGGGTGGAAGTTAGCTTACTTGACATCAATAATGTATCAGCATGGTTATTCTTTTCTTAGCTCTCGCACTCTTTCAGACCGTGTAAGGAGACGATAGCAATATGGACTTTGGAGTGTTGACAATTATGCAACTCTACAAATTAAAGTGAAAGTTGTGTGAAATAGGTTATCAAAATGCCTCTCCCATTCCCCTATAAGTAGAGGGCAAAATAATAGGAGCGTATTTCAGGTGCTTGTGCGCAATGCACATTGAGGACCTCCCTCGAAAATCGAACATTTGTGCAACCGAACAAAGTTTCTTGAAAGCACTTGACAGAACTTACGTTCTGTGCTATTATGATAATGTCCCTTAATGGGATAGCAGCTTGAAAATTGAATATCAACACATCAGTGTGCAGCAAGACCGGTGCCGGCAAAAACCGACAAGCCGCGAGCTTCCGTACGCCAGGACCTCGAAAGAGCGAGCGATAAAATGCGTGAAGGCGGTAGGAGAGACTCAGCGAGTCGTGTCAAGGAAGACCAACAGAACTTAGCTGAGTACCTTGGAACTCCCAATTCCAGTTTTGTAGGCTACCGAGCAGTAATTCAACAGCTCGTATCATGTATCCAACGAAACTGCCCATGGGGGGCTCCCCACCCGCTCCTATTATGGCAATGACAGCTGGCTTGCGCGCCCATCCGCACGTGCGGCTCTGACTCCGTAAGGGCAGAGAGACAAAGAGCTATGTGAAGGTTGAGGCCGACCTTCGGCTGATGTGTTCCCGGCTTCGGAGGGGACAGGCGTATGCTTGTAGGAGAATATCAGAAGCCTCGGAATGAGGAAAACGTCATGGCGCATAGTCATGATAAGGTACCTCCGCGGGGGTACAGGACTATCGACGGGATAGTCAGCATTTCACGGGCTAACTATGTCCTTTTGTAAATGAAATGCGGTTTTGTTTTTGGAATAATATGCATGGCACGGATAGCTATGCCCAAATATAAGTTAAGAGAAGGCAGAGTAACGGCAAAGGCGTTGCTCTGCCTTTTTATTTTGTCAAAAATTAAATACAAAGCGCACAGCGGTTCGTCACGGACTGCTGTGCGCTTTTTTGTTTGCTCAGGAGGTGAAAAATTATTACATCAGGAACTCCACCATAATATTTGCTAACTTGCTACCAAAAGCGTTTAAATGCCGATATATCTTTACTTCTGCCGATAGCAAAATCGGTAGTTGTTAGTTCAGCGATAGTAAATTGCTAACGCCGGAAAAGCTCTGTATCAGGTGCTTTGACAGTGTTTGGTAGTTTGTTAGTAAAATCAGAGTGGCAGGTCGGCGTGTCGCGCGTTTGTGCGCAGTTTGTGCCGCCCGCGAAGAAAGGAGGGATAACTACACCACCCGAGCTCTCAAGGTAAAATTGAGGGCAAATAAAGCGAGTTTGAAAGAAAGGATGATAGGATGACTGAAGACTACGACAACAACATTTACAACGAGCCGTACTGTGTCAAGGACGGCTGCCTTTACGAAACGGTCGAGCGGAAGGGAAAGGTCACAATGGTCAGGCTGTGCGATTACGTTCCTGTGCTGAAGTCGGAGATAACCTTCGACGACGGCAGCGAGAGCCGCAAGGCGTTCGAGGTAGGAGCGATACATTCAAACGGAACGACAATGCCGACAGTCACAGTCACCGCAGACGAGATGAGCAGCATGAAATGGCTCATTGAGAAGTGGGGCTCGCTGGGTTCGTATTCGCCTGCAAACAACACGCTCGGCAAGATACGTCACGCAATTATGAGCACAAAGGCTAATGTCGAGTTCAGGACAGTGTACAGTCAGACAGGCTGGCGAATAATCAATGAGAGGTATGAGTTCCTGATGCCGTCTGCGAATAGTCAGTTCACGGTTGAGCTGCAAGGCAAGCTGAACGCTTACCATTGGAGTGAAAGCGCAAGTGCGGACAAGCTGTTCTATCTCACAGCAATGCTCGAAAACGGTCTGCTTCCACAGCGAGTAATGCTGCCATTGCTTGCAGTAACATTCTTGTCTCCATTGGAACATTTTCTGAAAGCGGCGAGCTGTGAACCGAAATTCATAACTGCTCTTGTTGGTAAAACAGGTACGCGCAAATCCACCACGGCTGCGCTGATGTGTTCGTTCTTCGGAAGCTTCACTGCGAGCACTCTGCCTATGTCGTTTCACGATACAGCGAACAGTATACTCAGCAATATCTATTCGCTGAAGGACGTGCTGACCTGCGTCGATGATTTGCATCCGAATGGTGTGTACGGCGACTCAGAGATGAAAAGCACTGCGCAGAACCTTGCGCGTTTCTACGGTGACCGCATTGGTCGTGCGAGGCTGAATAGTAAGATCGAATTGCAGCCGTCACGTCCGCCGATGGGTATGTGTCTTGTCACAGCAGAGTACGTTCCCGAGATATCGCAGAGCGGTCTTGCGCGATATTTCATCATTGAGATGAAAGCAGACGATATTGACCTCGCACTGATGACTGAGTATCAACAGCTCGCGGCGGACGGTGTGCTTGCGTCAATCATGCACAGCTACGTTGACTGGCTGCGCGAAACATATCTCTGCAATGATGAAAAGTTCGTGCAGGGCTTGTCAGATACATTCAAAAAGTATCGCACCGAAGTGACGTCGGAGCTGTCAGAAAGGTGCAGTAACTTTCACACAAGAGTTCCTGATACTCTTGCACATTTGATGATAGGTTTCGACTTCCTGCTTGCGTTTCTCAATGCAAAAGAAGAAATCGGTGTGCAGGACATGGCGAATTATAAAAGCGCATTCAAAAACATAATAGTCAACAGCTCTGTGCGCAACAACAGTATAGTTGAAAGCGAAAACTATTCGTATCAATTCTGCGACAAGCTGAAAAGTCTGCTCGACAGCGGCAGGTGCAGTGTCAACGTCATTGGCAGCGACTGCGATATGAACCGAAAAGGCTTCATCGGCTTCGATGACGACAACTTCTACTACCTCATCATGAATGCGGCGCTGTCAGAGGTTGTGAAGCTGTCGAAGGAAACGGGTGAGAGCTTCTCCATTGGCAAAAACAGTTTGATACAACAGCTGGTCGATGACGGTATCATGGTGGTGAAAGGTAAGCGCAACACGACCACGATCCGTGTGACCGATGACCGTCAGATGAGTGTTGCGGTGCTGGATAAGTCGAAGATGTTTGCGGACACGGAAGTGCCCGAAATCGGGCATTGACTGTCTGTTGCAGGTTAAAATTTCGGGGTCGCAGCCCCCGAAATGGTCACAGCGGAGCGGCAAAGCCGACCGCAAAATAGCAGAAAAAGAGGGTTCTGCCAAAAGGAGTCGTAACTTCGCTGAGTGTTACAGTTCAGGAGTCGGAAATGAAAGAATCAGCGAAACATAGGAAATTAAACGGAGTCGGTGAGTAATAATGGAGGGAATTATGGAGAAAAAGGAAAAGCAGGCGGTGTGGCTCTACCCAAAGACAAAGGAGCTGATCATCAAGCATATGGACGAGGCAAATGCGAGGTCCCAGAGTGAATTCATTGAGAACGCTATCAAGTTTTACTCCGGCTACCTTGACTGCAATTCGGGTATCGCAACGGAATATCTTGCACACGTCCTGACATCAATTATCGACGGAATAGTAAGAGGTTCGGAGTACCGTATCAACCGCGGGCTCTTCAAGCTGGCGGTGGAGTCGGCGATGCAGTCTCATTTCCTTGCGGCGGTCAACGATATAGATGATGAAGTCATGGAAGACCTCAGAGGAATATGCGTGGACGAAGTTGCTCACATCAACGGCGTGATAAACTTCGAGAGAGCATACGATTATCAGAAAGGGGATGATGACGATAAGTGAAAAAGTGAGAACAGGGATATACATCTCAGAGGACTTGCTCCGCGAGTGCAACGAGTATCTTTCCAAGAATGACGGCAGCCGCTCTGAGCTTATCGAGTCTGCACTGAGATTATATCTCGCAACGAGAAAGATAAAAGACAAGTCGGAAGTGCTCGTTCCGGAGCTTGCGGAGTGTATTTCCGCGGCAAATGATGAGGGCATAACGAAAATCTCAAAGGGACTTTTCCGTTACGCAGTTGAGGTGGAAATGCTCATTGTACTGTTGGCAGAAACCTTCGAGGTCAGCAAGAATCACCTCAAGGATGTACGCCGTGAAGCTGTCAACAACGTCCGCAGAACGAGAGGTAAGATAAATCTCGATGACCTTATCATGCGAAATGAGCGTGAGGGGATAGTCGACAGCGATGAAATTGTTGTGTAGTGGTTATGCTCAGTATCAACAGCCAACATTCGTCAGGTCTGATGAATGGATTTCGTCTGAGTGCTGTGGTATGATTGTTGGTCAGGAGGTGACCGCGGCGATGAAGTTGCAGGATCTATACTACGGAAACGTCATACCGTGTCAGCACGATGTGAGAAAGGACTCCGACTACGCAAAGCGAAGTCTGGAGCTGCTTGAAATGTACGATAGGCTTGAGAAAAGGCTGTCGGCTGACGATAAGAAGCTGCTCAACGACATAACGGATATGCAGGGAATGCTGTCCGAGACAATGATAGCGGAGAGCTACATACAGGGCTTTCGTGACTGTGCCGAACTGATGATAGACGTGATGTTCGGCAGGAGCGAGAATCTGAAATAGAATTATAACAATGGCATGGGTACGGCTGTCGCCGTACCCATTTGATCTTTGAAGGGAGTGAGAAAAATGACCGCAGCATTCATTCGTGAGGACTGACGTTCGGCGAAAGGAGAATAGAATGGGTGAAAACAACGAGGAAAGAATAGTTATGCTGACCATAAAGGAAGCGGCTGCAATGGTGGAGGGGCTGACCGAATACAGAGTCCGTCAGATGTGCATAAACGATCAGGTGCCGCACATAATGGCAGGCAAGAAATATCTCATCAACAAGGAATTGTTCCTCAGGTATCTGCGTGGGGAGACTGCGTAAATAAATAGTGTGAAAAGGCGTGTTTCCGCTGGACTTTTCTGCCGCATTGTGGTATGATTTCCTTGGTAGAAACGCGCCGTATTATTGAACGGAGGTTTTATATATGGCGGCTATCAGAAAAAGAAAAAACGGTTCGTATGAAATAAGAGTCTCCTGCGGTTACGGAGTCGACGGCAAACAGCACAATCAGTACAGGAGCTACTATCCCGAGCCCGGAATGACTCCGCGGCAGATAGAGAGGGAAGTCAACAAAATGGCGGTGCTGTTCGAGGAAGAATGCAAGAGGGGACAGATAACATCGGCTGTCAAGTTCGAGAAATTCGCAGAGCAGTGGTTTGAGGAATATGCCAAAGTCAATCTCAGACCGACCTCGTATTCACGACTGAACCAGCTCACCAAGCGTGTATATCCTGCACTGGGACACAAGCGGATTGACAAGATAACGGCTCGGGATATTCAGAAGTTCGTGACTGATATGCTTGTCAACGGCAAGAATATGAACACGGGTAAGCCGCTGTCGAGGAAAACGGCAGTGCATCACCTTAGCTTTATCAGTGACGTATTCAGCTATGCTATACGCATGGGAATGCTGACGGACAATCCTTGCAGGCGAGTGTTCGTGCCGAAGCAGGAACAGGACGAGAAACAGATCTACACCATAGATGAGGTGAAGAAGCTGTATGAGAACCTGAGAGGCGAGCCGATGAAGTATCAGGTCTACCTGCTGCTTGCAATATACAGTGGTTACCGCCGCAGTGAAATGCTTGGGCTGGAATGGAAGGACATCGACTTTGAAAACAACATTATCCACGTACGCCGTACATCACAGTATACAGCTGAGAAGGGGATTTATACCGATACCACGAAAACAAGAAAGTCAAAGCGAGTGTCCAAGATGCCTGTCTCTATAATGAACTTGCTCAGGCAGTTCAAAGCTGAACAGGAAGCGGAAGCAGCACAGCTCGGCACCAAGTGGGAGGATCACGACAGACTCTTCACGAAGTGGAATGGCGAGCCTATGAATCCGCAGACGCCGTTCGAGTGGCTGAAAGGCTACTGCGAGCGTATCGGAGTGCATTTCAAAAACATACACTCCCTGCGTCACTTACATGCGAGCTTACTCATCTTCGAGGGAGTAGACGTAGTGGCGGTCTCGGCGGATATGGGACACAGCGTCGTAGGAACTACCTTGAACCTGTATTCCCATATGTTTCAGGAAGCTAAGGCTCGTAACTGTGATGCGATAAGCAATGCCCTGAGCTTCACAAACGATATAGGCACAGAGGAAGAAATTCCTGTCGAGGACGATACCGAAACTGAGACCGAGCAGCAGGTGCTGGCATTATGAGAAAAAAGTACCGCAGAGCGGAAGCTCTGCGGATACCCAAATTAATAGTTAAAAGATAATAAGTGCCAAACAAGTGCCAAAGCCTGATTTTGAGAAAAAAGAAAACCCACAAACGGCTATTTTAAGCCATCTGTGGGATTGCGTAATGGTGACCCGTACGGGAATTGAACAAGCCGAAAGGCTTCTGCCATTTTCGAGTATTATGCGAAAACCGCCGAAAAACAGCCTGATTTAAGAGCCAGATTTCGAGCGGTTTTTAGTGATTTCAAGCAGTTTTCAGTAATAATATGTGGCAAACAAGTGGCTGAGGAGCACGCTACTAATGATAAGGATACAAAGAATTACTCTTTAGAAGTTTTGCTTTCATGCTCAAATTGAGATATTCTTCTTATCATTCGCCTTACTTATGTGCTTTTCTCAGTTTTGTTGCTCACAATCGTCAAAATATAAACATTACAAATGATTTCAGATAGATATTTTTTATGTAATTGAGATCTTATTAATCACTTCGGATGTATTGTTATCAAATACAAAAACATAATTACCGCAAGTTTCGAAGGTATATGACCCATTCTTCTTTATTTCTGGTGCTTTTTGAGAATCAATCTTTTTCCAGTTTTCAGTTGAATAAGTTATATATTTACCCTGATAATAGGTAATTATTTTTTCTGTGTCAGCATAAATAATCTTTTCACATTTGCGAGTCTTATGCTGTTTTGAAATGGTACCATTATCTATGTCTATCAGAGCATATATGTCATATTCATGTCTTTTAAGCGAAGAAATATCTCCATTATTACTATGTCCGCTTCCCAATTCTATAGTACTATGGGTTTTAGTCATTACTGTACATACAGAATTTCCCTTAATTGTAGAAAAAGAGTGATAAGCACTAAATTTTTCGCCCAATTCAACATTGACAATATTATTTGAATCAAGATCAATTATTTTTAATTCAGGACTATAATTATGCTTTAAGTAAATAACTAAATTTTTATTTCTGCCTATATATTTTGAACTTGAGTCTGTTATTAATGAATAATAGGTTCTGTCCTGATCTCCAAGAAACATAAAAACGTCGTCTGTATATTCATACTTATTTAAATCAATGTCTTTTTTTATCCCTTGCATATCAAAGGTTACAATTTTAATGTTGTCTTCTTCTGAGATAATACCATAAACAACCTCATTTTCTACTGCATAGATATTTTCTGTAGGGAGTTCTAAAACCGCCGGTCCCGATATTAATTTACCTTGGAAATCATACTGTGTAATTTTGGTTCTATTATTATCATTTTCGCAAATATATATACTACTTTTGTCACTTGAAAAAAACGCTTTGCTGTTTTCAGTATTAAAAGGCAACAAACATTCATTTTCAATATCTTCGTTAATTGAATGAATACCATTTCTGTTTATACAATACAATGATCCGTTTACTTCGATTTTGTTTTCACTAAAATCACTGTTAATCACATTTATATTGCATTTATATTTTGAAAATAATACAGTAGAACATATAAATGTAATTATAAAAATAAATAATAGGATAAAACCAATTGTTATTACTCTTTTTTTCATAATAATATATGTCCTCCAAATAACCAATCTTCATCAGCTGTTTTTATCACTTCTTTTAAATCTTTTCTACGCCAACCAGACAAACTTCCACTTGATCTATTAACGCCGACAAATTCAGAAGTATCCTGATCAAAAAAACAAACCATGTATGAACCGGAACAGGTTTTTCACATGTTGAAATGATAGCAAATCCTTTATTATTTTTTATCTCATTTTCAATTTGATCAATATCAGATTTAATAAAACCATAATCATTTGTTTTTAAGTTGTATGCATCAAGACAATTCTTTATTCCGTATGGTTTGCTTCCCCATCTACCTGTAGCATAGGATGTATAGCCATCAAACATTAGATCACTAAGCTCGAATTCCAATACTAATCTAGAATACTGATTCAAGTCATTTGTAATATTTCCATCAGGACCAGTAATATCATAACATCCTGCTACTGAAAGAAGATTAAATGTTGCCATAATCTCACAACAAGAATAATCCATTTTTTTGCTTGAGTCTGAATTAACATAAACCATAAGCGGAAAGTTGCCACCAAATTGATTATGTAAAAGACGATAATTTCCAATACAATTACACGATTCATTTCCTAACTCATTATATATATTTGAAAACTGTCTTCCTCGTATTGAATCGGGCTCAACATAATTAAAGTCCTCTCCTTTTACTTCGTATGTTTTTACACTTTTTCCTTGAATAACCGTTGTTTTGATATAAATAGGATTGGTCTTTTCTTTAACGCCGATTTTTGAGTTATGAACATAATTTTTCATTGCTCGTATAATGTCATTTGATACAGAGCCCATCCATCCGTTAAAAATCATATATGTTTTTCCAAATTTATTCCAACTACCTAATTCTACAGGATACAGGCAATTATTATTATTCCTTTCTGTAGATATAGTCAAAGAACCTTCTCCATAATTCAAATATAAAGGGATAAAGCTATTGTTGTTCTTATCTGACTTTATGCATTCTTTGCAGCGAAAAATTATTCCATCAAGATTATTGGTTCCCCATAAATATTTATTGCTCTTATACGGTAAAACCTCCCATTTTTGACGATTATAATTTTTGTCAAGTTGCATAGAAACCGTTTGAGAACTGATATCAGCTGTTAACACAAGAGAATCATTCGTTACAGAATGTATTTTATATCCATCTCCGCACCATTCAAATCTGAATTTATAATCATCTTCTTGTAAATCGAGCGCATTCAAAATCAAAGAAGTCCCCGGAGTATCCGAACCATTCTTCATATAAATATAATCTTTGTTTGTAAAATCACCTAAACTCGGATTGATAGTTGAGGTTTCGATAGCACGTAAACAATATATTTCTTTATCAAGAAAATCATATTTCCCTCCTAGTATTATAGGAGCTTTTAGTGATTCGGGATCTTCGAGATCAGTGTATCCATCGTTGTCACTGTCCCGTTGAATAGGACTTGACATAAGAGGAAGTACACCTTTTTTGTAAAAATCTTCTTCAGCTTTGCTCATTTTTAAGATATTTAATTTTTTTAGTTTGCTTTCAATTAATTTCTTGATTGTTTCACGGTAAATATAAGATTCGATCTTATTAATCATATCCTGGATTGTAAGTAGATCAAAACTACCATCATCATACATGATAAGCTGTGAGGTATCAATTTCTTCCCAGTCAGTAAGACAGTCGCCATCTGTATCTATTCCGTTTTGACTGTTTAGTTCTCCGCTCAATACGATAGGCTTCCAATCAACAGGTGAATACGCACCATACAGAGATTTTCTTGAAACGTGTTTATTGATGTTTTCTATGACATCATTATAATTGCTTTTTGAAATTGTGTCAAGTGTAAGATCGACACCTATATTATCAACGATATGCCTGATCATAGTTGTCTTGTCTAAGTCTATGTCGATTGGGTTTCCGTTTATATATTCATGTAGATAAGGATCAAAGTTATTTCCGTTATATACGATCTCAGAAAAAATCATGTCATTTGCCCAAAAATAGTAGTATACCCATTCACAGTCTTGCTGAAAGTAAATACCATCATATTTATCAACATCAAAATTTGTAGTTCCATTTATAAGATTGATTACATATTTTTTTGAATAAGGCCTGTATGATCGATAAAGATTTTTAACTGTTTTGCGGTAGCCTAAATTTCTATATGCATATGTACTATTTGGTATATATTCTACTTTTGATAATACTTTGTTCACATCAGCCATATCAGTTTCCATAGGCCATCCGTCGTTTAATTCATCCGAATCATCTTCTACAGTATATCCGTATGGTATTATATGAACCCATACATCTTTGTATCTTTTAAAAGCATATGCAGAAATATCGTGTATCAGTTTCTTTTGAAATTCAAAATTTTCTTTCTGCCAGTCATTATTCGAGCCAGTTGTCTGAATCATAAAAACAAGGTCAACAGGAGTGTCTTCGAATAGATATCCATATGCACCCCTACCTTTTTTCTGACTTGAAACGGTTGACTGTACTGTATTTTCAGAAGTTAAAGCTTTAGGAGCATTTTGTCTTAATGCTTGGGGGGGGATTCGGTCTCTTCATCTGTTTCACTAAGGTCAACACCAAGATCGCTGAACCACTTTTCTGTGTCCATTATACAATATGTTCCGCCATCTTCAACATTGGCAGAGATGGTGTTTGTTATTTCATCATACTCAGTGTAAAGCGGCAAAAGCGCTTTTACTTCTTCAAAGTATTTAAATACAGCAAATCGGTTAATACCTTGAAATTGCTCTTTTCCTGAATATACAGAAGGATCATTGTTGATATATCCTTCCTTTATGTCATATTTTAACACTATTTCCTCAGGATTGCAAGTATCTGTTATCTCCACATCGAAACTTGCTCCTAACATAGCGTCATTTTCGATAGCAGCCGAATAACCGCTTTCGTCAACGGTGAGTTCCTTTTCTGCGTCTCCGTTGGTCTTTATGTCGATTGAGAGTTCATAAGGACTTTCAGCTGTATTTACAGTTGAAAGGATACTGCTATCGGCAGCTATAGTCTGAGGGATAACGTATTCTCCGTCGGGCACACCGTTTGTTGCAGGATCATTTGGGTCAAGTCCCAGCTTTATCTCCGAGCCGTCATCAACACCGTCTTCGTCGCTGTCGGCAATGAGAGGGTCAGTATTATAAACGAATATCTCGTCATAGTCGCTGAGACCGTCCTGATCTGTATCGGGAGTCCACGGATAGGTTTCCCTTGTGAACTCGTCTATATTGCTGAGGCCGTCCTCGTCGGTATCAATGTCAGCGTCGGAAACTCCCTCTGTTACTGAATCATAAACAAGAGGATCAGTCTGAGTGTAGACATATTCCTGATAGTCTGTCAGTCCGTCATCGTCCGTATCTTGATCGTAGGGATCGGTGCCTATCTTCAGTTCATATATGTCGGGAAGTCCGTCTTCATCACTGTCAAGAACTTCGATATCATAGCCGTTTTCAGTGCTTATGACTACAAATGGAACAGACTCTCCGACCTTGCCGCTGTTTGCAGTTTCAATGACTTTTATGTACTTCTTTTCAAAGGGCTCAGTGAATGAAAACTCAAAGGAGTCAGTGTTATTGACAGTTCCTATTGAAGTGTAGTTCTCGCCGTCGTCTGACGCCTGTATATCAAAGCTTCCGTCGGGTACTGTTGTGTTCCAGTATACACTGAAAGCTTCTGTTTCTGTGTCGTACTCACCGTAAGCCACTATCTCAATATCATCGGTATTTATTGGCTCGGATCCATTTCCGATGAGCTCTGCCATCTGAGCATTATAATTTGCATTGAGATTGGGACAGGTTATAGTTATAGTATCGGCAATGATGATAACACTGTTGATATTCAGATTCTGAGCAGTGATATTTACACAGCCGTTTGGTGCATAGACAAGTCCGTTAAGATTGACGTTGTCCGTATCTATTATAATATCACCTGTTTCGGCACATATAACAGAGTCCTGAGGGTTCTCTACGTTTCCGCTGAGAACAACATCATTAAGTGCCTTAATGCCGCTGGTAATATTTATGTTTCCTGTAAGACCTATATCGCCTTCTGCCTCTATAGGTATGTTTACATTGATGTTTGTGTCCTCAAGAAAAAAATCCTCAAAGTAGGTATCAACATGAGAAGTAAAGTATCTGCTGTCGATCTTATCGAAGAAGAACTTCATAGTTTCCTGAGCATTTTCGGTTCTTGAACCGTTTACGTTAAAGTTCTGAGCCGTTGTGGATATAGTTCCGTTTGTTGCAATACTGCCATTGATGCAGACATTATTTGAATTGATAGTGATAGCTCCCTCCTCAGCTGAGCCTGCAAACATAACATAAGGATAGCGGACTGCCTCCTCTGCCCTTGCAGGTATCTGCGGGATAAAGCTTACTGCGGTAGCTGCTGAAAGTACTACTGATAATAATTTCTTAAACATTTTTCCTCCGATTTCCCGATATCATGCTGTTTTATGCTGCGTAAAATACAGATATCATTTTTATTATAGTTTTTGCAGCAAAGAATGGTAGTTTAAGTCTGCCTCCTTTCGGATAAAAAAATAGACAATACCGTGAAGTCGAAAGAGCGGAATGAATGATAAAAAACAGTAGAAAGAATAAAGTGAAGATGTTACTGTAACTGAGTAGAGGTATTGCGTATACGCTGCATTGCAGCATATATATTTTATCACATCTCACAGGCTGAAATCAACGTATCTGCGTGAAATGTATATATATTTTTTTAATATTATTGATGAAGCAAACCTCTCCCCACAGTAATTGCTGTGGGGAGTTTTCTTTGTGGGCAACTATTACCAATCGAATATATGTTTTCTATTACGCCGCTTGTGCATCTATACAAATAATTGCTTCTGGTTTATTGAAATCTTCGTTTTTGCCTTCTCCCATCGGTATATATATGGAGGCAGTCATCTCTCTGCTAATAAAGCGTGTCGGTAGTGACGGTAGAAATGTTACCGTCACGCAGGCATTGCCTGACAGCTCACAAAGCTCTATATAGCTTCATCTGCGAGGCGTGTCAGTAGGTTTTCGTGTCGGTAGTTTTACTGTCACGGCTGAGTTACTGTCACGCACAAAAACGCCCGCTTTTGCCGCAGATACAGAAATCGGGTAGTTATCCCACCTATTCCCACAAAAGCGATTGTGGCGCAACGTGGAGCGAGTGTGGCGATACCGCACAGATACTATCGGCAGAGGGAAAAGTGGCGGTTCCCGAAAAAATCGGCTCAGAAAAGCCGGCAAGCATAGCAGCTGGCATTCCGCCTGCCGCCTTTGCTTGTCGGGCAGAAGCCCGAACCCACTTCAATTCATAGGCATACACCAACAAAAGTCAGGAGGTAGATAATATGAGAAAACGAAATACGACAATAGCGATACGCTGTACAGAGGAAGAAAGCAGACGTATCCATGAGCTCGCTGAGAGACACGGTCTGAAGCTGAATGACTTCGTTATACGGTGCGCTCTCGGTAAGAAAATCATTGTCGTCAACGGCATCGATGAGATAGTCAGGCAGCAGAAAGCTATCGGACGTAATCTCAACCAGATTGCTACACTTGCGAACATGGACAGACTGACGGCCGTGAATTTCCAGCCGCTCCTCGACGAGCACAGGAAGGTCACGGAGATGATAGGTCAGCTGCTTCGGGAGGTGAAATAGTGGCGACGGTCACAGCGATAAGCACGAAAGGCGGTGGCGGCGGCAAGAAAAGTCTCGATTATATCTGTCGTGATGACAAGACCGAGAATAAAAAGTTCGTGACGGCTCTCAACTGTTCGCTGCCCACAGCCTATCAGGAATTCAAAAACACAAGAGAGATGTACGGCAAGACTGACGGTGTGAAGTACTATCACTTCGTTCAGTCGCACCCAAGCGGCTACAAGATTGAGCCTGCACTTGCTCATAAAATAGCAGTTGAGTTTGCGGAGAGAGCCTTTCCCGGACACGAAGTTGTAGTGGCGACACATACTGATGTCGACCATATACACTCGCACTTCATACTCAACGCAGTCAACGCTGAGACAGGTCTGAAGTACCACTCCAACAAGTTCACACTGCAAGACCTGCGGCAGCTCAGCGATGAAATTTGTCAGAAGTACGGAGTGACAACTCTCAGCAAACCTGAGATTCACAAGCAGAGCAACGGTATCACTAACGGTGAGTATCGTGTTGCAATGCGAGGTGAGAGCTGGAAAATGGCTCTCTCCAATACCATTGACGCGGTAATGAAAAGAGCAAAATCAAAGAAGCAATTTCGCTTCTATATGAAGCAGTGTGGCTACGATGTCAAGTGGGAAGACAGCCGAAAGTACATCACATACACCTGTCCGAACGGCAGAAGATGCCGTGACAATAAATTACACGAAGCGAAATACATGAAGGAGAATATGGAATATGAATTCGAAATACGAAGAAGCGAAAGAAGCCTCCAAGCAGAATTTGGAGGAGACGCAGGACATACCAACTATGGTCTGCGTCCAGGAAGCCAACTGGCTGGCACTGATCTCGCAGCTGAAACTTCTGACAGATACGCTGTTCGATGTCAAGTCTCAGACAGACGAGACAATGACATACGCACAGATGGAACGGTACCTGCGAAATCAGCAGAAAATATACGATCAGCTGCTGGAACAGGGAAAGGAGATACAGGAGCAGACGTCACAAAACGTGACGGCAGAGGTGTCGAAGCTGGATCAGGCGGCGAAGGACCTCGTCTCACAGGCTGGGAAGCTGAACGAGCAGACCTTATCGCAGCTGAAATGCGCCGAAGAGCAGAGCAGAAGTCACGGCTTCAGACTGCTCCGACTGGTGGTGTTGATAGAGTTTCTGCACCTGATATCGTCGGTGGCATTGCTGCTATGGCTTCGATAATTGAGGACGAGCCTGTCGATGACGATACTGAGTATGCTCGAGAGCATGTTGACAGCAAAGCACTTGCTGAGGAACGTGAGCGCAAGGAAGCTCTGGACCATAGTCAATAAAGTGGACAAGTAAAAGAAGCAAAATTCACAAAAAATTCACTTCAGCAAGGTCTGGGGAAAGACCATTATTGTGAGAATGAGGTCTGAAAGAATTATAGAAACCATGGATA
>Ga0255343_1001552_pt1 | contig 30166 bp, 18 predicted proteins | sample wastewater_treat_4_FD_192413 | JGI IMG/M metagenome (GOLD analysis project Ga0255343, IMG submission 192413) | Wastewater microbial communities from Lulu Island WWTP, Vancouver, Canada - plant16 | ecosystem: Engineered > WWTP > Wastewater > Unclassified | place: Canada: Vancouver, British... | reverse complement strand
GAAAGCAAAGCCTCCGGCAAATTCAAGGCCTTTTATGTATTTTTCATCATTCATGCACATCATTCTGGGCAGAACAGAATCCCAGGGTACGGGCTCATAACCGTAGACGCTTCCGTTAAAGGCTCCTGTGTAATTCGCAAAGGTTGCCGGAGTAGCAACTTCTATTTCTTCTATGCTGTCTCTTATGTTGATTCCAAGCGCTTTTTCAAATTCATCTATCATTTCTTCAGCTATTTTATTTTTCAGTTCAAAATAATCTTTTGGCTCTACCTTACTCCAACAATCTCCGGAATAAAGGGTAGTCAGATACACAATGCTTGTTCCTTCCGGGGAGCAATCGGGAATAGAATTATTCAAGCAGACGGTTGCTTGTCCCGTAGGCCGTCTCAATTCATGAAACTGCTTGTAGATATCATTGGTATCGGGAGTGGAGTAAACAAAATAGCTGTATTCATTGATACCTAATTCCTGAGGGCTTTTGTTGAGACCTAAATATACAACAAAGGCAGAAAAACTTACCTTTCTCGCATTGCAGGTTTTCAGGGCGATATCAGGAATTTCCTCTTTCGGATAGATTAGCTGATTGTATACCAAATGGGGTGAAGCATTGGAAATTACAAATTGCGTTTTGATTTTATCTCCTTTTGAGGTTTCAACACCGACCACTTTACCATCTTCGACCAGGATTTTTTCAACCTTGGTATTATACAGGATTTCTCCGCCTAATTCCCTGATTCTTTTATCAAGGGCAACCGTAAATCCGTGTGAACGGTATTTGGGAACATAAGCAGCCCGCATTACATACTTGTAAAACATGGCTGCAAAGATGGTGAAGTTCACCTGCTTTGTCCCCAAACCCAAATAACACCAGTAAGCTGTTAGGATTTTTTGTGCCAAATATGGTATTTTCATTGCATCTAAAACATCTTGCAATGAATATGAGGCAGTTTTAAGGAAATTAGGATACTTATCCATCAAGACATTTTTATCGGCCTTTCCTTTTGATTCGGCAAGATAGGTGAAAGCGTTTACCACTTCTTCGCACAAACTTATAAAATCAGTCGCGTAGGGTCTTGAACCCGGAACATATTCCTCCAACTTTGATATATACTCTTCTTTGCCAAAAGGCATGACTACATCAAGCCTGCCGCCTTTCTCGTTGGGTATAATAAGCCTGTAGGCTTCCGGAACCCTTAGCCACTCAAGGTCCAAGCCTATTTTGTCTTCCAAGAGCTGTCTTGTAGCGCCTTTGTCTTCAGGAGGTCCGAAGTCAGAGATTTCATGAAGTGAAGGTTCAAATTCAAATCTCCCTCTAACAAAACTTGTTGCAAAACCACCGGGCAGGTTGTGCTGCTCTATGAGTAAGGTCTTCATCCCTTTGCCTGCCAAGGTTGCTGCAGCAGTGAGGCCGCCATTGCCGGCTCCTATGACCACAGCATCATATTCCTTTTGGTAGTCATTCGTAACCATAAAATCACACTCCTCTCCATTTCTTTGTGGTACAACCACCAACCACAGTATAATATATGCCAGAGCTTGTGTCAATATGATATTGTAAAATAATGGAAAAGCATTAAACATACGTCAGAATCACAATAAAAACTTCAACCAAAAAAACAATCGGATATTACTGTTGGTAACAGGGAATTGTTGTTTAAATAAGCAGTGCCTAAAAAATGATTCCTTATGAAAAACGTTGATTATAATTTTTGACAAAAAATTACATTGGTGCTATTATGATTTTACATTAATACAAAAAAAATAATATTTATTACACTATAGTTAGGAGATATTATGGACAAACGACCATATTTGAATTTTTTTGTTACAGTATTAGTATTATTGTTGATTTCCTTTGTTATTATAATGATAAACCAGGCTGCTCAATTAGTGGGCATTGCCGCAAATCTACACCCCTATTTAGGTACAGGCCTATTGATATTTTTTGTTATTTTTGGATTAGCTGCAGCAGTATATATTGTATTACTGCTATCCAGGTTTGAAAAGCCTTTGGAAATACCTAGTGAAGAAAACCCAGAAGAATACAAGCAATATATTTTGAAATTAAAAAACAGACTAAAGAAGAATAAATTCTTAAATAAGTCACAATATGTATGGGATGATAGCAAGCCGGATATCGAATCTGTAAATGAAGCATTGATAAAAATTGACCAAGAGGCACAAAAAATAATAAAAGGCAGTGCAGGAGGAGTATTCACCACAACGGCAGTTTCTCAAAACGGTTCATTGGACGGGATTTTTGTATTTGTAGCATCTATGAAACTAATTTGGAAAATATCAACATTATATAATCAGAGGCCGGCGCTGAGAGATTTACTGAAGCTTTATACAAATGTATTTGCCACAGTGCTTGCTGCAAGACAGATAGACGATTTGGATATTGTCGCTGAACAGCTTGGTCAAATACTTCCTGCTGTCATGACAGGTGCATTTGGAAGTTTAGTACCCGGTGTGAGCTTTGTAACATCCTTTGTAGTAGATTCAATATTGGAAGGAACAATCAACACTTTGTTGGTACTGAGAATCGGACTGTTAACACAGTTATACAGCAGGAGCATCACAAGAACAGAGCCTAAGAGACTGAGTAAGGCTGCAACTGTACAAGCTTGTAAAATGCTTGGTGAAATAATATCAAAGGATTTAATATCAATAATCGGTATATGGTCAAAGTCCGCTTTTAAGGCAGTAACCAAGGTTCCAAGAAATACAAAGGATACTTTCATGGATTTTTTCAAAATAAAAAGCTCTGATGAAGAAGCGGCAATTACTGATATTGATTAGTATAACAAAGATAGGTTTGCAACTCAAATCCCCCTACCTTTTTTAAGTAGGGGGATTGTCAATTATTAAATAATCTATTATAATATATTTTATACATGCGAAATTCAATTGAAATATTTGTTTGTATGATAAGTATCTGTGAATGTTCAGGGGGGCAGAAAAGATGACAAATAATGACAAACAACGAAATATTCTCTTCTTTGATTTGAATGAACGCAATTTGGCTGTAATGGTTCATTCCTTGTTCTCTTCATGGATGCTGTCATTTCTTTTTGAAGGGCAAATTTTTCAACAACTTGCCAAAGAGTATAATTTCGCATCGGAGTCAATAATTATTTGGAGTTCTGCCGCTATGTTTTCGGGATTACTGCTTGGCGGATTTACTGTAAAAAGTAAACTTCATGCAAAACGGCTTTTCCTCTTTTCTTATCCCTTTTTTATCGCCTTGTCCTTAATATTTTTCTTTTCGCCTTCAATACTATGGACTATGGGCATAATAACCGGTTCCATTGTTTCGGGATGCTGTATTGCTGCATGGGGATTTTATTTTAAAAGTGTATCAGAAAAGAATGAACGAATAAAAACAGCAGCAGACATGCTGATTATTTCCAATATATTGATGATATTATTAAATGTAGTTGCAATAAATATATCTCCCAATGTAGGGCTTACCTTGTCTCTTGTTATGTTAATATTTGCATTTATACTGGGCTTAAGACTACCCACGGATTACAATGAGGACTACGGTAATAAAAAGGATGGCAGCTTAAGCATTTCAAATCTTTTACTCTTCTTTTATATCTTTATAGTAATATTGACAATAAATTCCGGATTAATGTACCATGTGGTAAATCCCGCCTTTGAACACCATGCAACACTCACTAGCTGGTATTGGGCAGTTCCCTATGTTGCCGTAATATTGATTCTTAGAATTTTTTCTCAAAAGATAATGTCATCATATATACTATATGTAGCAATTGCAATGATTGGTCTTTCATTTATTGCTTTTATCGCCCTTGACCGCTCTGCAATAAGTTATTTTATAATAAATACACTTATGCTTGGTTCCTATGGTGTTTATGATTTGTTTTTTTGGAGCATATTTGGGGAGATGCTTGATTATCATAAAAACCCTGCCAAAATTCTTGGCACAGGTCTTTCTGCCAATGTATTGGGTATAGTAGCCGGCGGACTTATAGGCAATAGCTTAATGGCAAATAATTTATACAGCATAAATCCATCACTGTTTGCCTTTGCGGTAGTTTGTGTATCTTTGGTACTATTGCCTCTTCTGAACAAATACCTGTCAACTTTGCTTAAAGGATATACATTTCTTACTGCATTTGTCGTAATGCCGGAATTTAAACAAAACAGTCAAATAGACAAAATATCAGAATACGGCAATTTGTCGGAAAGAGAAAAACAGGTGGCATTACTTCTTCTACAGGGAAAAACCTACAAAACTATTGCGGGTGAGCTTTTTATAAGCGAAAATACCGTAAAATATTACGTAAAAAATATTTATTCCAAATTTAATATTCAAAGCCGGGCAGAACTCATTGACATGGTGGCAGAAAAACAAAATTAAACACCTACCCGAAAAAGGTAGGGTTGTTTTTTAAAGAATTACCCTTTTCGGGTGATTTTTTTTTGCAGTTTAACTGTTATAATCTCTAATCAAGTAAGAATTCTGTAACAATAACAATGCAGTTTCGGGTGGTTGGGATGAATACAATAAAAAGAAAAATCATTATTTACATTTTAATAATATTTTTTTTGACGGCAGCTTTACTCCAGCTTTTTTCTCTTCAAAGTGAAAAACTTGTTCTTCATATCATGGTATTGATAATATTTATAATTGCTGCTGATGGTATATTTATATACCTCTTGATAGATAAAATTAATAATTTGAAAATTGCAAGACTGATAACCGAAAACTTCATATTGAAGGTCAAGACTGCAGTTATTAGCGAAATTTCAGTCAAAGAAGCGCCAAATAAGCTTAAATGCTTAGAAGATACAGAAATATTTGTATCATATTTTGGAATTCTCTTTAACGGTAAAATTGCAAAATTTAATCAAGATGGCATCCGGCTGAAAGAAATGGCCATTGGGAGTGATTTTATATCATTTACCTACGGCAATGAAAAACAAATGCAAAATTTGCGTATTGTACGGCCGGATATTGAGCCTGAGGCTTTGAATGAAATGATTAATAAATTCCGTTTTGAAACGGGGATTACACCGACGATAATCGAGGGATAAAGAAATATATTGCAATGAGGTAGAATATGGCTAAAAAAATTATTGGTTACGGAAACTTTTTTTGTTGGAATTGCGGCAATAGAATTGAAAAAAGGAAAAAAACGTGTCCAAACTGCGGCTCCATATACAGCGGAGATGGCAAGTACGGGAATGTTCAAGCATTAGGAGCGGGAGGTATAGGCTGGTCAAACAATGTAAATCATTACAGTTTAAAAAAATATTTTAAAAATGACAGAAAGTACAGCTTTATTTGGCTCATAGGCATCAGTATAATAGTTCCCGCAATAATGCTTCTTTCAGGGGAGATAGATTTTGACAGTGAGGGTATTATGGTTATCGGCGGTATTTTGGCGGTATTCTGGGGAACAGGTCTTTTATTTATATTTAAGAAAGGAGCTAATGAGCCGGACTGGGATGGAATTGTTAAAGACAAAAAAGTATTTCAGAAAACGAGAAGAAAAAAAGACAGCGAAGGGAAGGCTTATACCGAAGAATACAAAGAATTTATTGTTTATATACGCAAGCAGAACAATGATATTTTTGAATTAAAGGATGAGGATAGTGCTCGGTATGATTATTTCAATATAGGTGATTATCTGCACTATCATGGGGTCAAATATTTAAATTACTTTGAAAAGTATGATAAGTCCTTGGATACAATAATTTTTTGCGCAAGCTGTCGCAATATTTGTGACATACGAGATAATTATTGTGAAAGGTGCGGATGTATATTATTAAATTAAAAGGAGGAAAACAATGTTTTGTGAAAATTGCGGGACACAGCTTCCCGATGACTCTGTGTTTTGTTCGGAATGCGGCAGCAAAATAGTATCAGTTGGAAATGAATCCGGAATAGATATAGACAGTATCAATACAAATAATGAGTCCGGCTACCGGGAGCAGCGAGGACCGGTGCCTCCTGTTATGAGACAAATGGCGACGCACCAGCCGTCAGAGCCCTACAGGAAAGAATCGATACCGCGTCAGCCGCCAGAGCCCTACAGGAGAAAATCAACACCACAACAGCCATCTGAACCATACAGAAAAGAAGCATACCCACAAGAGCCGTCTGAATCCTACATAGGAGCAAGTGCGGATATTATAGGAGTCGGCCGGTATATACTTATGATTTTTTTTGCCTGGATTCCTATAGTCAATTTTATACTGCTTATAAGATGGAGTTTTAATAAACAAAAACCCAATAAAAGCAATTTTGCAAAGGCAATGCTCGTTTATAATATTTTGGCATTAATAGTTTATGTTTTGTATATTCGGCTATGGCTGAGCGTGACTTCAGGTATTTAATAATATCTATAAAAGAAAGGGGAAGAAGATGGAAATACTAATAGGATTGGTTGTCATCATAGTTTTATTGGCAATATCAGCGATTGTGTCATATAACGGTTTTGTAAAGCTTCGAAATCAAATTGAAGAAGCTTATTCCACCATGGATGTTTATTTAAAGAAACGATACGAAATGATTCCGAATTTAGTGGAAGTAGTAAAACAGTATTCAATACATGAAAAAGAAACCTTAGAAAGAATCGTCCAGGCAAGGAACATGGCAATAAATGCAAGGTCTGTAGAAGAGCGGGGGCAGAATGAAAACATCCTGTCCGGTGCTATAAAATCTCTCTTTGCTCTTTCTGAAGGCTATCCTGAATTGAAAGCAAACGAAAATTATCTGGACTTGCAAAACAATCTGAGAACCTTGGAAGATGAAATATCTCAGTCCCGTAAATACTATAACGGCGTAGTTAAAGTTATGAATAACAAGGTTGAAATATTCCCTTCAAACTTGTTTGCTAAAATTTTTGGATTCAACAGATATCCATATTTTATGGCTGAAGAATATGAGCGTCAAAATGTAGAAATTAGATTTAATTAGAGGTAGGGTCAATGAAAAGAAACCTTATGCTTTGTATTTTTGCTTGCATCCTCATGTTAACTATTGTGACGGAAACAGCTTATGGTGCTGAAGCATTCAGTATTACTTCATACGATATAGATATAACGGTTTATGAAAATAACAGCTATGCGGTAATCGAAACAATTAATGTCAGGTTTATCGAGCAAAGGCACGGCATCATAAGAAGTCTGCCTTTGAGAACAAACAGAGGAAAGCCTGCACTAATTTCTCATATAGATGTTTTTGAGCACAAGTTTTCTACTGAGAAAGTCTCAAATAATATTGAAATTAAAATAGGCGACCCTGACAAATACGCTTCCTTCTCGGAAAGATATACAATTGGTTATGTGTATACCATAGGAGATGATTATTTAAATGACAGAGACGAACTTTACTGGAACTTGATAGGAAATGACTGGGACTGTACAATTGAAAACGTTACATTCAAAATAAACATGCCAAAGTCTTTTGCGCCTGACAGGCTTTATTTCACCCATGGTCAAAAGGGAAGCACAAAGCATGACGGTGTGGACTGGTATATTGACGGAAATACCATAAAGGGCTCCTTGATGATTTCTCTTAAGCCTAATGATTCACTTACAATTGCCATGCCTCTTCCGGAAGGATATTTTTCACAAGCAGAAAGAATAAAAATTAATGATATATCTTACGGATGGGTGTTATCTCTTGTCTGTGCGGCTTTAGGCACAGTCTTGTGGGTATTCATGGGGCGCAAAAAACAAATATTTCCAACAGTTGAATTTTACCCCCCTCAAGGGTTGACCAGCGCAGATGTTGGTTACTTAATCGACGGCAGGGTAGATTTGTTCGATATAACATCTCTAATAATTTATTGGGCAGATAAAGGATATTTGTCAATCACCGAAGAAAGCGTAAAAAATATGTTTGGCACAAAAAAGATCTTTACACTTACAAAACTTAGAGATATTCCGGAAGAAAGCCAGGAATATGAAAAGGAAATGTTTGAGGGAATGTTTTACATGGGGGACGGGATAAATGTAAGAACAGATCAATTGGAAAACAGGTTTTACTCTGTGGGGGAGAGAATAAAAAAGCAAGTTAAATCAAGTTTTGAATATAACGAAGAAACCCGAATCTTCAAAAAAACAAATACCTTGTGCCGCATTCTGCTTCTCTTGTCAGGAGTAATATGCACACTGCCCTTTTCCTATAGGGTTATGAAAGAATCAGGCAATGTTGGTGAAGCAGGACTTATGTTAAAGAGTATAATAATGTCTGCAGTTATAATGGCAGCTTTTTATTTCTTTATGCATATTTTGAAGAATTGGAAGGGAATGAAAAAAGGGGAAAGGTTTAAACAATTATTTTTTGCTCTGTTTATTAGCGGAGCAGTGTGCGGTACTTTTATATATTCATTAAGCTTATCCGGCAATGCAATAAGGGGTTTAATTTCATTAGCAGCAGCAGCGATACTTGGAATTTTGTCGAACCTTTGCAGCCGCAGGACAGAATCAGGCAGGTGGTACGAAGAAAAATTAACAGGATTTAAGGAGTTTATTAAGGCTGCGGAATTAGACAGAATTCAGCTTCTGGCTGATGAAAATCCTAACTATTTTTATGATATACTACCCTTTGCAATGGTACTTGGCGTAACGGACAAATGGGCGAAAAACTTTGACTCTATCATGAAAGAGCCGCCCAATTGGTATAATTCGCAAGGCATGCAGGGCAGGTTCAGCGCGGTTAGTTTTGCAACGGGATTAGATAATGATTTGAAAATATTTTCATTAGATATAGCCTCAAAACACCAAAGGAGCAACTCAAGCATCAGCGGGGGAAGCTCTGGAGGCGGTTCAGGAGGCGGCGGAGGAAGGAGCTGGTAAGATGACTGTAGCAATAAAAAAGAAAATTAATATTCCCGACCCGACCATGGGACCTATCGGGTTTACCGCTGCAAGCTTTAAGGCAGCAATTTCTGGAATCGGCACCATACTAAAAAAACCGAAAATTCTATTCACAACTTTATTCATATCGGCGCTACAGGCAGCCTTATCCTACCTGAAAATTCTCATGCCCTCTTCTTTATTGGTTACAACAGCAAGTTTTTTTACTTTTGCCCAAGGAGGAATGTATGCAGGGCTTATTGGAGCTGCAGGCGGAATTATCGGCAAAGGAATATATGCATGGTTTATGAATACACTGTTTTTTTCAGGCTCCAGGGATAAAAGCAAAGATGATAAAAATGAAAATAAAAAAACAAAGGGTAAGTTTGCTCTATTCCTGGCAGGAATCGGTATTGCACTTATGGTATACAATTTTTTAACCGGCAATGCATCAATAGAAAACAGTGTTATCGGCTTAACGTCTCTTGCAGCCTGCCTAAGAGCACTTAAGAGAAAGAACGGTTTTTTAATAGGTTTCATATGCTCCTTTACAAAGGGGCGGATGTCAAGGAAGGCGGCAGCTGTCGTTATAAAGGGAATGACCTTAGGGTTTTTGGCAGGTGTTTTGTCATCCCTTAAATTCACGGGAGCAATCTGTTATCTGGTTGGAGCTGTAATATTTATAATTGCCCTTATTCTCTTGGCCGGCAGGAAAAGAACTCTTGCGGCAGCTGCAGCCCTGCTTATAATTTTAAGCAATATAGTGCCCGCCTATTCATCAATTGCAAATTTTTCCGATGAATGGCAGGACCCTTACGAGGCATATGGAATTCAAGACAGAACCTTACAGGGTTATATAGCATTAACCGATGCAATGAATGCTTCCCCTCCAATGTCCATGGATTTAACTTTAATAGCCGTGGGAGTAAGAAACTTTGATGAGTCGGGAAGAATAGAAAACCGGCAGGTATTAGCCCTGGATGGTGAAAGTGAAACCTTCGGCATTGATAGTCCCGAGTTTTCCGAATTTAAATTCACAAGCGCAGTAAATCTCTTCCTTGAAGATGACGGATGGTACGCTGATTCCATAACACAATATTCGGTAAATAACGCCTGGACAAATTATGAAAGAGAAGAAGGCTTGTACGGCAATTACCAGAAATGTTATTTTTCATTTAAACATTTGGGTGCAGCCGGCTATTTATTCGAAGAGTATTTGGAAGATGGCAAGGTTTATATTACAATACCCATTTCATTCGCATACGGTAATGTCATGGACCAATCCCAGGCAGACAGCGCATCCGAAATATTTGCACGGGTTGACCGCGTAAAAAGAGCAAGCAGTGAAACCGGCAGTTCAAAGGAGTATTCAGGAGTTTGGGAGCTTAAAGAAATAAAGACATATTTTGTAGAACGTAACCGGGAGACATACCGAATATCAGAAACGCATGAATTCAAAAATGAATTTTCAGGCAACGACCCAACTTATGACACCCTTGCCACTGTTTCCGGAAACACCTTAAATTACAAAATCATAACTGATTATCCTTCCGTTAAAGAGGTTACGAGCTTAACGGCTGAATTTAGTGAACTGCCTGAAAGGATGGCAGCTTTTGAAACATTGAGAGTAACGGTAAATTCGTCAGCTTATTATGAAGACCAAATAAAAAATGTAAGAAATACACTAGACTCCGTTCCGGTTTCTGTGGGATTCTTGCCCGGCCTTCGCCCGGAACACTTTAATACTACGGAATCTGATACAGGTACAATAGTATACCCCCTAGGAGTTAATTTGGGAGAAATTTGGTTTGAAAATATAAATGGAGAATTTCAAGCCCCAGCTCCTCAGGGACAGGAAGAAGGCGAGCTTTTAACTGTCGAGCTGATCTTAGGCCCTAACAGCCCTTATGATGCAACTGCTTCAAGACATATGGGAAATCCTGTAATAGCCTATATTTATGAATGGAATATGACGGGGGTAATTCCTGCAGGAACCGAAGGCGAAGAAGATGAAGATGAAGCTGCCGCCAGTGATGATGGCTGGTGGACAGGTACTGATACAGATGAAGAATGGAGCGAACATGCAGACGAAGGAGAGACAGCAGCTATCGGAGCCATGTCAGCTCTTGCTGCTATAGCGGGTGCCGGAGCGGCAGCAGCGGGAAGCATGGGCATTGGTCCAGGTGGAGGTTACGGTCCATATATAAGAAGGAACAAGGATGGGGACCTTGTAACCAAGGACCCCGTTACAGGGGAAGAAAGTATATATGTTAACAACAAAAAAACAGGTCTCTATACAAATCCATTAACAGGAGCTGAATACACAGAAGATGAGCTAACAAGTCATGTAGCTTCACGGGCAGAAAATGCAGGTGTATTAGGCCAGGATTATGAAACTGCACAAGATGCAATAAAACAGCAGCGTAAGGATAATCAGAAATTAAGCCAGGCAGAAAGTGAAGTAAATTTTGAAAAAAGCATGAAAAAACTTCAAAAAGATTTGGAAACCAAAGGAGCCATCGGAGACGATTATGCAGATGAGTTAGCGAAGAAACTTAAAATACTTCGAAGTCAGAAAAAAATTGACGGTGAGTTTAATAAAGATGATTTAAAAAAATTCCAGAAAACATTTAACAGATGGACAAGAGGAGAAATAGCAGGAAGCAGAGGACTGCCAAAAGCAGAAAATGATTGGGATATATACAAACAAGGATTGGCATTATCAGGAGAAGAGATAGCAAGGGGAGACAGCTGGAAGGCCATGGGGCTTCGCGTGGCTGTGGGGCTTTTAACAGGCAGTCTTGCAGCCCGGGGTATAATTTCCCTTGCCGGTGCTGCTGTTGTGGAAGCCGGTTTGGAGCTTGGTCAGGCAGGTTATACAATGAAGGATTATGTTGACAAGGGTGGAGATGATTGGACAGAAGGAGCGAAGCTTGCAATCACAAAGACTTTGGTGGGCGAAGGTATAGGAAGGTCTATAGGTTTGGGATTAAGAGGGCTTGGTCTAGCTGTTTCTAAAACAGGGCAGGCTTTGTCAAAAACCAAAGCAGGAAAATATATTGTTGACGGAATTTCAGATGCAGTAGAAAAAACTTCAAGAGTACTAAATGCCAATGTAGGAGATGTGCCAAAGGTAATAAAGCAAATCAGCAAGGAAGCAAGTGAATCAGCTGCTGCAGCTAAAAAAGCAGCCTCAATGGCAGGAAAATTAAAAACATCAGCTGCTAACAAAGCAGCTCAAACAGCTGATGACGCAGCCAAAAAAGCAGCCCAAAGCACCGAGGATGCTGTCAAAAAATCTGCTCAAAGCACCGAGGACGCAGTCAAAAAAGCTGCACCACCGAAAAATGTGAAGGATACAGATGCATACAAGCAGGCATCCAGGCAGGTTGACGATAGTTTAAATAAATCCAAAGCTGCTGCAGCTGAGAAAATAGAGAAATACAAGAATAGTGTAAATAAAAATCCTAAATTAGCAGCCAGGAAAGCAGCTTATGAAGAAGGCGGTAAAATTGGATTGGAAAAGGTTGAAAAGCTTGAGCAGGCAAGGAAGGCATTAGCTGGCAACCCTGATTCTCCACAGCTTAAAAAAGAATTTGAAAGTGCAGTTAAAGATGTTCAAATAAACAAACATGCACAAAAAATAATGAACGAAAAAAAATTGACAGGCAATGATACACGCCAGGGATTCAATGACTTTAAGGTAAAACAGGATGCAATAGTATCACTTAATACAAGTGAACGTTTAGCATTGGAATTAGGTCTTGACCCCAAAAATGTAAGCAATGTCCAGGCTACAAATTCCATGGATACATCGGGAGTTAAAACTATAAAGGGTGTTGCAGTTAAAAGTGATTTTAAAACTCCAAAAACCACAGCACCAAGGAAATTTACGGAAGCCGATATCGATTTAAACTCTCTTGAAAAGAAAAGTGGAGAAAAAATAAGCATAGATTTGGATCAGACCTATAGAATGGAAATTGAGCTTAAAGATGGCACTGTAATTGCCAAAGATATTCCTGCTTATAAGGTTAAAAGCATTCAAAACGAAGAAGTATACAAGGTATGGAATGACGGACAGCTTCCTTTGAACCCTGACGGTTCGGTAAATCATGAGGCTGTCGAAAAGTTTGCCGAAGATATGGATTATACGGTGGTAGATGCAAGAAGCGCTGATGCTTACGGAACCCTGGGAGATCTGGAACAGGCATTGAAAAATGACGGCACAATAAGAAAATACAATGACCCAGAGGTTGTAAGTAAAACTATTTCATATAAATCTGATGAATGGATTCGTAGAAGCAAGGGAAAAACGAAGGTTGGAGAAATAATAGATGCTGAAGCAGACGTTTCAGAAGGCATAAGACAATCAACAAAACAGTTCGACAGCCAGTATGTGTATCAAGTAAAGGCAATAAATGCTGATGCAGGCAAAACAAAGATAGTTATAAACGAAAAATTGGCTGAAGGTATGGAAGTTTTAAAGCAAATAGGATTTGGCGAAGGAAAACTAAGCCCTGCTGAAGCAGAAGCCATACTCAAAGAAATGGGAACAAACTCAGAAGAAGTCATGAAGCTTTTAGCGGACGAAGTTGAAATTATCAACAGATTTTTAGCAGGAGGCAAAAAATGAACAAGATAACATACTCTATATCAAAAAACACTGTACTATCTGCAGGAAAACATTTTGGAATTCAGGCAAACCGGTTTGCAGAATATTTTGGATTCACAGAAAGCTCCAAGAGCACGGAGATAGTAGAAGGATGGGAGGATCTTCTGCCTCTTATCCTTAAACCCCGTAATTTTACAGGAATGACAGCCCTATTTGAGGATGACAGCCTTCTTTTTACCAATATAGTTACCGGTGAAGAAGATGCTGCATTCTGCGGTGAGGAAGATGACATTTTAAAAGTAATGCCCATGTCCCAGTCAGAGATTATAGAGCTTTTAGCATCATATCTTGGAGAACCAGAAGACAGGCAGAAAATAAAGCAGGAATTATCAGGTGATGCCTTAATATGCTTGCTATCCATAGGAGACAGCATCAAGAGGGCAAAGCTTGAAAATATCCTGGACCCTTCAAAAATAGAATTTGAAATAACAGATAAAATTTTGCAAAACGAATTTCTCTACAATTCAGAAGGTAGAAACTTAAGATGGGCCTCTGCATTTTTGGCAGACCTTCGCTGGAAAGAAAAACCAATTAATTTCGAAAAATCGCTTAAGGAGCTTTCTAAAGCAGGTATAATAATTTATAGAGACAGCAGGGTTGAACTATCAGAAAACGGTGAAATTTTCTTTGATGAGCTTTTAAAAAGAAAAACCATATTAGGCTTAAGAAGTGTTTTTTATCACGAAGGTGTTATAAATTATTTGGCAATGGCATTGATGAGAACAGAAAACTATCTGTGGTTTTTGGATGTTACTGACAATGCGTGCATCATGTCTTTAAACTATGAGGAACTTAAGGGAATGATTGGCACTATGATCTCACCGGGAGAAGAACCACCTGAGATAGAGGCAGATGAAGAAGTCGAACAGACAATAAGTAAAGCCAAAATGAAAGCTGAAACTAAAGCAGAGACTGAGAGCATCAATAAAGACCGGGAAAACCCGACAACACCGAAATTCTGTAGAAACTGCGGGGAAAAATTGAGCATAGGATCAAAGTTCTGTAAAAAATGCGGAAACAAAATTTGATCATCGTTCAGAGTGAATTATTATGATTAAAAAAAATGTTGCAGGGCTATGGCTGCTATTTATGGCTTTTACGGCATTCGGCGGATTTTATCTCTATTATAAATTAAGTGGTGATGCTGAAGGAATTGAAGCCGGCAAAATTGTAGGCGGTATGCTTTTAGCATTGTCTGTTATTAGCTTTATAAAAATTAGACCGTGGAAGTAGAGGTGAAAATATGTTTTGTGAATCATGCGGTAAAAATATACCTGATGAAAGCAGGTTTTGTGAATATTGTGGAAGTGAAGTCATTCCTGAGATTTTTATTCAATCTGATGAAGACACAGACAATAGTATACATTCCGAACAAGAAAACGCGTCATATAATAAACAGGAAAGGGGGTCGCGCTACGAACAAGAGATAGAAAAGGAATATGAATATCCAAGAACTCCAAAGCCTAAAAAATCCGGCTTGATAAAAAAAGCAGCAGTATTTCTTGTTTTAGCTGTTGTATTAGTCGGAGGATATTCTCTTTTAAGACAATTCATAGGCAAGAATTCCCAAAAAACTGTTGAAAATTCAACTAAACCACCAATGGGCAGGGAAAGTATACCTCAGGAGGAACAGCCTCCCGCCAACGGTCCCGAAAACAATGGACCTGAGAACAATTTACCTGCAGCCAATGATTCTGTAATAATAAATGAGGATGATTTCAATTGGCATTTTGAGGAATATTACTATGAGATACCTGAAGGAGCTGTTGAACTTTCTTACATGGACATATTGGGGGAGTGGAAACTTATGGCTGTTAACTATTTGCCGGATACTGAAGAAATTCATTATTCCTCAGCTGTTATTAGTGAATATAGTCCTGATTCGGCCCATATGGGAGCAAATACATCGGTTTTATTAACTCATCAATATACAAAATATGATGGAGAGAAGTATTTTTATGATGAAGAAGATTCAACCGATATGGTATTGGGCAGCTATGGAGAAGGAATTTTACAAATGGCATTGGCAGATGACAAAGTAATGGATGTTATTTTCTGGGAGAAGGAAGGAAAACAGTACGGGCAGAGTTATTTATTCAGGGATGATGACAATGACGGATTTGCAGATTTGGTTTTTTCAATGGCATTTGTGCGATGAAAATTTGCTTATTATATAAGAGAGCAGGAGGTAGATATGTTTTGTGAAAAATGCGGTTATGAAAATAAGGATGATGCTCTATTTTGTGAGAACTGCGGCGAACAGATAAACAATAAGGAAACAGAAATGGTATTAGAATCAGACGATGCAGTGGCTGTAGAAACAGCCGAAATTCAGGAAACAAGCGTGGCAGATAAAATAGAAGGGATTCAAGAAACAGAAGAAATCCAAGAATCAGAAGAGATTCAAGAAAAAGCGGAGTTTGATGAAACAGCGATAGAACAATCAACTATTATTTCAAAAAATATTACTAAGAACAGTACAGGAAGCTACAGCTGGATGTATGAATTTTCATTGTGGAAAAATCCTGCAGTCCTGATAACAGCTTTTAAAGTTTCGCTTATAGCCTTGATGGTTCCGGTCTTATTAATGTTCTTTTTGACATTAGGAGATGGTATAGGGGAAGCCTTTAAGCTTTTACTTTCCATGCTTGGAATAGGTGCCGTATTGATGACTGTTCTTATGGTTGCGGGATATGTAATGCTCAGCATAGCATATGGCGGTAAATACTATGTATTGTTTAAAATGGATAAGAAGGGTGTTAATCATATACAATTGGACAAACAACATAAAAAAGCACAGGCCTTGGGATTTCTTACGGCTTTAATAGGCCTTTCTTCAGGGAATATTTCTGCAGCAGGAGCAGGCCTTTTGGGAGCATCCAGAAAAAGCTTATACACAAATTTTAAAAAGGTTAGCTCCGTTAAATTCAGTCCGAGGATGAATACAATTTATTTAAATGAATCCTTAAATAAAAACCAGATTTATGCGGAAAAAGAAGATTATCTCTTTATAAAGGAATTTATTTTAGAGAATTGTCCGAAAAATATTAAAATTATTGAAAAATAGCAAGTCTCAAAATATAAATATAAGGGGGAGTTGCATTGAATAAAGTAAAATATTGCAGGAAATGTGGCAATACAATCAATAATAGCGTTAAATTCTGCAGACATTGCGGTGCCTTGCAGAACAATCAGTCAAAATCACCATCTGTCAGAGATTCACAACCTTCGAAGAAAAATATAAAAGGACCGGATGTTATTGATAATAGCATTAAGCAAAAGCAAAAAGAAAAATACTTCAGTGATAATGAAACAAAAACAGCCAAAAAGAAAAGAGGAATATTTGGGAAAATAGCCGCACTTTTGCTGATAATTTTTATTGCAGTTAATATAATAAACTTCTTATCTGATAAGCTCAATAAACCGGGCAGTATTCTAACCACCGGAAGCAAGAATGAAAACAAAAGCATAAGTGAATATGTTATAAGTGATGTAAAAATAAGTGATGATGATTTAAATGTCCCTGCCCAGTCAGGATTCGTGAGCCCTGATGAGCCGGAAATAAGAATCGAAAACACCTATATCAATTTTACTTCTTATAATATAGATGTAACAAGGGAAGTCAAGGTAAAAAAATTAAATCAAATCAGTGACAATGAAAAAGGCTTTACAATCCAGGCCTATGATTTTGAAATAGAAGGTATTTCTGAATTTAACGTGCCTGTCTATATTGAAATGCCATACTATCCGGCAATTGAAGACAATCTTTATGAAGAAAGTACCATATTTGTCCAGTATTACAATGAAAACGAAAGCAAATGGGAGATGATACCTTCCTGGATAAATGCCGAAGCCAACACTGTATCATTTCTAACAAATCATTTTTCACCCTTCGGCGTATTTCAGGATGATAATTTGGAAGATGCTAAAAAAGTAGCGCATTTATTTAAGTATTTGGGAGTATATAAGGGCCCTACAACACCTGTATATACTACGGGAAGAAATATCGAAAGATACTATCAATTTGTTGATGAAAAAACATTTCAAACCTATATTGATTATAAAACAGTACCGGTAAATGACTTTGCAACAAGTTTTTTAAATGTTATGAATCATGGAGCATCAGCGGGAGAGTATTCTTTATATGCTTTATCTCCTGAAATTTACAAAGATACTATTAATGGTTTCAGCAAAGCAGGGAAGCTTTTTGTACTTTCAAAAATTGCATATCAATGGTACAACGATGTAGCAACTCAGGATATTATAATGGATAATATCTTTGACCTTACAGAAATAGCTGTAGGCACAGTTGGAACCCTTGCAGCAGCACCTGAACTGACATTAATTGCAGGAGGAGTATGGCTGACAGGTTTGACCTATGATGTTGGAACGACAGCTTATGAATATATGTCTGAGAATGAACCAAGATATTTAGCCTATCGCATAGCAAGTGAATCCGGTTACATTAAATATTTGCCGGATGAAGAAATATGCGTCTATTGGAGAGAAATAGAAGATCCATCTTATTCGGAATATGATAAAGAACTGGCAAAAAGCAGAAACAGGTCTATTAAGTTGAGTGGAGAATACGGGTGGGCACAAGCATTTAATGCCATACAAAAAAAATATAAAGAAAATCCCATAGAAATGACAAAAGCATTAGAAAGACTCTTGGAGTCCTATTTAGATGTCTTCTGGTACCACTTTGGCTACGCTGAGCTTACTGACATTCTTAAGTCTGTTGAAACAGGCATTATTTTCAAGTCGACTTTATATGATGAATGGGAATGGCCTGTAGAATCTGAAATCCAAGAGTATAAAGCAAATTACAGGCAAAAAATGAAAGAGTATTTAAGACCGATCATGAAAGCCATGGCTCAAAAGGCTCTTTTGGAATTAAATGAGCTTACCTTAAAAGAGGTAGTAAAACTTTGGGATGTTGTAAATATGGAAATTGATTTTCAAATTGTGGATGAAAATTTAAAAGAAGGAGAATTTTTTCCATCTTCTCCATTGTCTGACATGACAATTAAATTATCAAAACTAAGTGATGAAGCAATAGCTGACGAATGGATATGCAGGGAAAGAAGAGAAAGAAGCAATTCAGTTTTCACCTGTAATATATATGCTTATATTAAAGCGGGATGTCCGACAAATGTAGAATTTTATGAGAAAAATACAGAAACAGGCGTCCAGGAGCTAGTAATTTCCAAGGAATTCACTCTATCAAATCCGACTGTTATCTCTATTGATAAAAGAATGGAAGATATAAATGGCATTTATACCGGTAAAGCCATAGGGGGCAACTATACTACCGGAGAAGAAATGGACCTCTACTACAAAGCAATCAGAATTGAATCAAACAAAGAAGGAATTCTCATAGGCCCCTGTCTGGAAAACGGAGATTATGATCCTGATTATATGGTTCAATGTGTTTTAAATAAAGAAACAAATCAATATGAAGGAAAAGTCAGAAGAGAATCCGGCAATCAATGGATGGAACTTAGTTTTATCGCCGAAATCTATGAAGTATATAAAAAACCAAGAGCAAGGGTCGGATATAGCCAAACCATATCCACAAGAATTGGCACCATATATATATACGAGTATGAAGTGGAAAGAACTTCGGTATTAAAAGGAAGCCCCGTTGGAAGAACTTCAGGCACCTCAGAAACCCCGGCTCCCACAGGCGGAGGGCAGCCTGTAGGTGGATATACAGGACCCATTATACCGGAAGGAGATTAAAAGTTTTTATGAAACTAAAAGCTAACATGTTTTTATACTGCATAATTAATATTGCAGCTGTTATTATAATTTTAACTATAGCCGGCTGCCAAAGAAGCAATGACAAGCCTCCTAAAATGGAAGGTCCGGAGCCTGAGCCTCACAAGGGTGTTTTTATAAGCCAAAATGCTGTGTTTACTTTTGATGGCAGCAATAAAACCGTGTTTGTGGAATTTGACGATGAATATTTGGAGGCACTGGATAATCCTCCAAACCATACATATTACAGCTATGTGTTTACTTGGTATAGTTTCGGTGAATACAGATATGACGGAGCTACAAATTTAAAGCTCTACCATGAAGAAAGTGGAGCTCGTTTGGATTTTTTTCTTCAAGGAAACACAAGAGCCGACAGAATCACAATTTCCCACATAGTCCCCGGGGATGACAACATAGTCTTTATAAAAGAATAAGGTCAAAAAACAAATAGCGCCTGATTATCAAATTATAATGATATCAGGCGCTGTTTGTGTTTTTGGGTATACATTCTACAACTCTCAGCGGAGATTCAAGTGTGACAATACATTACCCAAGATTTTTAGGCAGTATTATGGTATTTATCAACAATAATTATGAAGAAAATTGTGAAACTAGAACGAATTATTATTTTAGAATAAAAAGACAAAAATGTGAATAATTTCAAAAAATGTTTTGTTTTTTTAAATAAATGAATATATAATTAATTATCCTGTTATTTTTTAAAAAAATAAAATAGAAAGGGGCTATAAGTAATGGGAAAACGAATTCTAAGCATGGTTTTAACATTTATGCTTGTTATTACAATGTTACCCCTCACAAGCCTCCCGGTTTATGCAGACAGCAGTTCGGGTGGAGAAACATTGGACAACATGAATGCTTTGCAGGCATTGGGAATAGATACTGATGAAATTCCTGAAGGTTTTGATGAAGAAAGTGAAGACAACCCATATGGCAAAGACAAGATTACAATAAATCCTGTATCGGAATTATTTGTTTCAGAGCAATCATCTGGAGTTGATGGGTACAAAATGAGCAGAAGCTTAAGGGGACACGAAGGTATATTGACCGGCACAACCAATGATTTTTATTCTAACACAAAGAATTCAACCAACAATCTTATTACCTTGGATAGCAACAAAGACATTTCGACAGAATATTACAAATCCTATAAGGCTTTCAAGGCTGTTTCCGGCAATTTTGACGGTAAGGGAATGAAGGGGCAGGTTGTAACGGTAGCTGCCGGAGCAAATGCTAATGACGGCGGGCTATATATGTATTTTACCGACCCCGTATCAGGTGAAATGAGCATTGAACCTATAGAACTCATGGGCACGGGTGATATTATAGGCAACTATGATAGATATGACTATGAAGATTTGACAACACAATTTTATCAGCTTCAAAACTACCTGCAGATATCAACTGGTGATTATGACGGAGACGGTATTGACGAAGTTGCCGTATACATACCGGAGCAGGGTAATTCTCAGGTAGCCATATATAAACTTCAAACAACGGATTCAAATCCGGGCAACCTTTATCTTAATACAAGCAAGTGGAGCATAGCCTGGACCTATGCATTCAATGAATCCCCTTATGTTTCCAATATGGTTTCAATTACATCGGGAGATTTCAACAGGGATGGCACGGATGACATAGCTTTGACCTGGGGCACCTACTATGGACCTAATTACAACACTCCATGCAAGGCAGCTGTTCTTTACGGAAGCAAGCTTGGAAACATGCTTCAAAAGAGCAAAACCTTTGATTTGATATATGCTAATTCCCAAATAGTTCGTGCTGCATTTACCTACGGTGATATAAACGGTGACGGAACGGACGAACTGATATTAGGCGGACAGCTGGTTTCCGATATTAACAAAAAAGTATTCAGCAACCGGGTTATTATGATGTACAATTATAACGGAGATGAGGACAGATTTGTCCTTACATATTCCGAGAACTTCGAAATTATTGACGAAGACCAACAAGGGGAAGATAATAAATATTTCAGTTCTCCTGCTTGTGTAGCCAATATTACAACGGTTAAGATGAACGGGGTTGGGAAGGCCGCCCATATATATCTGGACAGCGTAATCTTTGAGTATGGAAACGACGGCCTAAAAATTGTCCTTGAATTGGATGAAGCAGATGAGATGAAAGATACTCGTCCCTTTTCCACATACAATGATTATGCCGAATATGGAGTTCTTGCGGCTGATTTTGATGGAGACGGCATGGAAACACTACAGGTTATGCAGTATTTCTTCCCCCAGACATTAACTTACAAAGATTTTTGGTGGTGGTTTTTTGGTACCTTTGATCCGGTAAACATACCCGGCAATTTGTTTATGGTCTCCATATATGCAAGCGGAGAGGATCTTATCTACAATAGAAAAGATTGCGGCGAATATTTAACCACATATTATACAAATGTAAATACCGATGATGATACTACATTTATAGAATATACAGGAAACCACTATATTGCTTATTCCGACCCTAAAGTGCTGGCTGTGCTGGCATCGCCTCCGTATTTTGAAGATATTGCGATTCAGGAAGACAGCGGCAATTATTTGGAAGGCTCCACCGAATACTCTTCGACAGGGGGCTACTCTACAGGCCAAACCACCTCTCATACCCTATCTGTGGGCACTTATATAAGTTTTGAACAAGAATTTTCCGTTTTCGGAATAAAAGTCGCTTCATTTGAAACCGAGTTTGCATACAGCCACGGATTCACCTGGGAAACTGAAAAAACCAGCACCCTGGAACAGTCCGTTACATACGGGACAGCCACGGGAGAAGATGCAGTAGCCTTTTATTCGATACCTGTGGAAGTTTATGTTTACAAATCATATTATCCCGAAATTAACCCGGACGGTACTGCGACCATGAAAGAGCAGACAATGACCGTAAATATACCTCATACGGCTGCAGTAGTTACAATGCCTTTGAAAACCTATGAATCCATAGCAGCCGATTATGAAGAACTGCCTCGAATTTCAGGGAGAGTTTTAAACCATACCCTGGGCAAGCCTTCCACATATCCATTTTCTGTCTCTGAATTTGCCGCCCAACTTGGGTCAGGCATTTATACCGGTGCTAATAGCGCAATAGTATTTGGAGGAGATTGGGCAGCAGTTAACTATGGAGGCTTGGGATATGTCACCCAAGAAATTGCAATGAGCAACGAATCCTCCAGCAGCTTTTCCAATTCTGAAAGCATAGATTTTAAAATAGGAGGCGGAGCAGGGGGTTTAGTAGTAGGAATCACTGCCGGCTATGAATACGGTTACGGTACAACAACAGTGACGACCAATGGAAACAGTTTCTCGGGAACAGTGAATAATTTGCCAACAGGGGCTGAAGATTACTATTATGCCTGGAAGCTTTTCGCATATTACTACTCTGACGGCATGAATGCATTTCCGGTTGTAAGTTACCTGGTTAAGGATGTAAAAACACCGCCGGAGCTTCCAAAGGATTTTGCCCAGGATACATCAAGAACCACACATAATCAGATTTGTCTGACCTGGTCCTATTCAGGGGGAGCTGCAGGCTTCCAGATTTACAGATATTATGAATTTCCTGACGGCAGCGGGAGTTACGAATTGGGTCCCGTGGTTAAGGCTTCGGATTTTGAATACTTTGATGAAGAAACCAACATTAAGTATTACAGTTTTATAGACGGCGGAGATGGCGAAGAAGCCTTATATCCATATACGGAATACAAGTATCAGATACAGGTTATAGGAACTGCCCAGCCTACAGACAGTATTTTAAGTCCTGTGCTTGTTGCAAGGACTAAGCCGGATGTGGGTTATCCGGACATTGCCCTCTCAACCCGTCTGTTAGAGGTATATCCTGACGTAAGCAAGTCAGTTACCGCTTACATAAGAAACAGCGAAGATTATAGTCAGGGAGCGAAGTTCCAGTGGCAGAAGATGTTGGATGGTCAGTGGAAGGATTTAAGCGGATATACGAAGGCAACCTTGACTATTTCCAATGCAGGATTGGATACTGCAGGTGAGTACAGGTGCAGGATAAACGTAATATATGATGCCTACTATATTTCGGCATACTCAGATACAGTTACCGTTAAATATGCAAAAAGAAACTCCAATGTTCAAGAAATTATGATAACGGATACTGTTACAGGGCATACCTTGAGAACAGAGGTAAGCCATCCGCATACAGACATCCAAACACCGCCAACAGGGACTGTAACCTTTGAAATTAAAAATGCAAACTACTATAAATCATATACGACAGATATAAAAATTATTGGCAGCAAGGGCATCGCAGAAGTTGATATCACCAAACTGCCGGATGGGGTGTATGAAATAAGGGCATTTTATTCCGGAAGCAGAATTTTTAAAGCATCCGAGTCTGAGCCGTTACCATATTTAAGCGGGTCAAATGAAGGTTATCTGTTACAGGTTGGAGAAAGTATCATATACGGTGATGAAATTGATTATGACATGAACAGGGTTACAAAGGATGACAGCGGTAAAACCGAAATAACGCCTATTGAAACCGGTATTACCTATAAGGTATTTAAATTAAGCTCTACCTATGAATTTTTGATATATGATATATTTGGATTGAAGATTAGTATACCGGTATGGCGAACGGTATGGATGGAGCAAAGCGGCTGGATAGATGGGGATATCATTACGGCAAAGGAGGCAGGATCATTTACGCTCTGTGCTTACGATGGCGATACGGAACTGGCTTATAAAAATATTAATGTTGCAAAAAAAGATTTAACCATCAAAGCCAAAGATATATCAGCAACTGCCAAAACCGATGATGCAAAGCATCCAACAGCTAAAGACGTTCTTGTAATCACAACGGGCAGCTTGATGGATTGGGACAAGGGACCGGATGATGACATATTGCAGAATTTAAATCTTTTCGTCAGTGCCTTCAGGGCGGGCATTCAAATTGAAGTCGACAGTTCAACAGAACCCGGTGAATACACCATAGTGGGTATGCCGCCGGAAGAATTCAACAAAACACTGTCCAATTACAATATTACATTTATTGAAGGGAAATACATCCTGACCGGTGAAACTTTCCCGGTTAAGGGAGAGGCAGCAAAGCTCTTAGGCAACAAAGTAGGTACCCTTGAAGTAATTTCACCTTCGAATCATCAACACTGGACGACTCAGTACCAAAACGGTACTCAAATACGATTCCAGGCTGTACCGGATAGAGGATATGCGGTTTCAGGATGGTATATCAAAAACAATGAAACGGGTGTTTTTGAATTAGAGGAAGATGAAGATGGAAACCCCGTATTGACAAACGGATTAAATTACTTGATGAAATCGGTACCCCTTGACATAAGGGTAGAGTTTTCTGTAAAAGGCAACACCTTGGAATACAAAGTGCTGTATGACAAAACAGAAGCCGGCGAAGTAGTCTGTGTAAGCTCAGATTCTTTAACAAGCGGAGCCGTAGTTATAGAAGGCGCATCATATGATTTTATGGCGGTGCCAAAAGAAGGCTACCACTTTGTGGAGTGGCAGAAATATGTTCTTGGTGGAGGAACGACAAAACCTGCCGGAACAGTTGATGATGAAGGCATGCACTTGGTTAATATAGAAATGGGAACCATGAGTATCATACTATATGCCGTATTCGAGCGTGACAGCTACGAAATAACGTTGGGAGACCACCTGGAAGCCTGGTATATGGACAATATTGACAATGATACCAGCACAGGAGATGAAAACGGGGATGAATTAGTGATAGCCAACAGCAAAGACATAATCAAGGGCGACAAAGAAGTAACGGTTAAACCTTCTCCTGGATACATGGTTAAAGAAAATGCCGATTGGTATAAGGATGGGGTCTTGATTGAAGGAAACACGGGCTTAAGTCAATACGAATTCGTAATGCTTAAAGATACCTCAATCGATGTGGAAACAGTAAACATACCTGTTAAAATAGATTTTGACATTCTTGATGCAGGCGGAGAAGAGAATACCGTGGTTATTGAAATAAACGACACAGTAGTGACGGACCCGGATGAATTAAACAAGATCCCGGGAGGTTCAAAGGTTGAATTAAAGGCTGTTCCCGCATACGGCTACCTGTTTGATAAGTGGATTGTCAACGGAAATGATGATGTTGAAAGCGGCAAAACCTTGATAATCGGCACAATAGGCTCTGATATGACTGTGGTTGCTGTATTTAAAGACAATGAACTTTATACAATAAATGTTTCCTATGATACCGAAGGAGACCATGGCACACTGAGCTACAGTTTGAACGAAGTCAGCTTTATAGGTATTGAAAGCCCTGCTGAAATAGATGTTTTTGAAGGCGACAATGTTGTATTAAGAGCAAATGTCGATTCGGACTTCATGGTAGGGAAATGGATAATTAACGGTACCGAGTATCAAACAACCGTCAGGACATGGAATTTAACAAATATTGACGAAGACTATGATATATGGGTTAAATTTGTGCCCATGGCTTATTACACGGTAGAATACTCGGTGGGAGGCGAAGGAGGCGGAGAAATATCCGCAACCACCGATGGAGTACCCTTTGAAAGCGGTAATCCTAACATAGGAGGAGGAACAGAGATAGTATTCACCGCTGCGCCTGATGATGGCAAAATGGTTGATTATTGGCTGACAGACGATGATGAAGCTGTGAATACTTACGATACAACCTATGTTGGTAAAGTTTATACAATTGATGGTTTATCCCGTAATACAAAGGCAGAAGTTTTCTTTACCGACGTCGTTGAATATATAGTTGATACCGCTACTACAAACTCGGCAATCAGTGTGACCTTTGACCCGGAGGATCAGGAAGAATTTACGGATGTTCGGGCAGGAACCATGGCTATATTCAATATACGACCGGTTAAAGGATATAAGGTTGTTGAGTATGGTGTTACCGGTAATACGGGTGAGCATAACGGTTTTGATGAAGTAGTTGAAAATGATGATGCCACCTATACATGTATAATATACGAAATTAACGATGATATTGAGGTGTATGCGGTATCTGAAAAGCTGTACAGTATTTACGCTCAGTCAGAAAAAGGCGGCAATGTTGTAATAAGTACGGATAAAGCAGTGGAAGGTGAGGAAATTACAATTTCGGCATATCCGAGCAAAAATTATATATTTGTCTCCTGGGAAGCAACATACATTGATAACACTTCAGGAAGTGCCGTAAAAGTTGTAGATCTTGAAGATGAAGCTGTATCAACAACTAAATTTACAATGCCGAACGGAGATGTAACCGTGAGGGCAAAATTCAAATACAAAGCTCCTGATAATTATAATGGCGGCGGTGGGGGAGCTGTTAAGTCTATTGTATATATGATAACGGCAAAAGCAGGAAGCGGAGGAAACATCAGTCCTTCATTCGATGAGGTCGAAGCAGGAGAAAATGCAACATTCACAATCACAGCCCATGAGGGATTTGAGATAAGTGACGTCTTGGTAAACGGTAAAAGTGTCGGGCCTGTATCAAGCTACACATTTAAAGATTTGCAAAAAGATTCAAATATAGAAGCGTTGTTTATCGAAAAGATAGCTGAACCCACGAAATTTACTGATGTAAATGATGATGACTGGTTTGCCGAGGCCGTGAAATTTGTTGTTTCTTTAGGTTTATTCAAGGGAACATCCGAAGATACCTTCTCACCCTATGCATCAATGACAAGAGGAATGTTTGTGACCGTATTGGGAAGGCTGTATGAATATATGAATGACATAAGTCTATCTGCCCCTGAGGGAAGTTCATTCAGCGATGTATCACCTGACCAATACTATGCTGCGGCAGTTAAGTGGGCAAGTGAGAACAATATAATCTCCGGTTATGAAAACGGACAATTTAAGCCCGATGAACCTATAACCAGAGAACAGATGGTTGCTGTCATGTACAGGTTTGCGGCATATGCAGGTCTTGATATTTCAATTACAACCGATATAGATAAGTTTGAGGACAGCGAAGATGTTTCATCCTGGGCTATTTATGCCGTAAAATGGGCAGTTGGTTCGGGAATTTTAGGAGGAAGGACGGACGGTACCTTGGATCCTCAGGGTCCGGTGCAAAGATGCGAAGTAGCTGCAATCCTTCTGAGGTTCTTTGAGAATTTCATTGAATAAAAAATGAAAGATATTGATTAGAAACAAATAGCGCCTGAATATCAAATTATAATGATATCAGGCGCTACCTGTTTGCTTGGATACCCATTCTATACCTCATGGTATATAATCAACATAAGTCTTATTAATTATCACTCTACCAATCTTCTTACCTTGTTATGTCGTAATTGCTTTATATAATCTGAATGTTAACGGTTCAGACCGCAACTCTTTCACAACAAATGATAATGATATTGACTTCGGTTTAATTATTATAAAACTTTTGTTGTATATGACTTATACCCAAGAATTTTTTCTTTAAACATTAATTTAAAAAATTTTATAAATAATTTTAAAATAGCTGACTCTATATAATAAATTGACCTTAATGATACTTTTCATTTATCAATTCGTTATATTTTGTAATAGCTGCATTAAGTATTTTACTTGCTGATACTATCTCCGGGTCTTGAAGGTCAAAGCTTTTACTGTGAATTAATTTATCTAAGTTAGCCTTGAGTTTTTCAATATCTTTAATTAAGTCTTCTATTTCACTCATATATTTCACCTCTTTTGATAGTATGCAAACATAAAAATATTATATTCGTATAACTATTTGATAAGGTTCAATATATGAGATTAATTCAATTCTTTTTCCTTTTCATTGATTTTCCGCTTTTAGTTCCAAAATAAGTCATCAAGAGTATCAATGCAATATAGACTATGTACAAAGCATTGAATTCTTTGATGCTGTAAAAACCAAGCATGATTACACCGGGTAAGCTTAATGACAACATGTGCCCCCATGGTTTAACAGGTCTTATAAACCCTATAATCAAGCTGAGAACCCCATATATTATTAGGATAATTAATATTGTAATTATCCTTTCGTATGTACTTCCATCGGAAAAAACGGATACCATCACGCCAAAAAACCCCAACACTATTCCAATTACAATTGTTACAATAATACTGATCATTTTTTTCTTATCACTATTCATAAAATACTCCTTTTATTAAAGATAATATATGTTAACTATTAAATCCTTTAATGTTATCGCTATTAATAACATTTTTGTCATTCTGAGTGCTTTTGCACGAAGAATCTCATGAGATCCTTCGCTGACGCTCAGGATGACAAAGCGTATTCATTTATCATGGCGTGGAAAGCACGTGGTAATTCTGAGAGCTAGCCCGAAAGATCTCATCATTATTTATATGCTATTTATATGTTTTGATTCACTCTACATATTATAAATGAATATAATAGTGTACAAGAACTGGTTGACTTTACGTAATTTAAAATCTATTATTATCTATATGATTATTATACCCTAAACAGAATTATTGACACAAAAATTAATTTAATAATATAGGTAATATTAAAAGGCAACATAAAAATTGGAGGCAGATTATGTACAAGACTAATATTAGTGCAAAATTAAAAGGGAATATGGCTTTTGAAATGGATATTGGCGGTCATACCGTTATAACGGATGCTCCGGTTGAGGATGGCGGGAATAATTTCGGACCAAGCCCTAAGGCTTTATTGCTTGCAGGCTTGATTGGATGTTCCGGTATAGATATAATGAGTATAACAAAGAAAATGAAAGTTGAATTAGATGATGTTAATGTAGATATTGAAGCTGAAACAAGGGATGAAAATCCTAAAATATATAACTATATTAAAATAATATATAAATTCAAAGGAAAAAATGTACCGTATGACAAAATTGAAAGAGCAGTCAAACTTTCAATGGAAAAATACTGCGGTGTAGCGGCAATGCTTGAAAAAGCTGTCCCTATAACATACGAAATTGTAGTAGAAGAATAATATGACAAGGGGACGGGGGTGCTGTCATCTTTTGTCCATCGAGAACCGTCCCCTTTGGATAAGATAAGTTTTGTCATCCTGAGCGTAAGCGAAGGATCTCATGGGAGGGAAAAATGAACTGGACCGAGGTTTCCATTTATACAACAACAAACGGAATTGAAATAATAAACGGAGGATTATTGAAACTGAATATCAATGATGCCGTAATTGAAGATGCAGGTGTTTATGATGAATTTTTAAATTATGAAACACTTAACTGGGACTATTTTGATGAAGACCTGAAACGGATGAAAGATATTGAAAGCTGCATAAAAGTATATTTGGCAGATAATAACCAAGGAAGAGAACTTCTGAATAAAATTTATGAATTCATTGAAGAATTAAAAAAAGATAATATGAATATTGACCTTGGGAACCTAAGGGTGGAAACAAGAATAATCAATGACGAGGATTGGGCGAACAACTGGAAAAAGTATTTCAAGCCATTTGTTATTTCGGATAAAGTTATAATTAAACCATCCTGGGAAGATTACAAAGACTCCGCAGACGGGAAAATTATTCTTGAAATAGACCCCGGTATGAGTTTTGGTACGGGACAGCATCATACCACACGCCTTTGCATTGAGCAGATGATTAAATATATGGATAAAGATATGGTAGTGTTGGATTTGGGATGCGGCAGTGGAATATTATCAATAGCATCATTGCTGCTTGGGGCAAAGAAATGTGTCGGGGTTGATATTGACGAAAATTCTGTTCGAATAGCAAGAGAAAATGCTGCACTCAATAATATTGATAAAGACAGATTCACGGTGTACTTGGGTGATGTAACCGAGGATAAGGCCTTGCAAGAAAAAATCGGATACAATAAGTATGACATGATTGCAGTTAATATAATTGCTCAAGTAATTATGAGCATGAGTTATACTTTGC
>Ga0255343_1001534_pt1 | contig 30414 bp, 44 predicted proteins | sample wastewater_treat_4_FD_192413 | JGI IMG/M metagenome (GOLD analysis project Ga0255343, IMG submission 192413) | Wastewater microbial communities from Lulu Island WWTP, Vancouver, Canada - plant16 | ecosystem: Engineered > WWTP > Wastewater > Unclassified | place: Canada: Vancouver, British... | reverse complement strand
ATTCGAGTAGACGTAGGAGTAGCCGCCTAAGTTATTAATGTATTGGCGCGTGTTGGCATAATAAGTCGTTCCCGTCGCCACTTTCGTGCTTTCCGCAATGGTAGCGGAGTGGCAAATGTTATTGGCGTTGTTTGCATAAATACCCGCCGTTGTATTGCCAGTTGTTGAAAGCACGTAGATGGCGTTGTTGCTGCTGCCGTTGTAGTAGATGCCGTATTGGTTATTCGAGTTGCAGGTTGCGCTTGTGATGGTGTTGTTGCTGCTGCTGCTGTAGAAGATGCCAGAGTCGTTATTCGAGTTGCAGATTGCACTTGTGATGGTATTGTTGTTGCTGCTGCTGGTGTAGTAGATGCCGTAGTTGCTATTCGAGTTGCAGGTTGCGCTCGTGATAGTGTTGTTGTTGCCACTGTAGTAGTATATGCCGTAGCTGTTCGAGTTACAAGTTGCGCTCGTGATGGTGTTGTTGCTGCTGCTGCTGCCGTAGTAGATGCCAGAGTTGTTGTTCGAGTTGCAGGTTGCGCTCGTGATGGTGTTGTTGTTGTTGCTGCCGCTGTAGTAGATGCCGTAGCTGTTCGAGTTGCAGGTTGCGCTCGTGATAGTGTTGTTGCTGCTGCTGCCGTAGGAGATGCCGTTGCTGTTGTTCGAGTTACAAGTTGCGCTCGTGATAGTGTTGTTGTTGCTGCTGCTGTAGTAGATGCCGTAGCTGTAGCGCAAGAAGTTTAGTTTATCCAAATTAGTATAACTTTTGCCAGTCATATACAGCCCATAACCATTACGGGTACTGAACGTTCCGTGCATCTGCCGAAACCACGTCTGCCCCGTCTGTGTTTGGGTCGATAAGTCCCAACCACCGGAGATATAAAGAAAATTCGATGAATTGCCAGACGAACTCACAACCTGAATTTGCGTCGTACTTGCCGCTGCCGGGCCAGTATCTGTCACGCCTAACTTTTGGCTTGCATGCCCCGATGCGCTTGCAGATGGGTATTTCGCCTTTAGTGTTGCGCTGGTGTCAGAGCCAATTGTAATGACCTCATACCAGCCGCCATCGGGTGCACTGATGAAGTCGCCGATAGCAAGTTCACTTGTAAATGCCGTGTCAGTACCAGTAACGGTTGTGCCATTCAATGTCCATGCAGTCGTGCCAGTCAAGGCAGTTGGGTCAGGGCTTTTCTCAACCCTGACCTCATCGCCAGCAGTTCTTGACGTGGATGCTTTTGTGATTGTTTTATATGGATTGGCAGCCGTGCCGTCTCCGGTCGTATCATCGCCAGTCGCCCAAGAGCAGTATACGATTGCCATTATTACCTCCGATTACGCCAAACTGAATAGTTCTGTGCCGAAGTCCAATTTGAACGTGTCGCCAGATGCGAGCGTGACTTCCGAGCCGTAGTCGTACCAGCAGATGAGCTCGTCATTCGCAGCGGTGTCGTTGTAGATGATCACATAGCGGAACGCTGGTACATCGCCTGTCGCAGTCAGGGTCTTGTCTGCAACCACCAATTTGTACGTGCCGGAAGTCTGACTTGAGCTCGATACGGTCAAAGTTACACTGTCCAGATTGGTCGTGGCGATAGTTGTAATGTCCGCCAACTTGACATGAGCCGAAGCAGACGGAGCGTTGGAAGCGTTGGAAAACGCCACCTTGAGGGTGTCGCTTGCGAGATTGTGCTTTTTCTCTGCAAGGTCTTCCACAAAACATTGAAATTTATTGTATGTTGCCATTTTTTGTACCTCCTAAGTACATAGATTATTATCGAACAACCCACATAGCAGGGATGTTTTGAGCATCCACCGTGTCGGTTGTTGTGTGAAATACGCCGCTCACAATCTCGCCTCCAAATCCTCAATCCTGCGTGTGTTGTCTGCTAATACCCAAAACTGTGTATCGCCAATCTGAAATAGTTGTAATGCCATTTATACCTCCAAATAAAACTATATTTTGTTATTCCACCTCCGGTATAAACATCGGCTGTCGTTCTTCTTCAATCTGTTCCAGCGCCATCCTCGCGGCTTCTTCACTCTCCCCAAAGTTGCGCATTCGAAACTCCAATTTGCTCATCAACCCCTGCCCCACCAGGCGCAAATCCTGTTGAAAACTGGTGTCCTTATCCACAATCACGCTGTCGTCAAACTGAAACGCGACGTCATAGCCACCCGCAGGTGCCAGATTGCCGATCGTTGCCCACACATCCATCGCATACAGTAGATCGACCAGGGCGTTTTCCAGTGCCTTCTGCGCATCCACCACAGTCGCATAGGTGCGCTGCCTGCTGATCTTGATCTCCGTAGCCGTCTTGTCCACAGTGTTGGGATCAGATAGCGTGCCGTAAGCCAACCCCGTGGAATATTCCACCCGCTTGAGGATCGCATCCAAACCACTCAGTATGCTTTGCTCACGCAGGGTCGGTGACCAGCCCTGAAACAGGCTGTTATCCACCGCGCCGGTCTCCAACGCCCGATAAAGCCGTTTGTGCGGTAGCTTTGCGCGCCCTTGAGCATCTTTCCCAAAAGCCAGTTCATCTACAAAGATTGCCGCCTGCCCTGCTTCAAATTCCCACAACAAATTCGACCACTGAGTATCTGCTTCTTTGATCAGTCCCGTCGCCCGGCTGTAACATGACACGCCCAGCGGTGAATCAGCATCAATCGTATTTGCCAGTGGATAACGGAAATACGCATATAGCGGCTGCTCAATCCCCGTAATCAGCGCTTCATCCTCAATCTGCGCCCAGGCGTCGATACTGTCCAGGCTCACCGATTGCCCCAGCGTGTCCTGGTTGGTCGATCGGTATGCCTTGTTGATGATCTGACAGCCCGCATCTGTCATGTTGTGATACTCCAGCCGCGTATACCAGTAATCGCCCTTGCGTCGCTGGTCCACAAATACGATTGCAGTGATCATCCCATCCGCATCAAATGCCACCGGATAAAACTGATCTGCCTGTACAAAGTCGATCGCCAGTTGCTCACCGACGATATACGGCTTGAACACCAGCCCACCTTTTGCGCAGCCAAACTCCACCTGGTGACGCAATTTGTCCATCACCCGCCCGAATTGTTCCTCAAGCCAGGTGGCCCGCGCCCCGCCGGTGAACTCGGCTTCCATCTCGATCGTCGTCAGCCGTGCCAGTTCCGAAGCAATCGCCGCCGGCAAGCCCATACTTTTCACATCTGCGTTCAACCAGGGCGCTTTGTTTTCATACATCCGCGCCCACAGCTCGATCTCCTCTGCCATTTTCGAAGAAAAAGCAACCTCGATATTTAGCGCCTTATCAACCGTTTGTTTTCCTATCATCTTTTTGATCCACTCCCTGACCCAACTCAGTATTTTTCTGAACATTATTTCTTACCCCGCCGCTTCCAAATCCGGTTGGTCGCATAGCGCACAGCGTCGATCGCATGGTTATCAGCATCCGGGAAGGCACTGATATACTCCCCGTCTTTGTTTAGCTCGTGCTCATAGTTCAAAAACTCTTCCGCTGCATATGGGCAACGCTTATTGTCGATCACGATCTTGACCAGCGATTGCAGCCATTTCATCGAATAGCGCACGCTCTCTGGACCCTTTTCAGCACCAATACACGAAAGGCCGTAAGCCCGCAAATCAGCAATGCTTTTAGGTTCGGCGCTGTCTGCGATCACCGTGTCCTCTGGACCAACCCCCATTTCAACCAGGGCTTCATAGAGTTCCGAATTGCTGTGTTTCCAACCACGATACTCATCAAAGATATACAGCGTCATTCTGGCCGCATCATAGTGGCAGCGCACCCACTGCGCTGGATCCGGGTAGTAACCGAAGTCAAGCCCGTCATGAATCCGGTCAAATTGCCCGATCTCTTCATCAGTGATCGCTCTGATCTCCACGTTCTCAAACACCAACCCGCCTGCTGTGGTCGGCAAGCCCAGGTACTCATGTTCATAAGCCGCCGGGTTGATCTCTTTCAAATACTCCGCTTCATCAATGAACGCCTGGCCGAGCCAATCCACCGGCACCGTCCGGTAATCGCTCTCATGCACATACCGGTTGGGCTTGGGTATCTCCAGCATTTTATTAACCCAGTTGGTCTTGCTCCTGGGCGGGTTGAAGCTCATGAAAACGTACGCTTTGTCACCACCACGCAGCGCGGATTGCACGATAGAGCGCACTTCCGAGCCACCCTTGAACTGGTCCAGCTCCTCAAACCACAGAATGTTGATATACCCAAAACGGGGTTTGATCGATTTGATCTTTAGCGGATCGTCGCCACCCCGGAAGTAAATCTTTTGCCCCGTCGGAATATACGTGATTTCAAGCGGCGATGTGATGCACTTGAACTTTTCCGTCAAGCCCAGATAATCGATCGCCCACACAATCTGGCTGTACACCGAATCCCGCAGCGTGTTGCCAACCTTCCTGGCCACCAGCGCGTGCCACTCCGGATTATTGATCAGCAGTTCAATCAGTACCTCTGATGCGAATGAAGATTTGGTGGACCCTCGTCCCCCTTTGAATACATACTCAGTATGTGCGGCTGCTTGAATATCCCGATACACATCAAAAAACGAGCTGGCAATCGCATTAGCGGGCAAATTGAACAGCGTCATCTCCTGGCTGTCCTCTTCGTCGGCCGCCATGTTTACCTGGGTGATCAGTGATTGAAACGGTTTGCCAATGATCCGATCAAGCACTTCTGTTGCTGAAGCCTGCTTTATGCGTTCATTGCGAGATTTCAACCCATCGATCTTCACTTTCGCTGCACTCTCAGCCGCTTCCTGCAATAACAAAGTGGCTCGTAAGCCCGTCTCTGTTTTCAAACGCATTGCCAGTGAATTTAGGTAATCTCGCTCTTCTTGGGGCCAACCATAAAAGGTGGCAGTTGAAAAACCGGCATCATTAATTGCTTTGCCATTACTGGTTGTTTTACAGCGCGAAAATACATACTGAATTTTCAGATCACTATCCAAGCTTTCTATTTCTGCACGTAAATTCTTCGGTTTCACTATATTTTTCTTGTGTTTTTACTCAATTAATGTCTATTTTTCCTACAATTTCCCTATGATTTGCTTTTTATCCAAACACCGCCAACTCCAGGCGTTCAACGCGCTCTTCGAGTGTCAATGGCTCTGGCACCGGCTCATCAACCTTCAACCAGTGCAATAGATCTGCGTAACTTCCCTGAAACCAATTCAAATCAATGCTCTTTGCCTGCACACCGAACTCTGCGCCGCGTCCGTTTGTATCGGCTGAGTATTGCCATATCGCCCAGTCATCCCATACCCTGTCCTCAAACTTCAGTTTTGGATAATTGACAGGCACTTTGGCAATATCATTTGCCCACCAGGAATAGTTGGCAATCCATAACGGATAGGCTTGCATCCAGGACAAATGGCTCGTCTGAAAATAGTTTGTGAACCACTGAGCCGTGTAGATGATCGGCTTTCGTCCTGTTACTCGTTCAACTTCCTTGCACCACTCGCTGGCACGCCAGGCATAGTCGCTAAAACGCCCCGTATCGCGCACCGATGGCTCTTCGAAATCCAGAATGGGCGGGAAGTCAAATTTGTAACGTGTATAACGTTCCAGGTAAAACTGCGCTGCAACCTTCGGATCCACTGAGTATTGCAACCAGTGATAACAACCGGTCAGCAGCTCGCCAAAATCAAAAGCGGCCCGGCAATAGTTATTGAACTCAGTATCCTCAAATTGCAGGCCTGTCGTTTTATTAGCATCCGTCGCCTTGGTGATCCAAAAGCGCGCTCCCGCCTGGTGCATCTTCGGGAAATTAATCTTCCCTGACCAGTGAGAGGTATCTACACCCAAAACCCAATCATTGCTCATGATCGTCTCCACAATCTACTTGGATGTTATATTGCTCAATCAAGCGTTCAAGTTCACGGATCCGTGATGTCAGCTGTACAATTTCAGCTTCAGATTCGGCAATCTTCCGTTTCAGTTCAGTATTCTCTTTTTTAAGTTCTGCGATGGTCACATCCCGTCCTCTTACGATTTCCTCAAGATCAGCAATACGCTCATCCAATCGTTTGAATTCCACATGCCAAAATTCCTGCAAAGACAACTGTGAATCTGTAGCTGTCTTTGCAGCATCTGCATTTGTCTTCTCCGCTTCAGCACGCGTTTTGACGCGCATAAATAGGCCGGTCACCACAGCACTGATCACACTTGAACCAAGAATAGCGCCAACAACAGTGAGGATGATGGCTGTAGTATCCATGGTTACTTGTTGCTAAAAGATCGCCCGATAATTGGTACCTGTCCGCTTGAAAATACTGTATGTGTGCCTTTCGAAATCCAATTCTGTGTAATAAAGGCGAATATCAAACTCAGTATTTCTGCTATCTGCGCAATGTTTTCATCCAGGCCAGATATATCAAACTCTGGAGCAACAATGCCAGTCGCAAACAGCGCGATCAAGCCCGCTAAATTCAAGCCTGCGGACCACATTCCCGCCTGGCCATCTTTTACCACGCCGATCGTCTTCAGCACGTTGATGATCACGGAAATCAGGGCTGCGAAACCGCCCAAAACCATCAACTGTTCAAATAAACCCAACAAACCTTCCATTGCAAAACCTCCGTCGTGAATTAACAAAAAAAGCCCGAAGCGCATCTTTTTCAAGACACACTCCGGGCTGGTTGACCAGTCCTCAGAGTCTGAGGTCAACAACTTGTTATCGTGTTGTACTAAAAATTATACCATGTTTTCAAGTCAATCTGCCAGTTCTATGTCGGTTTTATGCTGGTTTAATGCCGGTTCAAGACGGGTTCAATCAGTCTATTACAGTCTATTAATCATCCGATCGACGGGCAACTTTTCGAGAAATTGTCACTTCCCATGTTGTCAATTTTCCAGCAACCAGAGTAAACGTCAGTTGTCCATATCCGGATGCTAACAGATCGTGCAAATCATCTTCCAGTTGCGGTCGCTGCCAGAGCGGGATCTTCCCGATAAAATCATCCAGAGTCATTTGTCCATCTGCCCTGGCTGAGTAACGCTTAGGGTGCTGCGGGTTTGTAGCCAAGTATGCAACCAAGAATGCAGTCAAATGTTATTGATCTATTTTTTATCAATGAGCGTTATAGCGTCCGCAGCGTGATCGGCAAATCGTGTATCATGGAAACCTCCAGGGCTTTTATCAACTTACCCATATCAACAGGATCGTTTCTCATTCCTCGCTCTTTCCTTGTTTCATTCATATAAATTTACATCCCCCTTGCCATCATCAAAATCGCATCTCTATTTGAGAGCCCGTGAAGTCTCCCAAACAAATTAATCACATCCAGCGGCTTCATCGTACAACCCGCATAACATCCGCAAATCTGCCTTTGCGTGTCCAGCCAAAACGAAGGCGTCTTATCCTCATGAAACGGGCACAATGCCAGCATCCAGCGCCGGTCACTCGACGATGAAACCGCCCCCGGAAAGAAATCCTCAATCCTGAAATAACTTCGGATTTTACTGACCAGATCATGTCCGGGCTCGTCCTGATTTTCAGCAACCTCCCATGGATCACTGACGTACTTCACAGGATTCACAAACCTTGTCGGGACCCGTACATGATCAGATAACTCAGTATCCCTTGTCAGAAGTGCCGCCGGCAAAATCTCCGATAACGCATTCACCTTCTCAATTGGCGCTCCTGGATTGATCGCTCGATACGGCACCCCGCTCGGGTGGATCGATGGCGGGGCCAGCACATAACCGCCCTTCGCCTTGATGTCGATCCCCTCCAGACTGCGGTTGCGCTCGTCATGTGGCAGTCGAATATAAACATGCACGCCCCGTGCGGTTCGTACTTTATAGGTTACCTGGGCAACCTTATCTGCTGGATAGCCCGTTTTGATCGCCCACAACTCCCAATACCGATAGCGGGACAGGGTATCAAAGTCAATTACTGCCAATCCCTTCACGCCGGTTATAATCGCCAGATTGTGATATTGATCCGGGAACCATGCTATAATTTCATCAGGACTTGGCAGCTGGCTCTTATATGGCTCCCATGCTGAGATCGCCGGTCGCTTGTCCCGATATCGAATCGGGATCACCGCCTGGCCACTCAGTATCCATTTACGGGCGGTTTGTGTGATTTCATTCATGTTTTTCTCCTCAAAATGCCAACCTTCCAACCTATACCAACCTTTTCCCTATATTAAGTAAAAAAATAAATTATTTACTCCTTTAATAGGGTTTTAGGTCGGCATAGGTTGGCACTTTTATAATTAATTGAAATTTTTGTTCGTTTACGCATGTTTTTTCAGTGATTTCTTGTTATATTTTGTAAAATTGTATGCCGACCTATGCCAACCTCTATGCCGACCTATGCCAACCTCATTTTTTGTCAGATTTTTCTTTTTCGTCAGTGTTTTTCTTGTTCTGCTCATATTTATTCAGCCAGTACAGATATTCAGTCATATTAAAATCGTTGTATGAAATCAATGAGAGGATTACAATTGTTGCGATCCCTATGGCGAATATTATGATGATGCTGTAGCAGTAGCCGGTCATGACTGTTTCTCTTTTCTTTCCACCTTATAACAATCTTCACACACTGCATACCCGAACGCCAGAATGTTGTCGGTATGAATTGTGAGAGATGTATAACATTCTCCAAACTTAATTTCTTTTTCGCAATTCGCACATTGAATTATCTGTTCCATATCCTCAGAGAGGAGACATGCATTTGACGGAAGTGTAAAAGGTTCATATTTTCTTGTTTTGTAATTCCATTTTTTAGCCTTCATTTTCCCTCACCATCCTTCCGCTCCATCGCATCGCGAGCGGTAAGTTCCTCTTTCCTCGGCAACTCATTCCAATGCCTAATAGCTTCTTTAACATTCCATTGGGTCCAAGCGTCTATACCACATCTTGAACAAGAAACATTGGGTTCTTTGTCTCCATCAATTACCCATAAATTCACCTTGTCTTTTTGTCCGCAAATTGGACATGGTTTTAATTTTTTTGTGTTCTCGAAATCAATAGCCATCCCTCACCTCCACGCCTCAATAAACGCCACAATCAATAGCACTGGCAGCAGCATTACCACAATCAGCAGTCCTATGATTGCAGTTGGTATCAGCATCCAACTTTCACATCTCACATCGTGCATTGCTCACTCTCCTATCTCCTGTCCTACAGAATCTCCTATGGGGTCTCTTTATGGGATCATCGAATGCAACTGGATCCCTGTATAACCCCAAACTTGTTGATTGATAGTATTCATTCTTCTCTTCTTCTCATGTCCCAGCTTGGTCATCACCGCCGCCAGCCCCATCGCATTGCCACGAGAAGTCCCTCTCAGCGCGCCCTGAGTGGGGTCCTGCAATATTGTCAGGATGTCCGTCGTGGGGATCCACCAATCATCACGGGTTGGGTCCAGATCAAAATATTTTTTCACCAGCCCCTCGATCGGATCCGCCACATCATAGTCTTCGTTGATCTGGATTGACTTCACATATTCGTCCCGCGTCAATTTCCAGCTTTCGCCCGCCAGGTAGGCTGCCATGGCTTCTGCCCAAACATCGGTTGGATCAATAGATACTGAGTAATCCCAGTTGATCTCTTCAATTTTTGAGACCAGGAACCGCCGGCTCCCGGTCGGATCAGAGAAAATGCCTGAGCTGTTATTGATTGTTCCTATAAAGGATGCCAGTGCCGGCTTGCTGATGTCATGCCGGCCGTAGGGTTTCCGCACAGTCACCTTACGGGTCGTCAGGAAAGCTTTGAGCGCTTCATAATCCGCCTTGCGCGTCGTGGCACCCAGTTCGCTCACCTCCCAGATCCACGCAGAGATCAACCGGATTTCGCTGTCTTTGTCATCCGTATTGATCGGCGCTTCGATAAAATAATCCCCCATTGGTTTGGCAAGCCACCTGGCAAACTCGCTTTTCCCTACACCTTGCGGGCCGTCCATCACCAGCATCGGGTTTTGTTCCGCCTCGAATACCTTCGCACAGGCTCCGATCAACCACTTGCGCAGCCACACCGGCCACATGCCATAACGGTCATTAAAATAGCTTGCCAGTTCATCGATCGTATCGCTCCCGTCCCAGGTAATACTCAGTAAGAAGTCTTTGATCGGGTGATAGCGGTTTTTCGATGCTTCCCAACCATAAATGTCCTCAAACTCATTGATGCGATAAAAACCACCCTCGCGCATTCTTGCCCGGATTTCCTGCGCTTTTTCATCGGTGATCGGGACCCCATTAACTTCGATTTTGTCGTTGATGTCATTCATTCGGAAGTCGTAACCCAGCTGCTTGAATGCCACCAAATAATCTTTGATCTTATAGCGCTTTTTAGATCCCTTTTGGCGCTCAAATTCCTGGATCACTCCCATGCGATAGCCCGTCGCGTTGCTGATCGCCTGTTGCAGATCCCAATCATGCTCCCATGCTGCCAGCGCCTGGCTGAACGCCATCAGCGGGTCCGTGTTATTCATGCTGATTTCTGAGGCGATGAACTGGTAAATCGATGTCCACGGCTCCGCTTTGGGCGGCATTTGTAATTGCAGGGTGGAGTGGTCTTTGGCAGCCAGCACCGTGGCGACGTTCTCCATGCCGTCCATGAAGTCCACAACATCTTCAGTGCCAAAGGCACGCTCCAGCTCCTCAGCGTCTTTTTTCTGAATGCCAGAGCGAAGTAAAAAACTAAACAGGTTGCTTGTTTTGGCTGCAGTGGTTGTCATCTCAAGCGTTTATCCGGAAGTCAATAATAAGGTTTCAATGCCTGCTTTGAGTTCCTTGGCTCGGTCGGCGGTGATGGTCTGTCCACCGCTCATCTTTGCCAGCTGTATCAGGAAGTCGCGTCCCTCCAGGCGGTCTTCGGGCCCCACATAGATGGTGTCGATGCGGTTGGTGAAGGTGGCTGCCACCTGCAGGGTTTCGTAGTCACGATCGGGTTCACCGTCAGAGATTAAAATAAAGCGCATGCCGGGGGTATCGGCCACTTTGGCAAATCTAAGCGCACCGGCCATGTTGGTGCTGCTGCCCATAAAGCAGGGCACGCCAGCCGGGCAAAAGACGGTTTCATCCGAAAAGCTCAATACAGCAATGCGCCCTGGCAGGCTGGCCTGTAGCGATCGTAATTCTTCACAGGCGACAGTGTAGCGACTTTGGCTGTCGCGGCTGTCGGTGATGCTCATGCTGCCGCTGGTATCGACCAGTATCACCACATCACAATGGATAAACGTCTCCGCAATCGATTGATTGTTTTTCAGGGCAATCTCATACAGCGAGCCGCGCACTAAATCGTTTTCCTGGGTTGGCATCAAATCACGCATTTTTTCTCCTTTTTTATCGCTTCCAATTGCAACTCGCCCAAAAACTCAACTTGCTGTTCATCGTTATAGTTTCCTACCACGATGCCGATCCTTGTTCCGTCTTCAGCCTTAACCAGCATTCCCGGGGGCAATACCCCCAATCGCAAGTCGCTCTCCAGGCTGTACCGGTCCCATTTCATGTAACGGAAGTCTAAGTAGTCTTCCGGATCGGTGAAGTTTGTGCGCCCGTTGAGGAACACGAATCCCACGCACACAAACAGCGTGCCTTTTTTTGCGCCAGCGCCCTTTTTTCTGGGTTGTTTTGTTGTGCAAATCATGGTTTTATACCCACTTTTCCGTTGGCGCTTTATCACCCATCGCCCACGAGGTCACCAGCACCTGCCCCTGGTGGTTGACGATGTCCTGCCAATCCATGATCTCCTGCACTTCAAAGCGCCCCAGCACCTCAATGCCCCTGACCATGATCCACCCGCAGCGCAGCGGTGAGCGGTAACCGCGAACAACAATATCCGCATCTAAAATGCCTTTCAGGGTTTTCCCGCTGTCGAACCCTGCCTTCCAGTTTGCTTCCAGCGCCAACCCCGCATCATAACGGGCGCGTTTGCCCTGATTACTGAGTACCTCATACGCACTGTTGATCTTGATAAAAATCTCATGGGCGTTTGGCTCTTTACACACGTCCGGGTGCCACTGGCGCGCCATTCTGCGAAAGGCGCTCTTGATGTCATCTTCTGTCGCCGTTTTTCGAGCGCCTAACACAGAATACAATGTTTCCCCATCGGTCGGCATTGCCGGGTCCACTTCAAACCACCTGCGCAATATGCTCTCAGGGAATAACACCGACCATTCGTTGTCAACCAGCCCAAATGCTGACCGCTCTGCATCTCCCCGATCCTTGGTTGTGCCGATATAACGCACTTCGTACAGGCGCAATTCCGGGTCAGGCGGTTTAATTTCCATCTCGGGCAGCGGGACGCTTTCGCCGTAAAACTGTTCAACCAGCTTTTGGATCGTGCTGCCGTGATCACTGCGCACCAGCCAGGCTTTGCGGTCCGCATCCCAGCGCCGATCGTTATACGGGATCAATGCCTTCAGCTGGGCGACAAACCCGCGGTTATACGGCGTCTCAACCGTCAGGTTGCCCGCGTCATACCCGATCGAACATTCGTTCACAGGTTGCAGGTCTTGCAAAAGCCATTCCTGCATCATGACAGCTTGCCCCTGCACATATGCCAGTATTCACACCACTTGGGAGTACATTTCCAGGTACCCGGGTTCTCGGGGAATACCCCGCAGTCAATCCCCTTCCATACCTTCTGGATCATGCCAAACAGCCACATGATCTCCCCCGGGTTGTGCACGTGTTCAAATACCTGGAACTTGGGCGTCTTGGTTTTGATGAACACATAATGCCGAAAACGCCAATCCGGAACCGGATAGCCCATCTGGTTCATCGCAGCCAGGTAAAACAGCGGCTGCGTTTCACCCAGGGCTTGGTCGATCGTCCACGAGCGGCTCGAGGTTTTAAAATCGCCCGGCACTCTATCGCTGGTGATGATGTCGATGTACCCGATCAGCGGCAGCGGTACCCCGGGCACGCTGAGTTCGATCTTTGTTTCGATCACCGGCATCCCTTCCTGGGTGAAGAATGTTTTCTGCATCTCGTTTAAGATATCTGCATTGGTCAGCATGTCGATCCCCTTGTTGAAGTGCTCTTCGGGGGTGTCGGTGCCCCAATCGACCGCTTGTTCGGTTTGTTTTTGCCATTCTTCGCTCCAGGCTTCCGTCAACGATTGAACTTCACCACCCAGCCAGCGTTCAATGGTGTTATGAAAAGCAGACCCAAACACCAGCGCTGGCGAGCTTGGGGTTTGGATCTTGTCGATATAGCGGAATTTCCATGCCGCGCCGCACATCAGGTACGAGCTGATTGAACTGTACGAAAGGTGTTTAATTTCAAGCGCCATCTTAGTATCCGTTCTCCTGGGTTTCTTTGATCAAATAATTTGTGACCTGCTCCAGTTCCTGGCTGGTGCCCGGGATTGTGCCGCTGTTGGCTTGCAGAATTTGCTCTGCGGTGTATTGCTCCAGCAACTGCTCCAGCGTCACACTGGGCTGTTCCGGGTCACTGCTGCTTTTTACGCTGGTTTCTACCACCACACTGCTTTCGATGATGTTTCCCTCGTTATCCACCCGTATGTTAAACTGCTCGGGGCGGATCATAAAATCCACCATGCCCGCGGTCACATCCGGCGCCACGATATCCGATGTAAAGCCGACCACGCGCCACTTGCACATGTTTTCCGGATATTTTTCCCAGTTGCTGTCCGGTTTCATCAATCCGGCTCGCACAGCGTCGTCCAACGTCCATCGCTCAGTATGCGAAAAGCCGTTATCCGCTCGCTTCATAGTGCACTCGTAACCCACAAAACGATTACGCTCGTCTGTTAACCGCGTCAGTTTGATGCTTGCGATCTTCGGGCTGTTGTGCAGCAGTGCCAGCGCACCCTTGGGCGATAAGCCCACATGCCCTTTCACCACCTGCACAAACTCAAAGCTTGCCATCAAGCCCAGCCCGATTTCGTAGCCCTTCAGCATGATCGCCGCCGCTTGTTGTGAACTGCTCACCGGGAACAACCGCGAGCGGTACACATCCTCCGCCACGGTGTTAATCATCTGCCACACGCCCAGGCTCATCTCCCGATTTGCCAGGGCGGTTTCAGCGCTTACAAGTTGAATCTGGTTGTCTTCCATCACATCCTTTGTTATCGTAATATCCTGGTCACTGCTCATTGTCATCGTCTCCTATCTTGTCTTGTCTTTAAAACTTTCTTGACACTGTTTAACTATTCCTGGTGTTGATTGCCAGCATCTCATCGGATTTCAACCCCAGCACATTCCGGATCCGCTGGCGGTCTCCATAGGGCACGCCGGGGAAGTTCTCCACTTCATCCAGGTTGGTCAACAGGGCAATTGCCCAGGCCGGGCTGCCTCCCCCGGCATCCAGCACCGGCTTCAAGCGTTTGAAACCGATCCCCGGAAGCGCCGCCAGCACCGCTTCTGCCTGGCTGTATACATGCGGCTGTTTAGCGGGCTGTACCGGCGTTATTTTCGATCGATCTCTGTTTCCCAGCCGGATAATCGCCGCTTCATAATCCTCATCCCCCTGGCACTGCACGACATAAACACCCATCTCCTGAATACTGAGTATCGCTCCCTGAACTGCGTCCCAGTTCCAACCCGTCACTCGCGAGGTCACCACCTCGCCGTTCACCCCCAGCTTGAGTTCTCCGGTGATCATCAGGTATGTCCAGCGCGTCAGGGTCAGCATGTTTGCCAGTTGCAGCATCAGGCGGCCCGCTTTCAGGCTGTTCAGGAAGTCGTCCGGCGTTTTTCTCTCAACCAGGATCAAATCACCATCGCACGCCGCCATCAAATCCCCCTGCTCCAGCAGTTGCACGCTGGTGGGGATGCCGTCAAAGCGCAAATTCTGCACCCAGGTCGGTTCTCTGCTGTCGATCATAATTGCTGAAATTCCCATAATGCTGCTCCAACGTCCAACGATTGATCCATTTTCTCCTGGGGGCCGCCGTTTTCAGGGACGACCCCCATTGAACAAGGAGGAAAAAATGGGCGCATCCTGCGCCTCACTGAAGTTCACCCTGGCAGGAGGAGGGCCAACCACAGGTCAACCTCAGTGAGGCGCCCCGGATCGAGACTATCTTCTGTCCGTATAACGATCCGGAGCTTATCTATTACCGGTCTCTCCCGACTGTCACCCTATTAGCTGTTTCCCGATCTTCCAGGGTTCCGGGCTGCACTCCCTTGCTGTTGGGCCAGCAAGCCCAGGGAGTTCGCTATAGCTCTCAGCAGGGATCGAACCCGCATCAGCCAGGTACAAAACGGCTGTTTTTCCAATTAAACTATGAGAGCTGATTCTCATTCCTGTTTCTCTCCTAAAAAGGCGCCAGGGCTTCCGCCATAAAATTCATCGTTTCCGGGCTGTCCACGGTGAAGTGCTTGTTGATTAACGGCATCTTTGCGATCTGAGCTGCAACAGCTTCTCGTGCCTGGTCCAGGTCCGTCAGGCCCTGGCATGTGCTCTTAACAGCCACTTCCAGGAATTTCAGCGCTGCATCCCGGTCTTTATTGCCGTTTCCAGCCGTTGGCGCGGCCTGTGATTTTTGCGGGGATGTATTCGGCTGCGCACTGGACCCTCGCTTTGCTGTGAAATCTGCTTCACAGGCTTCCAGAGAGTCGTAAATCGCCAGAAATTCAAATGCAGTTTTTTCTCGGGTCTCTCCCTGGCTGTTGGTGTAGGTTTCGCCGGTTTCGGTCATTTTGACGCGCACATACCTGTCGTTCAGTTCGCGCACCGAAACTCCAAGTGCTTTCAGGCTGGGCAGCGTGATCGCGTTCCACGGCCGGAATTCAGCGATGTAATCGCGGTCAACCGAAAACTGCAGGCCCGAAGCCGGCACGGGGATGATCCCCATCGTGATTGCCGTCAGGCGCCGATCAATCGAGTGCGTGTTGGGGTCAAAGGGCACTTTGCCAACGCCCTTTTCAAGCACGCAGAACCACACGTCCAGGCTGACCTGGCCGAAGTATTCATTGCTGTACTTGATCTCTTGCGGGTTTTCTGCCATGGCAAGAGGGTCATTAATGGGGGTGTTAATCGTGTTTGGGGTCATTTTTGTCTCCTTATTGGTCTCTTTATTGGTCTTCATATTGAATTCGAATGTTTTCAAAACTGTTTTCTGTGTCATAAATTGGGTTGGTTTGCGCTCCCACGCTCTCTAACAGGCGTGAAATCTTTTGAAACGTCACAATCGCTATCGCTATTCTGCGGATGCTCTCCGCTGCGGAAAACTTTCCGGTCAACATCGGTTCAATCGCCCAGCGTCCTGTGATCGCCAGTTCTGCTGCCAAATCGCGTACTTCCCTGGCATTGTTCGGCCATGGCCGCGGCTCAGTCACCGTGTCGGCTCCCATTTAATCCATCCGCTGCAGGGATATCGGGGGCCAGACTGCTGCGTAATTTCCGAATTTCAACCGGTTCAGTTCCCGACTGCGCCCCGAAAGCATCCCAATTTTCATACGTGCTCCTTTCCTTCTATACTGAAGCTATATAACTGAAGCTATAACCCGAGCAGGTCTGGGATGTTGATCTGAGTAACAAAGGGATAAAGCACGATCCCGCCGATCCGCTCCAGCTGGACCAAAAACAAGTCGAGATCGTGAATGCCTTCGACCGTTACAAATGATTTCAACAGGTGATGGTAAGTGTCTTTAGCAAGGATGTCTTTGGTGATGACAATTGGACAATCCACCTTTTCAATTTCCAGGGATTCATTCAATCCTGACCAGCGCTTGTTTGGCCCGATGGCATACCAAAAGTGCGCGTTGATCAACAGCACCTGGATGCCCGTAAAGGGCGAAACATCAGCGCTCCTGCCCTCAACCGCCCCCACGGCAAATGTGTATTTTCTGGGTTTCGCAAAATCTACTGAGTTAGCAAACATCATTCCTCCTTTTCGGTTATTTCAAGTTCTGAATATTTTTCTATCGCTTCACAGCCAATGCTGGTCATCGGCTCGTACACTGCCGGTCGCAATGCTGCCAGGCAGTCAAACGCAAAATCCATGCGCCAATCTCGGGCTATCATTGCCAGGTTCATCAAAAATGAAAACTGCGGTTGGTGGGTCCCGTCTTCCCAGTTCTTTATCGTCTGGTGCGAGATGTCCATCCCCAGGTTCAAATCACTGGTCACTGCTTCCGCGAATCGCCGCAGCGATAACCCCCGCTGCTGTCTGTATTTTTTGACGATGTATTGGATGGGTTTCATAGAAAGTTCCTGATTTACTAACGGTTACAGTGTAGTTAGTAGATAGTATATACCATCCTATCCAATTTGTCAAGTGTTTTTACTATTTTGGTATTATTATGTTGGAGCGAGTTTAATGGAAAAAGACATAAAAATCTGGTTGCTGGAAAAATGGCATGCCTGGGAAGTGCAATCGCGCGAAAAAAGGTCAGAAGCGCAATTTGATGATCAAACAATACTCAGTATCTTGGGGTACGCGCTACCAGCAGACAGTGATGACTCGCCCGACCAGGAAATGACAAGGCAAAAAGAAGAGCTGTTATATAAGTATGACCAGCTCAGCGAAAATGATCGTCAAACGATTTTGGATATGATGGAGTTTCTATTGAGCAAGTAAAAGGAGAAATAAAAATGGAAAAGGACTTCGAGTTAATAAAACATATTCTCCAGGCGGTTAAAGAACACGAGAGGCTTGACGAACTTGGAATGAGCCAGGAAGAGTTGGGATTAAGTGAGATCGATAAAGAGCTTTTTCATTATCATACAAGGCTCTTAACAGAAGAAGGCTTGATTCATTCTGAAAAACAAGCGTACATCATTGATGACTATCCGAGATACATGCCTTATGCGCTCACATCAAAAGGACACGAATTTTTATCAGACATAAGCAATAAGGCGAAGTGGAAAGAAGCCCTCGTTTATATTGCAAACGTTGGCAAAGATATTACAATATCACTTGTAGCAGAGTTCTTAAAGAAGTTAACGCTTCAATAGCATTCTTCGAGCATCTTTTATAGATATTTTGTATTTCTGCTTACAATTTGCGTCTGTCGGGGCCTGCTTTAAAGATTTTGCGATTTCTTCTGCTTCATCCAAATCAAGATAGCCGAACCAAAACAAACGGAATAGTGTTTCTCGATAAGCATTTATCGTGCCGATCCAAAAACCAATTATCGCACCGATAATAAGAAACAAAACAAATAATATGATATTGCACAACAGAGACATTTCATCTTCCTTTCATATCATGACCTCTAATAACAATTAGAATCGTATTCCCGAGGAAAGTCAACTCTATGAAAATGCAGCCAGATTTTTCAAAACGCGCAACTATCCCAACATCTACACCCTGCAGGAAATGCTGGGCTATACCACGCTGGATATGGTCAAGCGTTATCTGGCCATCAGCCAAAACGATCTGGACGACGCACACCGGCACGCGTCACCGGTGGAGAAGTGGGGGTTGTGATAGGGCAAACATAGAACATTTTACAACCGCTTTATCTACCGAAAAGGTCGAAAGAGCGGTAGATAAAGCGGTTGTAACAAATCAGAATTATTATAATCGTACCTGACACTTCAGTCACTTACTGAAATGATGCCGGTATTGTAATTGAAATTAGTAACTAACCAAAATGGGGTTTTTAATGCTCATTAAAAACCAGGGTCAGCTTATCACCGACCCCTATTTCTGTTCCTACACATGGCGGGTCAGATATATGGATTATACTATGTTTTTTCAGGGAGTAAAATGTTAACAAAGCGGGAAGTACTCACGCCTCATGTTCAAAAAAAGCCAAACTTTGAACATGACACGCGTTTCATGTACAAAATATAATGAAATCTGTCACTAATGATGCACAAAACATGATACTTGTGTATCGGCAAAACTTACCAATTCCTAAAGTTTTCCCGCTGGAGGAGTGAAATATCCCATTTTGGGATGTTTTCCCACCGCTAAGTTCCGCCCTATCTTCTGTTATCCTTAAAATACCGGAGGATGACTCCGACTTTACCAGTGGACGTGGAGGGACTTGCACCCTCGTCCCTGAAGGGGGCCAGTCACGAATGAGCAAGCCGTCAAGACGCCTTCAAGCGAAACTAATTCACGCCCAGTTCAATTATACTACACAGTTTTGTACAGGCAAAATTTACTCAGTATCACATTTTCTTACTCTCCCGCCAAATCTCTTCCACCATACCCGCAAATCCCAGCGGGTCCATGTCCTCCCCAATGTTGGCTGCTCTCCATTCGCTCTGCTCTTCTGCGGTTGCCTGCTCAATCAGTTCACACAAATCCCCCCACTGGTAATTCAACGGGTAAGCAAACAGGTGTCCGTAACGCTCCCAGGTGTGCGGTGTATAGCGCGCATAATTTCGGTTTGGTCGGCAAGCGATATGCTGATTAATACCGATTGTTGGCGTCCCCCGTGCCACGGCCAGGTACATAAATGTCCCCTCAGCAATCACAACATCCGCTTTATCGATGTCTCTGGTTGCGCCGTCCTTTGCTCCCTGGACGAATTCAAAGTCGCGGTAATTCTTCAAGCCCTGCGGCTCTAATTCGCCGATATGACGGATAATCACCTCAAACCCCATCATCCGCTGTACGCGCTTCAATTCCCTGAAGATATTCCGGTTAGCCTCAAAGGCTTCTGGCCGTAATCCTCCCGCGGTGTGGATCGGCGCAAATAGCACGCGTTTTACTCGATTGGGCGCTTTGAATGCCCTTTGTTTGCACCATGGCCAACCTGCAACTTCAACCCTGGCGCCGGGCATAAAAATGTCTGTGGCGGCTTTGTGCGCCTCTCCGATCACAAACACACACGATAGATAGTCCCTCACCGGCACCAGCCCGTCATACCACCACGGCGGCAGCGCCGAATGCGGGTAGATCATAATCAGCGATCCCCGATCTAACTGCTCTTTCACCTGGTAACGCGGCTGGGTCGAGTTCATCACCTGGTCCCGATCAAACAACGTCACATCTGCAAACCGTAAGTTTGCCGTGTGCCCGGCTGCTTTCATCGCTCGGTGATAGGGTAATCCTTTATGTTGATGGTTATAAACGTAATAATACATGTCAGTACTCTCTCAACATCCTTTCTTGTAATACCCATTTTTCATGCGCCCCTGGTGAATCACAGTCTCTTTCCCCCACCTGCCATCATCTACCAGTTTATCCAGTCGGAAAGTGGCTGCTCGCGTGCTGATCCCCCACAGCATGGCTGCATCTTTCACCAACACATGACGTTTCGGGTCATACTGAGTATTGGCGAACTCAGATGCCAGTGCCAGCAGCAGTTCATTTTCCTCCGGTGTGATTTTCAAAACGCCTCAACTTTCACATCCTCAATACTGAGTATCTCCGCATAATGCTGGGCATGCCCGCTTTTCAGCACGTCATAATACACCATGCCGATTGAGTTGATCCGTTCATTGGCCGCCACGCGATTGATGAAGTGTGTTTTCAACTGCCAACCAGGTGTCATACAGCCATGGATCGTCTTTCTATGTCCGGTATAAGTTTCCGCAGTGTACACATGGCCATGACTGCGGACCACGTAGTCAGGGATTTCATAGCCATATTCCAGCGCATCGTAATAAATCGACCGCAATGTATGATAAATTGAATTGCTTCTGGTCCAGGCACGACTGCCACGAGTAAAGCCGTGATGGGTTATATCAAATAGATTTCCATTTACCGTACGCACCAGTTTGGCGTGCGTATAGCGTCCGTCCTTGGTCACCGGTGAAGTATCCTTGCGATACGGCACCACCCCATCCAGGTCGCGTCCGATCACCTCCAGCGGATTGCCCGCCTCATGCGCCTCTGTGCCTCTCACCAGGTACATGCAGTCACCGCGTTTTGGCGTGTATTCCACGATCTGCAACCACTCGTCAAGCAGTGCAATCGCCATGTCGGTTTGTTCGGTTGCCAGTTTTGTAATCAATTGCGGTGTTTCATGGTGGTCGTTATCAATCGGCTCGCCGTTCAGGATCACCACCAATCGCTTACGTGCCTTGCCTTCGCCCAGTAGGTCTTTGATCACCTTGGCACTGGCGACCCACTGCCGATAGATAATCATCTGCGCAGGCGAGGCGTGATATGTGCCCCCGTCATACAGGTTCCACCTGGGCGGGCATACGGCGACTGTTGATCCCGCCTGTATATCCGAAAGTACCGCGATAACCGTGTCTTTATCGGGCATAGGATGTCCTGACCTGTCAAGCCCCAATTCGGGTCATACCAAACACCGGCGTATACGCATCCACGTAATTTACGGCCAGGGAACCGCCGCTGTTTTGCCATACCGCCAGTTCGATGTAATCACCCACCTCTAACGGGTACTGCGTGGATACAGGCGGGCTTTGAACTATTCCGGCGGATCCGGCTACTGCCTCCGCGATGAAAGTGGTGCCATTAAGCCGGATCAGTACCGACCTCGCGCCGGTTGCATGTGCCGCGAACTGTGCGTTGCCATAAATCGCGTACAGCCCAGCCGTTTTGCACGTCAATCGGCTGGGGTTGGTTGCGGTGTCGTGTATGTTATCTGTGTCCAGCAGTTCGCTATTGAAGGTTAATACTGTAACCGTATTGTTCGGAATTGAGATGTTTGCGCTGTTGTACACGCGTGCCGAAGGGACGATCCCGCTCCAGCCAACAATATCCGTGCCATCCCGTACCAGCAACTCGCCATCCGCAATAGCACCAATATCAAGTACCTGCTCGCCGCTTTCCTTGATCTGTGTCAGCCGGTTCTTGCTCGGCGGTAAATGTCCATCCTGCCAACCCTTGAAGTGATCACTCATGCTACCCTCTGAATAAACACCCTGGTGATATACGGTGGAATATGTCCGACTGTGCTTGTGTCAGGCACTGTGTGGCTGTGTGCTCCCGCATCTGAAATTGATATATCTGCTGAACCAGAGCCATGATCATGCCCGGGCGTTGCCGAATTAGCACCTGACCCCACCGTCCCTGAAGTAGACCCACTCCCGCTACCGATAGAAAGTGACTTACTCCCACCATGATTGTGCGTTGCCCTTTTAGCAGTGCCTGGATTCGTATGGCTGTGATCCTCAGCTCCGCCGGTTGCTCTCACCTGACCGTCTGAACTCGCTCCCCTGACAAACTTGCCAATCAAGTTCGGTCTGCCATCCTGTCCATCGCACACCGCCCATCCACTCGGTATTGCGGCATTTTCCCAGGCAATGATCGTTCCGATAGGTAAGTTATCCATTATATTGTCCTCATCACGAAATACAGCATGACATACGGTGGCAAGCTCGATCCAGCATTAGTGTCGCCAATCGTATGCGTATGGTCCCCGTCACCGGTCAGGGTTGCCGACAAGCTGTGACTGTGATTCCCAGCGCTCAGATTAACACCGCCGTAAGTCGAAGCATTCTTTGAAGATGCACCGCTCCCTGTAGAAAAGCCAGATACTGAGTGATCATGGCCACCATCAGGGATCACAGTTTGATTGGCATGCCTGTGCGTTTCCGCGCCGCCCCGTTTTTTGACGTCCGTGTCCTGGTTCGCTCCATACACAAAATCGCCGCGCAGATCGGGAGTATTTCCCGTACCATCGCACAGGTTCGTCCCCAGTGGTCTACCTGCTAATGCGCCGTCCCACATCACGATCCCGCCAATCGGTAAAAATGTGTCTGTAATAGCTTTAATCCAATACAACCTGCAGTAAGGCGGATACACCTCGGTCTCACCTGTGTCTTGCATCGCATGATTGTGCCCGCCCTTGATGTCAGTCTTCCGTGTGCCCGACACACTGTGAGTATGATTTGTGGTCGCAGCATTTTCATTGGCAGTACCATAGTGAGCTTGTGAACCGGATGCGCTGCCCGTCGTGCCGCTTGCCGTTGTACTGTGTGTGTGTGCTGCCACAGCTGATGTTTTGCTTGCATAAGTGTGTTTGTGAACAAATGTGCTGCCAACTTTTACATTGTTGGCCTTTCCCTTACTGGCGCCGCGCACAAACGCATTCTTGGCATAAGCATCAATGGCCCAATCGTCAGGAACATCAGTAGCGATCCCATACCATAAAATAATTCCACCCTCTGGAACCTCAAATGCCTTTTTTGCCCTGCGCTTGATAACAATAACACTCATGATTTGTCTACCTTGATCTGTACCTGTAGGCCTTTGGCTCCTGTCCCGGCACTGGTCACATCGATCCGCAGCTCATCGTTTTCCGTAAGTAACACGTCGATCACACTCGATCCGATCTTATTGCCCGCTGTGAGCGTCACCGTGCCCAGGACACTTGAAGTGGTCTTGTTATACACCCGCACAACCACGTTACCGCTCGAACTCGCCGCTCCTGGCAGGTATACAAACAACCTGACTGCTTTCTTCCCGTTATGCTTATCCGGCACCGGAAACAACATCAAATTATCTTCAGCCTTAATGATTTCATCGGTTTCCAACACCAAAAAGTGCAGCAGATCGTAAACATCGATTAAACCCGCCAGCAGCTCCAGCGCATCCTCGATTTTGTTGAGGTTAGCAGCATTCAACGGTGTTCCCGCCTTGATGACGCTTGTCTTCAGTGCAATACCGCATTGCGCCAGGTCGCCAATTGCATCCACCGCACCCCCAGCGTTTTTGGTGATCTCAAAGCGTTCTGCTCCCGCCAAAACCTCGTCTTCCCATACAGTTTTTGTGTAATTTGGCATATCCTACTCCTTGTTATTTCTCAAACAATTATTTTTCAGGCCATGATTTCTCAAACAACCACTCCGATCACTTCAGCATCTACCAGACTTCCCCCTGCCAGATCAATCTCAGCATGCTCAATCACGCCAAACAGCGTATTTCCATACAAGGTCTCCACCCGAACAATATTTCCTGCTGATAATGCCGAGCCAAACAGGCGCATTTTCTTTTTATATCGCTGTTGATAGTAATCAAACACTCTCTGGGCAATCTCGGCTCCATTAGAAGAATTGACCAGCGTGGCATCATCAACTCGAATCACGCTGGGTTTATCATGTGAGCTTATCGGTGCATTAATCGCAATCGTTGAAATCAAATCGTTATACACCATCCCGGTCAATCGCACCTCTCCGGGCGCACTCACCTCAAGCACGGCATGATTGGCACTGCTTTCAACAATGGTCGCGCCTTCAACTGTCAGGGTGTGCATCGGTTGACTGAATTCAACAGGGTAAACACCGCTTGCCAGAGTTCCCTCAAACAGCTTACGCTCCCCATCGCCTGGTGTAAAATCATGCATAACAATCTCTACGCCAGTGACTTTCTCACGCAATGTAAGCACTCGATCAGCGCCCTGCTCACTGTTCATCACCTCCCGGTAATACTCAGTACCCTCCCATTGCGCTGCCCGCCATCGTCTCTGATACGTTTGGCTCTGGCCCACAGAAGCTACACCACTTTTGATGCCAGTGGTCGCAATGCCGGTTCCCTCAAATGAGATCATCACATTACCCCGCCAGCGCATCTGATACACGCGGCTTTGTCCTACACCTGCCACGCCAGTGCGCATCCCAGCTTGCCTTTGAGAGATAAAACCCATCTTGCCGATCTTAACCACACTCTGACGGCTTGAGCGCACATACCCGCCAGCAGCAAAACACACTTGCTGCACTGCTGCACGATATTTCATGATAGGCAACCAGCCGGTCAGTTCCACATCATAAACCTGGTCGTCGATTATTACGTCCAGTCCGGCTTGCGCAAAGATGTCATCCAGGATCACGCCCGCTTTGATCGGGGTCAGCCACAACCCGCCCTTGTAATCATCCTTGTCCAGCAGTCCCAAAGCGTCAATGCACGTGAGGCTGATCAGGTTTTCAGACTGGTTTTCCCAACCATCCATGAAATACTGGCCGACAAAGTGCCGTTGTCCATCGATGTTAATATAAACAGCCATGGGTTGCCGCGTCAACAGCGGCTCGTACACCCCCGAAGGGTTGATGATCGTAAACCCACCCGCATCGCTGTACAGCGTCAAGTCCATTGTGTTGATCGGAACAGTGATCGCCAGCGGATTAAAATCCTCAACAATCGTACAATCGCGAATGTCCTCAGCGCCAAAAGTCACGTTTTCAAACACTATTTCAGGGTAAGTTATCATCAGCCGGTCATTGCCTCGCAGGTCTCCGGGCGATGATGTTCACCGAAAGCCCCTTGAAATAGCGATTATCACCTTTGATGCGGACAAAAGTGTCCTTGATATTTGAGAAATAGGCTTCAAAAGCGTGTTCCCCTTCGATGGTCGGGACCTGCACGCTGTGAAACTCACTCGGCTCGGTCAGCTTGTCATATAGTTTTTTATACTCAGTCGGGTTGGCATTGTTTTTCCCAAACACTACCTGGTAATTAAAATAAACGCCGATCATTTCACTGTGCAGCACGCCGTCCACAGTTCGCTCTGCATACTTGTATAAAAACTCTGCCGAGTGATCCAGCTTGACGATCGGTACATCATAGCGCTTCCCATCGATCATAATTAATTTGCTCATGAAATCCCTCGCACCATAGAAACCCCAACGCGCCTGTCTTCCCGGTCAATGTAGGGCTTCAACTCCCGAATTAACGGGCTCAGTGAACCGGCAAACTTGATCGTTACATCCTGCCCGCCCATACCATCCAGTTCTTCGCGTATGATCTCGCGCAGTAAATCTTCCGGAGCTTCGATATTGCGCCCCGATCGCTGATCACCCAACACCGCCAAAAACTGGCTGTTGGGTGGAATCACTGCGCCCTGGGCAAGGCGAGGTATTGATATCCCCGCTTTATGTGTGAAATTGAACGGGCTGATAGAACCACCGCCATAAATAACATGGCCAGCAATCTCAATCGCTGGGATATCGATACTGAAGTTATTTAGCAGATCAATTAACGCATTAATCCCATTGATAGCGATATTTACAAAATTCTCTATCCACCCGATCACAACATTAAGCGCGCCTTTTATCCCCTCAGCCTTGAATGCTGTCTTTAATTCATCCCATTTGTTCTTAACATAATCCACGGCCACTCGGATGGCTGTCTTGACGCCTTCCATGAAACCCTCCCAGTTCTCTTTCATCTCCTGGATTTTGTTATAAACCATGTGCGCCAGCTTCCCAATTTCATAACCCAACAACCAGATCGCAGCAATAACCAGCGTAATATAGACAATAATCGCAGCCAGGGGAAGCAGAGCAGTAGCAATCGCAAGTGCTAACAATCCAAATAGCAATACCACCGGTGCAAGAGCTATAGCTAACAGCATAAAAGCCGTGACTCCCAGCCCAAGAACAATAATAAAAAATTCCCTGATCTTGTCCGGGTTGTCCTCCAACCAGGTCGCGAGCGTGTCGAGCTTTTCGTTAAGCAAATCCCAGAAGTCCAGGAAAGTATCCGCTTCCCAGCCGGTCATTGGCGCCAGAACCTCATCAAAGAACCATAACCACAGTGGTTTGAGCGCCTCTAACACAGCAGTCAGAATCCGCAGCACGCTTGCCAGGGTATGGAAGAACCTTGGTACTACCTCGTCAATCGTCCACTTGCCAATCGGGATCAATATCTCGGTAACGAACCACAGCAAATTATCCAGGTTCAACAGCGTAAACTCGGTCAACGCGTCCAGGAATAACCCCCACTGCTCATTCAGGTATTCCCAGTCGATATCCTCAACCGCATCAGATAGTGAATCCAGGAACCGCGGCAGTCCCTCATTCACCGTCCACTCAGTAATCGGGCGCAAGAACCGATCATAAAAAGTCAGCAGGCCCTGGAATACTCCAATCGTCAATTTAGCCACTGCGGCATAAAAGCGATTCAGCGAATCAGCCAGCCCGTCCCAGTCCGAGTTTTGCATCAGCTCATCCGTGATCCGAATGAACTCATCCCAGCCAGGCCCCAGCACCCACTCGCTGACCGGCGTCAGGAAATTGGTTTTGAAATCGTCTGCAGTTTGATTGATAAAATTCCGAAATGGCTCGATCACCGCCCACAATTCAAGAAACTTTTGTTTTACCACATCCCAGGCAGCGGCGATCCTGCCCGCCAGGTCGATCCATTCCTGATCAATCGGTACTTCCTCTTCACCCAATCCACCGCCCCCGCCGCCTCCAGCGCCGCCCGGTTGTTGCAGCACGTTGATTTCGTCAAACGCTGCCAGAGCGCCAGCCGCTTTCTCCGCCGCGCCACCAGCCTTTCCTAATTCATCGGCTACAACCTTGGTATAACTGGTTTGCCCCTTTAGTGCCGCAATTACCTGGCGAATGATATTCAGCAAGTTCACCAACCAGTTTATCGTGGTCTGGATTTGTGGGATAAACAGTGATACAAGATCAGTCCCCAGTGTCCTCACTGTCGCGTTTAACTCAGTAAATGAGCCTTTCAACTGGTCAACTTCCGCTGCCGACGCGATAACATTCTTGGTAAATTTTGTGATCGCGGATACCAACTGGGTAAATAGATATCGGGCAATCGAAGTCACCACATTTTTCACTGTTGACACAAAGCGTTCGATAGTTGACCTAACAGATGTGATAATCGTCTTCGCTAGTTGCAACAATTTATCTTTGACGGTCTGTATCACCCCCATCACCCCCTTGAAAGCGTTAACCGTGACGCTGCCCAGGACTAACATACCGGCGCCCACCGCCAGCAGCGCCGGATTGATCGCGCCAACCGCAGCCGTTATCTTACCAAAAACCCCCTTCGCAGCCGGTAATAAGCTCACCAAGCTCTTCCCGACCGCTGCTGTTCCAGCTTCCGCAGTCTGGCCCATCGCGCCAAACTCATCGGCTATCGCATCTCCGATCTTTTCCGTGCCCTTGTTGATCCCGCTCTCATCGATGCGCGCCTTGATTACAACTTCGCCGTCATACCCTTGTTCCATCGCGCTCCTTCTTTTTCCGTTTACGGGCCGCTTTCACCTGGTCTACAAACATCCGCTCAAGTTCTTTTTCCGCCAGGTCACGGGTATCCAGCTCCGGCACGTCAAACAGGTCACCCATCTCTCTGGCGATTTGTTTTTCTTCCTTCGACGCCTTGCCACTTTTGACCCGTTTACGCAAGCCCACCAGGCTGCAAAAAACCGTGCTCTCGCCTAAATCCATGAATAGCGTCATAAACTGCCACCAGTGCAGATACTCAGTATTTTGCAAGTCGATCTTGTGCGTCTGCTGGTACGCGGCAAAGATCAGTCCAGCGTCCTTCGCAAAGCTGTAAAGACGCGGTTTTTTACAGTCTTCCCCCGCGTCATCGCTCCCGCCGTCCAAAAAGCGGACACCTTCTTTGATCGCTTTCGCGGTATCCCCCGGCGCCACCGGTTCTGTATATAAATTTTCCAGCAGCACAAGCTGTTTTTCGAGCGGTGCCAGGTCAGGGTCTTCAAAAGCCAGGATAATCCGCAAACAGTCGCGAAAGTCGCTGTTCACATCATAGATGCGCTCATTCACCCTGATCGCAGTCGGCAGTTGGTCGGTCAGGATGTTCACAGGGTTTACTCCATCACGCGCTTACTGTCTTCGATGTCTTTCCGGTCCTTCACAACCTTGCTGTATTGGCTGATCTTTTTACTGCGCTCTTTTTCGATGTAGGGTGTCACCCCTTCAAAAAACTGTCCGAACATATCCAGGCTCATCGAGTCGCCAAAGGCAGCCTGTGCAGTGCCTTTCCCAAACACCGCATCGATCTTTTCACGCGTCCACTCGCAAATCTCTCGGATCAACTTGATGCGCTCTCCAGCGTTCACGGGTAATCCCGCGTCATCCTTTTCAGTGACCGCGTCCAGTGCCTGGGCACGCTCCAAAAAATCCTGCTCAGCGCCCTTAAATTCGCCCAGCAACGCATAAAAGCGTTCAGCAAACACCACATCATGCGGATTGAATGCAATCACCCGTTGCGGATCGCCATTCACCATCAGGCGTACCCCGCCGGTATCAATGCGAATACTATCCATATAGGCTCCTTTGTTTATTTTTTTTAGCTTCGGCCCAGCTTTTCACAGCTGCGGACTACGGAGACGAACCATCGTCAAACGTTAACGTGTCGATGTTAAATTCACCCAATACCGGGTCGCCGCGATAATGGATCGTGTAATCGATCTCGTTCGTCTGTCCGCCATCACCGCCGAAACTTTCAATCGAAATCGTTGCATCCCGCAATTCAGCTTCATAAGTGTCGGCCTGTCCGGACACCGGCTTGTACAACCACACATTCACCACCTGGGTGTGAGCGTCATTCAACACAGCCTGATTGATCCGCAACCCGTCCACATAGTCGAAAACATCGTCACCCAAAACCGCTTTCGATTTCAACGGCATTTTTGGGCCATATCTCTCGATCTCTGCCGTGGCACTGTCCTGGTGGATATACACTTCCTCACTGATCTCAGGGTTATATTCAATCGTTGCTGTGGTTACCCCCTCTCCTACCAGCGCCCAATCCTCATACCCCGGATCAACGTCAATAAAAGTTGCAAATAAACTGCGTTTTACTTTTTCTGCCATAGTAAAAATTCTCCTAATCTTTAGTTCTGTTCATAAACCAATCGGCATTGCACCTGGTAAATCCCAGTGTCGCTGTTGCCTTCCTGAAACAAAAAGCCCTGGCCCAGCGCTTCGATCCCCTCCGCATACATCCCCGCCGGTAAATCCGGCAGGTCGCCAGCATCGGTCTGATCATCCAACCACTGTGCAAAGCTCTCATAAAAGCCATTATTCTCCATACGTACCAGGTCATCCGCCGTGCTTTCCATGCTGCGAAATGCAAAGCTGTACTCCATCACGCGCTTACCTGTGATATATTCAGCAACCACCCGCCGCCCTGCCAGCGGCAGCACCGCATACTCAGTCGGCTCGTTACCGAGCCTCTCCACCCACACCGGCGCGCCTTCTTTTAACCCCGTGTAGGTGCGGATGTAATCGCGGATCCCCTCTATGATCGTCTCAGGCAGTATTTCGCTCATTTTCCAGCCAACTTTTCCTGCACGCCTTCTTCCCACTCCGCCAGGTGCACTTCTTTAGCACGCTCAAACCAGAACGCGCCGCGCTGTCCGCCGCCGTGATAGGTCAGGTTTTTATCTGTGACTTCCTTCTCTTCGCCTGGCTTCGCCCATGCAGATCGTGATTCTTTACCGATCATCACCTTACCGTAGTATTGAAACTTGGCGTACGGGGCGATCCACTTCACTTCACCGGATCCGATCTCCGTCCCCAGCGTGCCGGATTTGACCAGCATGCTCGTTTGAAGTGGGATATAGGGTTCGCATGTCCTCAATATCTCACTCTCCAGGTGTTCCTGCGCTTTGGTGCACTTACCTTCCCACTTGGCAGAGAAACCCACATTCCACTTCAGTTCAGCGCGCCCGCTATCTGTATGAAATACCACCCCGCGCGGCGTTTCAATTCTGAATTTCGCCATCAGCCCGCTCCAATCATCAGGTGATGCAAATGAGGTGATCCAAAATCATACCGATCCACGCTCTTCACCGTCACTGTGTCCGCATATTCGCGCTTCAGGTCACCCAGCAAATACTGAGTATC
>Ga0255343_1001529_pt1 | contig 30524 bp, 17 predicted proteins | sample wastewater_treat_4_FD_192413 | JGI IMG/M metagenome (GOLD analysis project Ga0255343, IMG submission 192413) | Wastewater microbial communities from Lulu Island WWTP, Vancouver, Canada - plant16 | ecosystem: Engineered > WWTP > Wastewater > Unclassified | place: Canada: Vancouver, British... | reverse complement strand
ACACGGCCTCCGTCGTGAAGACGAATGGTTCGTCAAATGTTTTCGTCACGGGATCGTATCCCGCTAGCGTTATCGGCCCGGTGTTGGCATTGTAGTCGCCAAAACCCGAATACAGGCGGCCGTTCCACCCCTGCACGGCACGGATGATTTTGCCGGCGCTAGTCCTCTGCGCCTGCGCCCATTCGTTCACGACCTCCAGGCTCCAGACGTCGGGCGCGGCATTCGCCTGCAACGCGAGCGCCGCCCCTGCGATGGCCATGAAAAAAATCCGGATGAAATGCGTTGCATTGGCTTTCATTTCACGTGTTCCTTCGAGTCGTGTCGGTTCCGTTCTCTGTTGCTCTATAGCGGAAGGCGGCTCGTGGGGACACTCGCCCTCCAGCCTTCGCGCCTTCGCGTGAAACAACCGAGCAGTGCCCCCAAAAAACCTCTGTGCTCTCTGCGTCTTTGTGAGAGGGAACCCGAGTATAGGTAAAAACGCTCAATGTTCGCAATCGATTAGTGACAGGGGCATGCGAGCCGAGTGCGTGTTTTGTGTGTGCGCAACTGGAGGCGGGCGTCCCCGCCCGCAGAAAGTTGATGAGCGACGGACAGGAATGTCCGTGCCCCTGTTCCTTATGTACGTCGTTCTGGCTGTGGTTCCGCACGTTGCGTGGAAGGGGCAACTAAGGTATTTAGGCGACCGACATGTGAAAAACCACAGCCATATACCGCATTCTCGCCCCTTTTCCACCTCGGCCGTTATTTCCACACTTTGAAAGGTGCGGCAAAGTAGGGCGGGACGTCCCGCCGCACAGTGCTCTGCACAAGCGGCGTTTCGCGCCGCCATTGTTTGAACGCCGAACGCCGAAGTAAAAAAACTCCTAAATCCTAAATCCTCCTTGGCTAAGGATGCTGGCGCATCCTTAGCCTACTCGTGCCGCAGGGCGGTGAGAGGATCGAGCTGCGCGGCCTTCCATGCCGGATGCGTTCCGAAGGTGATCCCTGTGATTACGGAGACCGCCAGCGCGACAATCAGCGAATCGGAGGTCACCACGGCCTTGAGGCCAGCCTCTCCGCCCATGCGTGAAATCCACTCGGCGGCAGCAGCGGTCGCAATACCCAGCCCGGCGCCGAGCCCGCCGCCGATGGAGGTCAGCAGCACCGACTCGGCGAGGAACTGCCAGAGGATGTCGCGCTTGCGTGCGCCCAACGCACGCCGCACGCCGATCTCGCGCGTCCGCTCGAAGATGTTGGCGAGCATGATATTCATGATGCCGATACCGCCTACCAGCAGGGAGATCGCGGCGATTGATGTCATCACCACGGTGAAGATGCGTTGCGTGCGCTGCGCGCTTTGCAGTAGCTCGTAAGGGACTTGCACCTCGTAGTCGACTTGCGCATGTGTTTCGCGCAGGTAGGTGCGTAGTCGGCCGGCTGTGCTGGGAATCGCATTGACGTTTTTTGCCGCGAGATAGAGGTAATCGTAATCCACCCGCTCCGCCATGCCGCGCCCCATCCGAACAGTGATGCCTCCCCAGAGAGACGTGGCCGTCTCCAACGGCATGCAGACGATGTTGTTGAGTTCGAGCTGCCCGCCGATGCGACCGCCCCCCGGACTCTCCATCAATCCCACCACGCGGAAGGAGGCGTTGCCGATGGCGATGGTTTGGCCGATGGGATCGCGATGGCCGAAGAGCCGACGCGCGGCCTTGACGCCGACCACGCAGATCGGGTCAAGAATTTTACCGTCGGTCGGCACCAAAAAGCGGCTGCGTCTGTCCACCAGCCGACAGCGCGTCGCCTCCAGAAAGTCTGGCGTGGTCGCGATGGCTTTGATGTCGGTGGATGCCTGTCCCAGAAAGATTTCCCGCCGCACTTCCATGACTGGCACGAGCAGGCGCACATTTTCGAAAACGGCGGCGATGTGCTCGACATCGCGCTGCGTAATACCGTAGCGCTGGGTGTACGAACGGGTCGTCTGCTTCACGTTGCCTTCAGCCGGCTTCACCGAACGCAGGATGATGTTGTCGACACCCTGCGATTCGATCTGATGCAGGGCTTCGCGCCGTCCGCCCTCACCGATGGCCAGCATGGCCACGACTGCGGCAATACCCAGCACAATACCAAGCGTGGCCAACAGCGACCGCACCAGATGCCGCGTCAGACTCGCATAGACAGTCCGGGCCGTTTCCAGCAGGTTCATGCTTCGCTGGCCCTCCCGTCATGGATCGTGACCGCCTGCGTGGCGTAGGTACGGTAGGCCGGGTTGTGCGTCACCATGATGATGGTCTTGCCGCTGCGGTGCAACTCCTGAAAAATGCTCAGCACCTCCAGGCCGGTCTTCTCGTCAAGATTGCCGGTGGGTTCGTCGGCGAGGATGACGGGCGGGTCGTTGGCGAGCGCGCGCGCGATGGCGACACGCTGGCATTGGCCGCCCGAGAGTTGGGTGGGGCGCGAGCCGTAACGGCCTTCCAGCCCGAAGCGATCCAGCAGTGCCCTGGCCCGCTGGCGCATGGCCGCACGCGGAACACCCGCATACTGCATCGGCACGCAGACGTTCTCGAGGATCGTCAGATGCGACAGCAGGTTGAACGACTGAAAAACCATGCCGATCATTTTACAGCGAACCGCCGACGTGGCGTCATCGTTCAATCCCGACACCGCGCGGCCCTCAAGCAGGTAGGTTCCGGAGGTGGGACGCATCAGCAGACCGAAGAGATTGAGCAAGGTCGATTTCCCTGAGCCGGACGGCCCCATCACGGTCAAGAACGCGCCGTGCTTTACGATGAGGTCAGTAGGACGCAACGCGAAAATCTGCGTACCGCCGGCTTCATACGTTTTGCTCAGCCCGCGCAGTTCGATTAGCGGGGCTTGGGGCGGTGGCGTGTATGGGCGCGCACCGCTCATGGCGTGAGCGGCTCCACGATGTGGGCGGCCAAAACACTCAGCGCCGACCGATCAAGCACGAACAACACGTCCAGCCCGCGCACGGCCGCATAGCGTTTGCCGAAACCGGCTTCACGCCCGATCCGGAGCGTTTTGCGCACGGCATCCTGCGCATCGACATCGATGCTGATCTCCAGCCACGGCTCGCGAAGTCCGAAGGCGGAGAGACGTTCGGGCTCTAGGCCCACGCCTTCAATACGGTCGGCCCGCAGGTTTTCGACACAGACAAGCAACGCATGCAACCGATCGTCGACGATACGCCCGGTCGTTCCTTCGCCCAGGCGCCACAGCGCCTCGCTGTTCTCGCGCTCCACGACCGTGGCGGGCGTCCCTTCATGTGTGACCGTAATCCGCCGCACGCTGGCGCGCGGCAGGTTCAGCACGTTCTTGTCGCGCAGGCTGAATAGGCCAGCCATGTTGACGAGAGCCGGCGGCAAATTGCTGGATGCGACCCGATAGACCGCCGGTGCGTTTGTGAAAACCAGATCAAAAGCGGTGCCTTCCAGATCGCCGGGGGCAATCAGGAAACGCCATGCGCCTTGCTCTGCGGTCAGTTCGACTTGACTGATCGGCAGGGAGCGTTCATGCGTCGCGGTTCGGGTGTCGTCTCCATTCTCAAAGATGGCGTCGGCTCTCAGTTGCAACAGCCGTTCGACCGTATCGCGCACAGCAGGCTGATCCGCCTTGTCAGAGACCGGTGCCTCAAATCGCCAGAGGCCATTGGTCTGCGTCAACACAAACAGCGCATCGCCTAGATGAACCTGCAAGCGCCGCACACCTGCGGCAGACCCGGAGAAGGGGCGCGGGTCGCGCAGACCGGCAACCGTCAACTTGAAGGCGTCGGCCACTGCATTTGAAACCGCGCCGATTGCCCCGCCTCCCGGCAGGAGCACATAGCAGAGCGACGAGGCACCGTCGAGCGTGTGCCCCAGAGTAATTTTTTCGGGCGACGTGTCACCGTTCTCCTGCACGTTGATCTGGATCCCGGAGTCAGGTCCCAATCCGTAAAGCCCCATCCGTGTTTTGAGCGCGGAGTCGGTCACGGTGACATCCAGAATATTTGAGACCGTGGGCCAGACAAAATGCGCGAGCCTTGCTCCGTAGAGCGTGTCGAGAAGGCTGTCAATCCGTTCGTCATCCGCTGCCGCCGCCGCCGGTTGAACCAGCCGCCAGGTGCCTGTCTCTTTTGACAGTGTGATGAAGGGGCGACCGGGCGCGCGCACCTCGAGTGCGCGGACTGCACTGCGGACGCCACTCAGTAGCTTGCGCGAACGGAGATCGTCGGCTGTATGTGGGAGCGCATCAAGCAGTGCGGCCGGTACGACCAAAACTTGGTCGGAACCCTCGACGCGCAGGTAGAGTTCGTTGCCGAGCGGGGTGAGGGCTCCCAACAGGAATGATTCACTGCGTTGCATGCTTTCCAGCGTCACATGGACGCGGGGCGGTGCCAGACCGAAATCTCGCAGGGAAAGCTCGCGCTTGCGGAGTTCTGAAAACGCGATGGCATCTTTGACTCGCGTCGATTCGAACGCATCGAGCAATTGTGCCACGGTGCCTTGTTCAACCTGCGCGGGGAAGGGTGCGGTCATGTGCCATCGTCCGTCCGTCAACTCGACGCTCATCCGTGCTTCGCCGCGGTCGATAGTCAGGCGCGTCACGCGGCCCAAGGCCTCGTCAACCACATGCGAGCGGACGCTTTCCTGCATGCCGAAGGTTTGCCGCCTCACGTGCAGCCCCCATAGCAACAACGCGCAAACCGTGATGGCCGTCAGTAAAAAAAGAATGATTCGCCGATTACCCATATCCGCTTTCTACCGCCTTGATCGCATAGACGTCAGCCAGAACACAAGGAAGACGCAGAGCGGCACGACGCCTGCGGCACCCACCATGAAGAGAACCCACTCGTGCCGTGTAAAGCCGGTCACCAGTGTGGCGTCACCGCCCAGCGAGGGGGCCGATCCCATGTCGATGCCGGCCAGCCAGGCCACGGCATTCACAAAGAAATCGCGGTTGGCGCTGGCGCGCGAAGCCAGCATGCCGTTCATGACGAAATCGGACTCACCGATTACGCACAGGCGTGTCGGGCGGAACGCCACGTCTTTGGCGACACTGCCGCCGCGTTCGGAGACGGCCGCCACCGCCACCGGCCCCGGCAGTTCGGTTTGCGGATCGAACTGACGCGGGAAGACATGGGGGTGGCTTTCACCCCACCCGTCGGCATCGGTCGAGGCGAGCAGGGTGACCTTGGGCCGATCCGCGCCAGTCGGTGCAGAGGTTTCGTTCAGCGTTTGGATGCAACGGGCGTTATTAAAGACCAGAGAGGCGTTCTTGAGTTCGCGCGTGATGACGTGGTCAGCGAAGTTTGAAAGCACGACCTCCTGACCGGAGAGCGTCTGTGGGCCGACAGCGAAAAACGGCAGCAGCTTGATGCCCCACTTGGCCAGCACGCCTTCTACGCCGGTTGTGATGTGGGGAGCCGCTAGATAAAGTAGCCGCCCGCCATTCTGCAGGAAGCCATCAAGCAGCGCGATCTCTTCTGCATTCAGCGCATAGCGCGCACCGGCGATGACCAAGACGTGGCAATCATCGGGAATGCGGCTGAGTCCGGGCAACGTGAGGGGCTTGAGATCAAAGCCGCCGCGATTCAGTTCACGGGCGATATCGGAAAAACCATGCAACTCATCGTAATCGTCAAAGCGTACCTCGCCGTGCCCTTGCAGCCAGTAGACGACCGCCCGCTCGAAAGGCAGGGTCAAACGCGCGATCGCCGCCGCGCACACGCTTTCGCCGCGGAACACACCCAACTGGCGGTGGCCGCGTGCGTCGAGTTCCTCGTGCGTACGCAACAGGGATTGTTGCGCGATCATCTCGTCAAGTGTCACAACCAACCGACGGCGCTGGCGTTCCAGCAGCAGGGCGTTCTCCGGCACCTTCTGCGCCGCGAGTTGCCCCGCCCGCGCCAGATCCCAGCGGGGATCAACGTAGTGGATCATGATGTCGGCACCGGCCACGCTGCGCGAGGCTTGCCGCAAGCCGCGCAACAGACGTGAGACCGGCCTGAACATCGGGTGTCGGCGGTCCATGAAACAGGTGATACGGATTGATCCTTGCGTGTCGGCCAAGATATCGCGTGTACGCGCCGAAACTTGCGTGACCTTGCCGACATTGACCTCCCACGTCAACGCCGTGTAGTAGGCCAGCGCCACGACCAGAACGCAGAGCACGCCACCCAGCACGATAGCCAGTAACGTGGAACTCTGCAAGGTGCGTCGTCCTGATTTTGGTGTTTTGTCGGAAGCGGGTTCTTTTTTCACGGCATCATCCCCGCAGGCGCAACAGCGCCAGCAACTTGGAACAGGTAAACAGGAAGAAGAGGGCCGTTGCGACATACAGCACAATGACGGACGTCGTAAAAAGCCCGGTCGAAAAATCATGTACATGCATCAGTAATGGCATCCACGCCACGGAGGTGCGCACGCCAGGCAGCCACGCGAGAATCGCCGCATACACGGCAATCGGCAGGGCGCTGCACACGACCAGCGAACTGACGGCGGCGGCCGCTTGATTACGGAAAAGCACTGAGATCATCGTGCCCGCTGCGCACCAGGTCGAGGCTTGCAACAGCAGGATAAAGGCGGTCGCGGCAATCGCAGTAGCACTGGGCCGCGCAAGCTGCGGCCCAGACAACGCCGGTAAGAGCAACGACGGAACCAGCAGCGACAAGCCCAACGTCACGGCGACGGCGGTCATGGCGGAGAAGAACTTGCCGAGGACGAGGTCACGCTCTCGGATTGGCGCGGACATCAACAGGTCGATCATGCCGGTCGCACGTTCTTCGGCGAAAAGGCGCATGGTGAGCACGGCGCACAGGATTGGCAGCCAAGGCGCGACCGATAGTCCCCAGACACTCTGGATCTGCAACACGCTGCCTTCGTTGTTGCGCAGCATCATGACAAACGTCCAGCCATAGACCACCAGAAACGCTACCATCGGCACACCGTAGGAAAAAGCTCCCCGGAAGGCGCGGACCTCACGTAGCCAGATCACTCGGATTGCCTTCATGCTGAGACCTCCTGTGCGTCGTCCGGGTCAGCCAGGAGCCTGTCAACCTGCTCAATCAATTCGGCTCGGTCAAAATCACTGGTGCGGAACATGGCTGCAATACGGCCGTGGTTCAGCACGATCACGCGTGTACACCAGTTCAGCATTTCATCGAGTTCATGGCCTGTCGCAATCACCGCCGCGCGCAACGAAGCGGCCGACAGCGCCGCGCCACATGCCGCACGCTGGGGGCGGTCAAGTCCGGCCAAGAGATCATCCAGCAGTAACAGCTTGGGAAACGTGCTCAGGGCATCCGCCAGACCAACGCGCTTGCGATACCCGTGGGAAAGCAGGCCAATACGTGTATCGCGTACGTCGGTAAGGCCACTCGCAGACAGAGCCTCGTTGATGCGCCGTCGCACGCGCATAGCGCGTTCGCCCTTCAAGCGCACGCGGTAGGTCAGATACTCCTCCACAGTCATGTCATTGTAGAGCGGGTTATGCGCGGACAGGTAACCGATGGTACGGCGATATTTGATGGGCCGCTGCAACGTATCGACCCCATGCAGGTGCACAGTGCCAGCGTCCTGCATCAGGAGGCATGCCAAGACTTTCAGGAGCGTCGTCTTGCCCGCGCCATTGGGACCGGTCAGCGCGACGATTTCGCCGGGCGCCACGTCAAACGTGATGTCCTTCAGGATCGGGCGTGTGCCGTAAGCGAAAGAGATATGGGCAACATCCAGCATCGTTCCTCACATATTTTTGTCCACAAAGGGTGCTAGGGCCGCCTCCAGCACATCCAGCCGCTCACGCAAAAGCGCGGCGTCCCGCGTCTCGACAATCAGGCGCAGGTAGGGTTCGGTATTTGATTTGCGCACGCTGAACCAGCCGTCGGCGTCATCAAGGCGCACACCGTCGATGTCGCACCGGGCAGCGCCGCCGCTCCAAGCGTCAGCGGCCGCGAGTACGGCTTCGATCGCCCGGTCTTTATCGGCGATACGGTAGTTCAACTCGCCGGAATTGGCGTAACGGCAGATCGGTGCCATGAGGGCGCTGAAGCTTACGCCCCGGCGTTTGGCGTCGGCCAGAGCCGCCAGCACCAGCAGGGCGGCCAATTCGCCGGAATCGCAACAGAAAAAGTCACGGAAGTAGTAGTGGCCGGCCAACTCGCCACCGCACACCGCGCCGGTCTCGCGCAATAGCACCTTGGCGAAGGCGTGTCCGACCTTGCCCATCACAGTGTGCGCGCCGTCGGCCTGCAGCGCTTCGATCGCGCCGCGCGAGGTCCGCACATCATGGATGACGGTCGCGCCGGGTTCTCGCCTAAGGAATGTGCGCGCGATGATCGGGATCAGATAGTCCGGCTGCACAAAGGCACCGGTCTCGTCCACGAACATCACGCGGTCGGCATCGCCATCAAAGATCACACCAACATCAAGCTGTTGCGCGCGCACCACTTGGGCGAGCTGTTCACGACTCGCCGCCTCCAGCGGATTCGGCGAGTGGTGGGGGAAGGTGCCGTCGGGCACGTCGTTGAGATAGATCGGGCCGTCACCCAACAGATCGTGGATGAACAACCCCACGACACCGTCAGAGCAGTCGACCGCATAGCGCAGTCCGCTCAGGTCGGCGCGGAAGTCCGTCATCCACTCGATAAAAGCATCGCGGTAGTCAACTTCGTGCCGGGCACCCGGTTGCGCCGCAGTCGGCGGGAGTGCGCCGGACGCGACCTTCGCCTCCACCTCGGCGAGACCGCTCGTGTAGCCCACGGGCCGGGCACCGGCGCGCGAAACCTTCATACCGTTGTGCGAGGCCGGATTGTGCGAGGCCGTGATCTGCACCGAGGCGTCGTAACCCTCGCGTGCGGTGAAAAAGTAGACCATCGGCGTGGTGGCCAGCCCCATGTCGTCCACTGCGCAGCCGGCTTCGGTCAAACCGCGGCACAGCGCGTCGCGCACGGCGGGCGATGAGAGGCGCGCATCGCGTCCGATCAGCCAGCGCCGTGCGTCCAGCACATGCGGCAACCAGCATCCGATACGATAGACAGTGTCGAGATCAAAGTCCCGTTCGAACTCGCCGCGCATGTCATAGGCTTTGAAAAAAGACATTGCCCCTCCCGTTTCTCATTGGATCACGACCAGCGAAATGCCGGAGTGCGCCCCCTTGGGCTTCATGGCCTTCAGCCAAGGCGGCATTTCCGAGGCGGTGGTTTCAGTGGTGTTGGTGGTCACATCGATGGTGGTGGGTGAGGTGGCGGCCAAAGTCTGCATCACCTCTTGCAGACGCGCGGTGTTGCGCCGGTCCAGATGCGTCGAGGTGGAGAACGCGCCCAAGATGCCACCGACCAGCGTGCAGATGATCGAAACCAGAACCAGCGTCGAAAGCTTCACGGCGAGTCGTCCATTCTGATCGGTGTGCAGGCCCTTCTGCGCCTGCACGCGTTCGCGGACGGCTTCCAAACGCTCGCGCTCGAGCAGAATACGCTCGCGCTCGAGCTTGAGCTTCTCTTGCTCGATCTGCAATTCCGTGCGCGACAGGGTTTCATCTCCCGTCGCGGGATCGAGCGATAAGTTATCGATCACGTCCATGCGGCTTTCCCTCCGGGTTACGCGCGAAGTTGCGCGAAGCGCGTGCAGACAGGCAACGGGCCGACCAGCGGCCGCGCGTAGTCCACGAACGCCTGTGTGACATCGTTGCCTGCTTTATTGATGAAGGCCGTCGGCATGTGGCGTGTTTCGCGTGCCACGCTGCGCAACGGGACGACCACGAAGTCCACTTTGTATGCCTTCGTTTTGCGGCGTTTGATGGCGATCGAACCGCTGGCGATCTGATCTTCGACCGCTGCCTTGACGGCGGCGATCCCGACCTGGTGCGCTTCCTGCGAGTCTGTCTCCGAGGCGATGCCGGGGAAGGAGCGCTGCAGGTAACCGAACGTGTCGGCGCGCACCCGCTTGATCCCCGCCTGCTCCTTGAGCACCTTGGCCAACAGATCGCCCAACGCGCCGGTGCCGCTGAGTTGCACGTTGCCGTGCGAATCGACCTCCTGCGTATAGGCCGCGACGATCGGCGTGCCGGATCGATCAGTGATCCCTTCGGAGACGGCAACCACGCAACGCCCGTGACGCTTCATCATAGCCTTCACGTCTTTGACAAAACGATCCATGCTGAACGCGCGTTCCGGCAGATAGATCAAATGCGGACCGTCATCCTTCTCCGTACGCGCCAAGGCCGACGCAGCCGTCAGGAATCCCGCGTGCCGGCCCATGATGACATCGATCTTCACGCCGCCCAGCGCACGGTTGTCCAGATCGTCGCCCTTCACCGCGCAGGCCACGAAGCGCGCGGCACTGCCATAGCCTGGCGTGTGGTCATTTTCGCGGAGATCGTTATCGATGGTCTTGGGAATGTGGAAGCAACTGATGCCGTACTCTGCTTTTACCGCCTCCTCGTTGATGATGTGTACGGTCTCGGCTGAATCATTGCCGCCGATGTAGAAGAAGTAGCGGACATCGAGTTTACGCAAGACTTTGAAAATGGCCTGGCAATCCTCAGGCGTCGGTTTGCGTCGCACCGATCCCAACGCCGACCCAGGGGTTTGGGCTACCGCCTCCAGCGTGGCACGGCTCTCTTTGCGCAGGTTGATAAAGCGCTCGTCAAGGATGCCTTGGATACCATGCAGCGCTCCGAAAATCTTTCCGACGGAGCCGCCGTCCCGGGCTGCAAGTACCGCGCCGACCAAGCTCTGGTTGATGACCATTGAGGGGCCGCCGCTCTGGGCGATCAGCATGTTACCTTTTTTCATCTGCGAATCTCCTTTTTCAAAACGGTATGATATACTTTCTGCATGCGACAAGGCAAACCTCCGTTTAAAGAGCCCGACGAAAGTGGGGATGAACCTGGGATGTTCGACAGTGCCCCGGACGAGGCCGACTTCATGGTGCGGCCGAAGGGGGCGCGTCGTACGCTTACGTCGCGCGACAAAGAACGTAACCGCCGGGTGGGCGAACTATTCCGGCGCGCGATACCCGGACTGCCGATCGATGCCGACCCACCCGAGACGCGCATAGAACCCACACCGTTCGCAGCGATGATCGAGCAGGTACTCAAGCAACTAAAGATCAATGAGACGCCCTGGCTGGATGATTTAAATCGTGCGTGGCCCACGCTGGTGCCACCCGAAGTGGCGCGCGTGGCGCGCCCCGGCAAGTGGGAGAACGGCATCCTCTTCGTTTATGTGACCTCTTCGATCAAACTTTTCGAACTCCGCCGCACGCATCTGCCGCAGATCGAAAAGGCGGTCAAAGCGTTCGTCGGCACGAATCGTGTGCGGCAAGTGCGCCTGATGGTCAACACAGTCCCGCTCCCTCCCAGAAGTGAATAGCGGACAACTGGGCAGGGCGGTGGGAAGTAATAAGCGCTAAGGTTTTTTGGGGGTATTGCTCGGCTTTTTTCTCTCCCAGAGGCATAGAGAACACGGAGGGAAGTTTTTGGTGGTAGCGCGCTCCCGGACAAACTAATGTAGCGATTAGCAGACGTCACCGTTCCCGTCTGCTCGACGGCTTCACTTGTGGCGTTCTCGTTCGCGGCCCATCTGGCGGACGTAGCACTGCTTATCGCCTGGCGACCGAGGCTGGCGACACCGCGGCCATGGTTTTCATGGTTGTTGCTAATAATAGTTCTTGTTAAAATGCCCGCATGGTCGTTGAAGATAAAGTTCTCGCTTGGGTCGATCGGTTTAAGGATGAGCCGATGTGGTCTGTCTGTGAGATTGGTTTGTCGAGTGATGATTACCATGGTCTTCTGGATGACCTAAAGCAGGTTGATCAAAAGTGTTTCCTAAAACCGCCGGATTGGCTGGGCCTTGCATTGACGATCGTACTGGCCGAGTGCGGGCGACGCCATGCGGGAGAGGATAATTTCTGGGTGCCGGTTTCACGGCAGCTCTCGGAAATGCCTTGGAGAGATAAAATATTCAATCGCGCAGGACAGCCGACATCAAAATGCCGGAAAATTTTGGAAGATACGGCCAGGCGCTTCCGGTTGCGTCATGTGTACGGCAATGAAGACACGATGGAATGGTACGTGTCCATGCGGCTGCAGTTCGGGTTTACGAAAAGCGGCTTTGAACGGCGATTGCACGAGTGGTTGCCAAGTAATGTCATGCCGACGCCGTGTAAACTGCTTTTAGGAGAAAAGAAATCGGATTCGTTTTACAAGCTCTGGAAGCACCTCTGGTTGTTCCGAAAGGATAGGCTGTCCGAGCGACAAATCAGAGACTGCTTACGCGAAAGCCCATGGGTGCTACCGGAATGGCATGACGCGCTCGTAAGTAAGGCGTTGGAGCGTCGAGAATACGATTACGTTTATCGCACTAATAATGGGGACGAAAACGATGACCATTGGACTCCTCGTTTTTCTGAGAAAGAAGCAGCGGAGGAGGGTTTTTTAGCACGTCCTCGTCTGGTCTGGGGTCACAATGAAAGTCCACGTTACGAGTTGTCGGTGGAGGCGGAAGCTCTCGATGCGTTGGAGTTAACCGATTCCGAGTACAGTTTCTGGGTGGGTGGTTTTCAAGCCGGACGGTTCTTGAAGCAAACGGACGGATCTTATCGTGCGGAATCACCTACCATTTCTGTGCAACATCCCTTGCCGTCCATGGATGTCGAACTGAAAAACGAGTCGGCCATGTGTGTCGTCAGACAGCGCCTCGAACTATGGGACGAAGATGCCGAAGTCGTGGTGTTTGATCTGACGGCGGGCGGGTTTGCCCTGATAGATGAAGGACAGGGCATCATGCTGAAGGTCGGAAATGAATATGCCGTTTTGACTGCACCCGGCTTGGTCATTCATCCTGCGCCTGAAGAAAGCCGAAGTTTTGCCGGAGGAAAGATCGCACGGTTGTTGGCACATACGGGCACGCCAATCAATGTCTGTTTTAACGACAGGACGGTGATTAATACTCTGACCGTAACCGAGCGTCCTCTTGTCAATCTGGACGGAGTACGGGCGGAACTGGTGGCAAGTGAAGATGTGTGCTCTGGCGAATTGGCGTTGACCGCGCGGCATCGTATCAAAATTAGTGTTCCCGAAGGAGTCTCGTTGAAGCATATCCGACGGGACGGCAAAGCATTGTCAGGAGACTGGAGACAAAACTTCTGGTGGAGTCAGCCACTGGATTTGACGGACGCGGAACATGCTTCAGGTGTGCGGCTCCAACTCACGATCAAAGTCGGTAGGAAAATGCGTTCCGTATCGAGACGTGTCTATGCGAATGTGGACGGTGCGGTTTTGTGGGAAGCAAATCCTGGGCAAGTTTTCAAGCGTAGCGTACAACAGGACGGGTTGTTGCATGCGGGTAAAGCCAGGACGACGCTTTTTCTGTTCAGAGTTAACGGCGATGCGCATAGTTACTATGTTTTCGAGGGTGGTTTCTGTCATGGACGGGTGAAGACCAAGCCTGCGGCATTGAAAAACCTACACGGTTTCGGTGCGCCGCTGATGGTGGGTTTTAGCCGGTTTAATACGCACTCGGAAGAAGGCAGTTGTGTTTCACGCGCTGTTGTCGATACGGGGATCCTCGGTGAAATAGATGCCGAAGGCATTAAGCTTTTGCACCCATTGCAAACAAACCGTGAACATCGGTTGGTGGTTGTACGCCCAGATTGGTCGCTCTATTCCTGCCCTGCCGAAAAAAATCCGACCGGCACTTGTTTGAAATCCGACCTTTTGACGGACGGTTGGCTGGCGACCGGTTTGTTTTTCAGGGGGCGACGACTCGGTACAATTTGGAACCAGAATGCAACGCTCTTCTCCTCAAGTCTTGCCAATGCCGATCTTCAGAAAGCCATTCAGATTATTACCCTCTTCAAGTTGCCGTTTCTTCTGCCGGTTTTCAAAAATACAATGCGGGAGTATTTGCTCGCGCACCCGGCGGAGTTTTTGGCGGCTTGGAGCGAATCGGGCGACGACACGATGACAATAGACGGAGAGACGTTTATTGTTTCGATGACTGCAGGTGGCGATTCGCTTCGCTATTCGGTTTCTTCGCTTATTGGAACGGGACGTTTGGACATTGCCGACGACGTGTGCCGTGAAATCATAACGATGTTCGGTGGCGATGTCGAAAATCTGACATTACAAGATCTCGCAATATTACTGGATGATGTGCTGGACTGGTCGCCACGTCTTGCGGCTAAGATTGCCGGTGTGGCGGGGAACGCTGATACAAATGAATTGTGCAAAAAAATTCTGAAATCACCGGCAAATGGTGCGAAACTCGAAGTTGCCAAAAACGTGGGTTCGCATCCGGCATTCATTGGGCATTTGCTGACAACGCACGGTGCTTCTGAGGGCAGATGGGCTGGAAATGTGGCAAGACTATTACACAACCGAATGTTCCGGCGGCTACTGACGTGTTTTCTAATCTCCAATCCGAGGGTCTGATGTATGGCTGAACAATTGAATGCGATTCGTATGGCGGACGCAATACGGGAACGGCTGGCAGATTTTACGGCCAGCGATATGTTTGTTCGCGACGCTAAACTAAGCGCGAACATGAGACGCGTCTGGGCAGGCAAAGGAGATGACGGGGGATTGCTCAGCGATTTATGGGTTGAGGGTGCCTTTCCGTCCGTTCCTTCCCGCGATACACTGGATACGCTAGTCTCCGAGGGAGTTGTCTGCAAAGGGTTACGAGATTTATTGGTCAGAAATAAGGAGTTCCCTGCCGACCGGTATCTCTACGCGCATCAGTCCGAAAGCCTGCGGGCGGCTACAGCGGGATATGAGCAGGAACATAAACCCGCTATCGTTGTTACTGCGGGAACTGGTGCAGGCAAGACGGAAAGTTTTTTGCTCCCTATGCTGAACGATTTGTTTCGCCATGCTCCGCGCTCTGGAGAAGGGGTTTCCGCCATCATCCTTTATCCGATGAACGCGCTGGTCAACGATCAAGTCGACCGTCTGTACAGATGGCTCAAAGGACAGCGGGACTTAACGCTTTTCAATTTTACCAGTGAAACACCAGAGGATAAAAAGGCCGCCGACAGCGATGGCACTGATTATTGGGATGTCTGCCGTATCCGTACACGTAAAGAGGCACGGATGCAAGAGGAATGGTACAACGATAACCACGAGAAGCAGGGCATGCGCCACCATGTCCCCCGCATCCTTGTGACAAACTATTCCATGTTGGAATATATGCTTTGCCGCCCGCAGGACAATGTGTTTTTTGGGAAAAATCTCCGGACGCTGGTGCTTGACGAGGCCCATCTGTATACGGGGGTTCTGGCGGCCGAGATCACGTTATTGCAGCGGCGGTTGCTATTGCGGTGTTGCCTGAATTCAAGCGATGTATTGCAGTTTGCCACATCGGCGACTCTGGGGAAAGCCGACGACCTGAAACCATTCGCCGCTAAACTGTTTTCCAAAGACGAAACGTCGATACAGGTTATCGTCGGGGAGCAAAAGAAGCCGGCATTGCCGCCGATTGACAAAGGCCAAATGCCATCGATGGAAGACATTTGTTCAGGTATGTGGCCGCAGGAAAAAGAGGTGCTTGGTGCGACGCCATTGGTTCATTCGCTTGTGGACAGGCTATGGGACAAAAAGCTTATTCGTCTCTCCGAATTATCCGCGAATCTTTTTCCTGCGGAAAACTCTGAGAGAGCCGAAGAAGCCACCCGCGTACTACTGGGGCTATGCGCATTAACACGGAAAAATATAGACGACCTCCCCATCCTACCGAACCGGATTCATTTTTTGTTTCGGGGGGCGCAGGGGTTCACGGTGTTCTTCGACTCAATTAAGCGAAAAAACGGTTTCGCGTGGAACGGCTGGACGGTGGTGCCGGGATATTTTGAGCGTTGTCCCGAAACAGGAGTTTGCGGTCTCAGCCTTGCCCGATGCAACGAATGCGGCGAGGTGTTCTTCCATGCCGTGGTGAACAAAAACAAGGGAACATTGACAGCCGCACCGCCGTTGCCGCGTGATGAAAAAAATGATGATGATGATGAAAAAGAGCGCGAGACGACAAAGGAAATTTTTCTGGCTGCTACGAAAGATGCGTCCGGTGGGATGACTAGCATGGAATATGTTTTCAATCCCGCTACCGGAAAATATGGGGGGCACGGGAGCAAAGGTGTCACTTTGCGAGAAGTTGTCTCCTGTTGGCACTGCAATGCCGACAAACGGGCGTTTCGCGCATTTGTGACGTTCTCCAGCCTGATCCGCAACATTGCGGCGGAAGCCGCTCTTGCGGAACTTCCCCCCAAAGCGACGGCAGATGCCGCGTGGTTGCCTGCGCGCGGACGGCGACTGTTGGCTTTCAGCGACAGCCGTTCGTCCGCCGCCAAATTGGGGCCGTCCCTGTCCCGCCAGCACAACCGGCAGATTATTCGTGCGCTGATTGTCCGAGAGGCACCGATTGTCGATCCGGAATTGATCGAGATGATTAACGAAGAGATACAGGACGTCAAAACAAAACTGTCTTGTGATGTGGCTTCGGTCAGTCGTATACAGCGGCTTAAAGATCAACTTCGAGAAAAAGAGCGCGAACTGCGCCAGTATACGGTGGGCGGCTCTGTTGCCGAATGGCTTAAAATATTAAAAAAGTCACCGCTGGTTCCCGAAGTGTTTGATGCCGAGAAGTCCGGTGGACACAACCACAAGAAATGGAGCCAACGGGAATGGGAGAAACACTCCGAACATATTCGGGAAAATATTTTGCCGCTACGATTTATGAGCGAACTGGCACTGCGTCCGCGTTGGCCGCAAATCGCGTTGGAGACATTGGGCTTGATAGAGGTCGTGTATCCGGGACTGGAAGAACTCTCCTGCCCTGACACACTTATCGGATTGCTGCCCCCTGTGTTGAGTGAATTTTTCAAGGCCAACTGGGTTGCGTTTACCGCGTCAATATTGGACTCTCTGCGCACTGACGGTGCCGTGACGTTCGGAGATTGCGGTCTGGATAAGCGATACAATGAGGACAGGCCATACATCGCCCTCGGCAAGTGGTTCTCTCTGGAAAACAGTTTTAGCCCTTGGCTTATCGCGCTCAAAGGGACGAACCGTCACCGCCGAAACGCTTTCGTGCAGTCGTTGATAAGGAAAGCGGTGTCTCCTGTGCCAGATCAGAGCGAACTTGATCGATGGACAAGTTTAGTGTTTGAGAGTTTGTTCAAGCAACTTGCAGAAAAGGCAACAAACACGCTTTCATGGCTTGCGGTTGCCGATAAGCAGAGCGGTGAAAACTCCTCGGTGGGAACGGTTAAGGCTCTGCAAATCAATTTCCCCAAACTCGCTTTGCGCACACCGTTAAAGTTGTTTCGATGCGCGACCACGGGGCAGGTCTGGCCGCGTTCGGTAGCAGGCGATGCCCCGGCGCGTGTTCGGCTGGATTTAAAGCCGGTGACGCCAGAAGAGCTGGATCAGGATGCACGATTGGGGCGGCAGCGACGGGAGTATCGCGAATCGAAACTCTTTGAAATAGGTATTTGGGGCGATGAGCACAGTGCGCAACTTACACCGCCAGAGAACCGTCGCCTTCAAGATTTATTCAGAGTTGGCCTTCGTAATCTACTGAGTTCCACCACCACACTTGAACTCGGTATCGACATCGGCGGCCTAAACGCGGTACTTATGGCGAATCTGCCGCCCGGCAAGGCCAACTATCTACAGCGAGCGGGCCGGGCTGGACGCCGTGCCGACGGCTCGTCTGCGGTCATTGGATTTGCCCGCCCGAGTGCCTACGAGCAGGAAGTTTTCAAGAAATTTGACCATTATCTTGACAGTCCGTTACGGCGGCCGAATGTATTTCTTGATCGCACGCAAATCGTTGAGCGGCATTGGAATGCTTTTTTGTTGGGTGAGTTTTACCGGACGCTAACCCGTGAAGAGACTGGCACAATGACGGCCTATGGTCGGATGAGGTGGTTTTGCAATCTGACAACGGTTCCATTTTGGGATCACCAATCGGGCAAACCCGATGAAAACTCCGCGAGTGATGAAAAATCTGGGCTCACCCTGTTTGTTGAATTTTTGAATAAAGCTAAAACGGACACGTCCGTCTTGGCAGAGTTCGATGCGGCACGCACTCGCATCCGCGCCGGATGCGGGGGGGCGGGGGCGTTGGGTGGAAGCATCCCTGAACTTCTTGATGCCGCCGCAAAGCGGTTTACGGATGCGCTTGCTCCGTGGCGCAAAGATTACGAAGAGATTCTGAAGGCTTGGGAGGATACCGCTCAATCACGATTCGCTAACAAACTCTATCATCAGTTAAAATTGCTCTCAGAGATAACGGTGATTGAGACACTGGCAAACTGTCGCGTGTTGCCACGTTACGGTTTTCCTATTGACCTTCACGCATTAAAGGTTGTCGCATCAAAAAAGAACAACAGGGGAGATTTCCGTTTGGAGCGGAAAAGCCTGCAAGCGCTCCGAGAATATGTTCCGGGCTCTAAAGTGATGGCGGGGAACCGTACCGTGACTTCGCACGGAATCTTGAAACATGGTGTCGGTGAACGTGCGCTGGGGCTTAGCGGTCAACTGGCGACATGTGTTAATGGACATTCTTTTTACACGATAACGCCTTCAGTAGGTAACTGTCCTTACTGCGGGGAAGGCGTGGCAGGGGTGCCGAAAAATCTACTGTTGCCTAGGAGTGGTTATACGACTGCTGCATGGGACGAACCTGAGTACAGGTATGAACCACATGTTGTCAGCTATCGCTGTCCTGTACATGTCCAGCTCCACGAGCTGACACAATCAGTCACTGACTTCGGAGGCGTTTCTGGCTTGTCAGCCGCGTGGTTCAAGGATGGCGAAATTTTAGCTATTCACGATGGCGAGAAGGGGAAAGGTTTTGCGATCTGCACTAAATGCGGTTTCGCGGACAGCGAAGACGCACATGGCGGCTCAGGCCGCATCGGGTTGCCAAATGGTTTTTCGGAACATGCATCTCTGACCAACCCCAATCCATTGAGCCATTGCTGGAAGGATGAAGGCGCACCTGTCTTGCGCAACATAACGCTTGCCGCACAGCAGACAACTGAACTTCTGCTGCTGGATTTTTCTCCGTGGTTGTTCAGGTTCGGCGTCCCACCGCATGACGCCATCATTGCCGCTGTCGCCGCCGCGTTGAAACTCTCAGGGGCGCGGCTCTTGGAAATTGATGCGCGCGAGCTTGGGATGATAGATGTTTTTCCCGCCGGGGAGAACGGAACCGGCCTGGGCGTTCTACTCTACGACGACATACCGGGCGGTTGCGGTCATGTTCGCGATCTTATGGAAAGTGCCGACGACTGGCTGCGGGCAGCACGGAAATTACTGTATGTGAATGCCACTCATCACAAAGCATGTCTGCACGGATGTATCGACTGCATTCTCTCGGCATTCTCCCGTGAAACCGTGATTCAGCCAGATCGCTGCGGGGCGTATGATCTGCTTAATGCCCTGCTTTCCGGCCAGCAATGGCAAGCGCCGCGAATCGAAGCTCCGCAAACGGTGATTCAAGCGCAATTGCCTTTGCATTCGGCAAGCAAGAATTCTCGTGTGCTGAAACAACGATTGCAATCGCTCATATCTTCTAACTCGGCCATGCCGTTTGAAAAGAAAGTTTGGAAGACCGTTCTTGAACAACTAAAAGAGGGTAGGTTGTCTGAACAGGAAATTGCTGAGAAACTGGCTGAACTTTAGTGCCTTACGACTCGACAAGCACGGTAAAAAACAAGTTATTTCTCACACGAGGGGCACGAAGATTTTTTTGGGGGGCAGGGGCGAGGTTTGTTTACTACGAAACATACGGAATACACGAAAAGGCACAGCACTGATTTTGTGTAGTTCATGGTTTAGGTTTTAACGTAATGTGGCACGGGCATCTTGCCCGTGTTTCATGGGCGAGACGCCCATGCCACGAGGGGTTTTGCAAGAGCCCCCCCTGTTAAGAATTTCCGGCTCATGCGGTGAATGTCTTGCCAATGTCTTGCCAAGCGCAGTCCGTCAAATAGAAAAGACACCGTAGGTTTTTTTGAGGCGGCAAGCACCGCATTATCGATTGGTAGGCTTGCAACCGGCGGCGGATCAGGTAAAATAAATGGCTCAAAAACAGCTTGCGGAAGGCGCGGGCAGAATACAAGGACGCAGAGACATGCAGAACATCGATTGGGCGAGTTTGGGTTTTAGCTACATGGATACGCATTGCCACATCCGTTATGTGTGGCGCGACGGCGTGTGGAGCGAAGGCGAACTGGTGAAGGAGCCGTATCTGAAAATGCACATCGCGGCCTCCTGCCTGCACTACGGCCAAGAGGCGTTCGAGGGCCTCAAAGCGTTTCGCTGCAAAGACGGCAAGGTGCGTATCTTCCGTCCGCACGCCAATGGCGAGCGGCTGATCAGATCGGCGCGCCGTACTTGCATGGCACCGGTGCCTGTGGAGATGTTTGTTGACGCGGTCAAGCGCGCGGTCAAGGCCAACGAGGATTTCATGCCGCCGTATGGCACGGGCGGCTCGATGTACATCCGTCCGCTGCTGCTCGGTACCGGACCGCAGATCGGTGTGGCACCGGCCAACGAATACACGTTTCTGGTGATGGTCATGCCGGTGGGACCCTACTACAAGGGCGGGCTCAAGCCGGTGCGCGCGCTGGTGGTGGACGAGTATGATCGCGCGGCACCGTACGGTACGGGCGATATCAAGATCGGCGGCAACTACGCGGCCAGCCTGTACGCGCATGAGGAGGCCAAGCGCGCGGGGTATCCTGTGGAACTCTATCTGGACGCCAAGACCCGCACGTTCATCGAAGAATTCGCGACCTCCAATTTTATCGGCATCACCAAGGACGGCACGTACGTTACGCCCGATTCGCATTCGGTGTTGCCCAGTGTCACCAACGACACGCTCAAGCAGATTGCGGCTGATCTGGGCATGAAGGTCGAGGTGCGCCCGGTGCCGTTCGACGAGGTCAAGGAGTTTGCCGAGGTCGCGGCGTGCGGCACGGCGGTGGTCGTCACACCGATATGCGAGATCACGCGCGGTGACACGGTGATCACGACCGGCGATCCGGACGGTTGCGGGCCGGTGCTGCAAAAGCTGTACGATACGGTGCAGGGCATCCAGTACGGTCGGCTGCCGGACACCCACGGCTGGTGCGTCGAGGTCTAACCGGCTACGCCTCTAACCGGCTGCGCCGGAGTTAGTAAGTAGGATTTAGGAGTTAGGATTTAGGAGGGGCTTTATGTCTGTTGCGCGTAGACGGTTTTTGCAAATGGCGGCGGTCGCCGGAACGGTGGCCGTTGTCCGCAGTGAAGACGCGTCCGCAGCCTCTTCTCAGCCGCCCGCGCGCTGTCTGCGGGGCGGGTTCGCACTTGATGCGGAACGTCTGCGGATCTTCAGCCCGGCGGTGCGTGCGCCGCTGAAGATCATGGTGATCGGCGATACGCATCTCTTTCTGGATGATGCGCGCGGTGAACCGTATCAGTCCTACAGCGGACGGATGGCGAAGGCCTACAATACGACGAAGCATGTGGCGACCGGCGCATCGACGACACCGCAGGCATGTTTCGAGGAGGCACTGTCGCGCGCCCGCGAAGAGCGCGTGGCATTGCTGGTGCTGGTGGGCGACATTCTGAGTTTTCCCTCTGAAGCCGCTGTCGAGTGGGCGCGTGCGCGCTTGCAGGCGTCCGGCGTGCCTTACCTCTACATCGCGGGAAACCACGACTGGCATTACGAAGGCATGGAGGGCACGAGCCATGACCTGCGCGCGACGTGGACGGCGCAACGCCTCGCGCCTTTGTATCAGGGACGTCATCCGCTGATGGCGGCGGTAGATGTGGGCGGCGTGCGCGCCGTGGTGATTGACGACTCGACCTATGAGATTCTGCCGGAGCAGGCAGCTTTCTTCCGCGAACAGGTGGCCAGCGGTATGCCGTTGGCGCTTTTCATGCATATTCCGCTTTATGCGCCCGGTCGCGGTATTGGGTTCGGATGCGGACATCCCGACTGGAATGCGTCACGCGACAAGAATTGGCAGATCGAGCGACGCATGAAGTGGCCCGAAGCCGGACACACGCCAACTACGCTGTCTTTCAGACGTGATGCGTTCGCGGCGCCAAACCTGCTCGGCGTGTTCGCAGGCCATATCCACAGGCCCTCGCTCGATTGCGTGAACGGCATTCCGCAGATCGTCACGGCCGCCAATGCCGCTGGCGGATTTGTCACAGCAGAGTTCCTGCCCGCGTGACTTCCGCGCAGCGTGCGGAAACACTTAGTTCCGCACACTTAGTCAGTTACGCTTAGTCGTTACACCTAGTCGATTGCGTTAGCGACAAAGTGTTTGGACTAGGTGTAAACGACGAGTGTTTTGACGTGTCGCGACTAATTGCGGCTCGTGGGGGCGCTCGCCCGTCGGCGCTTCGCAAGGGTGCGCCTCCTTGAAGTGACCCTTCAGGCCACCAGGCCTTTCGCGCACAGCCCGGAAAACTCTCAACTCTCAACGTTCAACGCTCAACGCTCAAGTGCCAAACTCCTAACTCCTCAATCCTAAATCGACGCACCGCGCTACGTAAGGGGTGACTCCGCCCTGGCTAATCCTGTATAATGCAGGCGATGACAAAAAAAGGGAGAGAACTGCCGCAGTGGATATCGATTGATGCGCTTTGACGGCGCATTGGAGATCGGCGTAGTGGCGACAAGTTTGAGGATGTGATAGCTAAGGTGTGAGTGTATCCATGCGTAGAATGATTTTGGCTGTAGTGGTGTCCGTCTGCGCGGCGGCAGCGGCGCGGTCGGGAGTTGTGGATCTAGGTGAGGTTTTCAGCAAGGCAGAGAGCTGGGAGATCGACGCCGAAACTTTTTTGGGTGACTACCAGAAGTTCGGATTTCGTTTCCTTGACGGCAAGGGTAGCGCGATGTCGTCCGACAAAGGATCGTTACAATTCTTAGGCCAACCGGTTTTCGAAGCGCGCGTCTACTTCGCGGCATCATCGCTGCGCCGGGTTGAGCTTTCGATCTACAACAAGGGTGATGCCGGCGTAAAAGACCGCGAGGCTTTTGACGCACTGGCGGAGAAGACTAAGGCGGACATAAGCGGCCACTTGCAGGACAGCGGAATGACCGGCAAAACGGCCAGCGAGCGCGCTAATTACGTGGTCAAGCGTCACCAATGGGTCAAACGCACGCCGGGCGTACAACTGGAGTGGGCTTATGTCGAGCCGCACCGTTCGGGCGGTAAAAGTGTGGCATACGGTGCGGAATACATCAAGGTGGTGATGGTGCCGCTACAGAAGGGCCGGAACTCAATGACCGCGATCACGGGGGGAATGCGGGCGAGCCGCGCGAAGAGCGGCAGACTCATAAAGGAAAATGTGCAGCGCAATGCGGACGGAGATGTCTGGATCGAAAACGTGCCGATGGTCGACCAAGGTCAGAAAGGTTATTGCGCGGCGGCTTCATCGGAACGCGTGCTGCGCTATTATGGGTTAGCGATAGACCAGCACCAGGTCGCCCAGCTCGCCGCGACTGCAGCAGAAGGTGGCACTACAATCGAGGGCATGGCAGCGGCCGTAGGCAAAATCGGTCGGCAGTTCCAGTTGGACAAACGTGATCTGATCTTGATCGACTCAAAGGGCAGTTTCGAACGTAGCGAACACATGAAACAGCTTGATCGGTATAATGCTACGGCAAAGAAAAAAAAGGCGGCTGTGATAGACTGGCAGGAGTTTACGACCGACAATGTGGTGGACCTGCAGACGATTTGGCAAGCGATGGACCCCGAGATCCTTCTGACGGCCAAGAGCACGGAGCGGCAGGACATGAACAAGTTTATGCGAAACATCAAGACGTATACCGAACAGGGGGTACCGTTGTTGTGGTCGTGCCTGGTGGGTATGTATCCGGAAGAGCCGGAACTAGGTCAGCCCGGTATTTTCGGTCATGTACGCCTAATCATCGGCTATAACGAAAAAAACAACACGTTGCTTTATTCGGATTCATGGGGGCCGCGCCATGCCTTGAAGCGCCTGCCTTTTGATCAGGCGTGGGCAATGACCAAGGGGCTGATCGTTCTAAAACCAAGAGATGTGAGGTAACGCAAAAGAAATGAACGCAAAACAAGCCACGCCGCATACCCTTACGGGAATTTTGGTTGACCCTGTCCAGAAAACCAGTTTCGGTGCCCGTCTGACCCTTTCGAAGCAAGGTACGATCGCCGCAATCGAGCACGAGCCTGATCCCGATCCCGGCTATATCTTGCCCGGCTTTGTCGACGCGCATGTCCACATCGAAAGCTCGATGCTCACCCCCGCCGCCTTTGCACGCGCGGCCGTAACGCACGGCACGCTCGCCGCCGTGGCCGATCCCCACGAAATCGCCAACGTGCTAGGCGAGCGCGGTGTGATGCTGATGCTCGAACTCGCCAGCCAAACACCGTTCGTCTTCGGCTTTGGTGTCCCCTCCTGCGTGCCGGCCACTCCCTTCGAAAGTGCTGGCGCGGAACTGGGACCGGAGGCAGTCGCTCGCCTGCTCGACCTACCTGGCATCACGCACCTTGCCGAGATGATGGACGTGCCCGGTGTGCTCAAAAATGATCCCGCCGTCCGCGCCAAACTTGATGCTGCGCACCAGCGCGGCCTGCCCGTCGACGGCCACGCACCCGGTCTCCGCGATAACGCCATGCGCGCCTATGCTGCAGCCGGCATTACGACCGATCACGAGAGCCTATCCTTCGAAGAGGCGCGTGAGAAACTCAAGGCCGGCATCAAGCTTCTGGTTCGCTACGGTTCGGCCGCGCGCCGCTTCGAGTCCTTCCTGCCTCTGCTGCCGCGCTTCCCGGACCTCTGCATGCTGTGCAGCGATGACAAGCATCCAGACGACCTGTTGCGCGACCATATCAACTTCATTGCGGCCACCGCCTTCCGGCAGGGGCTCGCCCTTCAGACCATCCTGCAGGCGGCTTGCGTCAACCCCGTGCGCCACTACCGTCTCCCGCTCGGTCTGCTTCAACTCGGCGACAGCGCGGACTTTCAGATCGTCGACGACCTGCGCACCTTCCAGCCGCGCGAAGTTTGGTTGCGTGGGCAATGTGTCGCCCGCGATGGCGTCTCGTTCCTGCCCGCTGGTGAGCCGCGCGTCGAAAACAATTTCGCGGCACGCCCTATCAATGTCGACGCACTGCGCATCCCGGATCAGCCCGGGTGCCGTGTGCGGGTCATTGGCGTTCGCGACGGCGAAGTCACCACCGCCCACCTGCTGGAGACGCCCAGCGTGGATCAGGGCGCAGTCGTCGCCGATCCCGGACGCGACCTTGCAAAGCTCGTTGTCTGCAACCGTTACGTCCCCGCCGCTCCTGCGATCGGCTTGGTCAAGGGGTTCGGCTTGCGGCGTGGTGCGCTCGCCACCAGTGTCGCGCACGACTCGCACCATGTGATTGCGATCGGTGCCTCGGACGATGCCTTGGCAGCCGCGATCAACGAGGTGGTTCACCACAGCGGCGGCCTGGCTGTGGCCGACAGCAACCGTAAAATCCTCACCTCCCTGCCGCTGCCGCTGGCTGGCCTGATCTCCACCGAGCCTGCCGAACAGGTGGCCAGAGCGTATTCGGATTGTGACCGTCTCGCGAAGATTTTAGGTTCACCACTCGCGGCGCCTTTCATGACGCTCTCCTTCCTCTCGCTCTCGGTCATCCCCAGCCTGAAGCTCACGGACAAAGGACTTTTCGACGGAGAAGCCTTCCGTCATGTTTCTCTCTTCGAGGAGAAACATGACGAATTTAGGAGTTAGGATTTAGGAATTAGGAGTTTTTTATCCCAATCGGGATCGCTATCGGTATCGAAACTCGTAACGAAGCCTATAAGAAAGGTTCAAGCATGAGACAGATAGACCCTTATGAACCCTGCATGTGCGGCAGCGGCAAAAAATATAAATTTTGCTGCTACCAAAAAAAGAACGATGCGGCCGCCCCTTCAACGGCGGGTCTTAGCAGTTCCGCGCACACCAAAGACGTTTTCGCTGATTTGTTTGCCGCCGATGAGGACAAATGCCTTGAGAGCTTTGATCTGAACCAAAAAGGGCTGAAACTGATGCGCAGCGGGGATCTGGAAGAGGGCCTGCCTTATTTTCGCAAAGCGATAACTGCAATGCCGCAGATCTATACCGCCTCAAACAATCTCGCACTGTGCCTTCTGGTATTGGGCAGGCTGGATGAAGCCATACAGGTACAAAAAGAGAGCCTGATGGCCTCGCCCTTCCCCAACCCCTTCGGCCTTGCTAACATGGCCACTTTCCTGTATATTAGCGGCGACGAGACCGGTTGCCAACGCAACATCGATGAAGCGGTGAAGCTCAAGATGCCGAGTAGCGATGCCTGTGTCAAGGTCTGCGAAGTCCTCGCACGCTTGCGCCGCCACCAAGACATCATCGACTTGGTTGACCGGTGCGAGTTTGACGATAATCCGAACATGTTCTTCTATTCGGGTGTGGCCGCCGCCAACCTTGGTGCTTTCGAACGTGCCCAAAGGGATTTACGCCGTGTAGGTATCGGCTTCCCTAAATCTGGCGTCGTGCGCCGCTACCTGCAGCATATCAAAGAAAAGACACCGCCGCACACCGTTCGCGGCGATTGGCCCTATGTGTCTTCCATTCATGAAGTATGCCCGGGACTTCTTCTGGCGACCGACATGCGTACAAATTTAGACAGTTGGCGGGATCGCCGCGTGACCGTGGATTTCAGCGAAACGTTTCTGAACGAATCAGTAGCGGATTGGGAGGAGATCGTCGCGCTAATATCCACCATCAAACATCCTGAGGCCGTCAATCTGCTCTGGCTGATCGCCAAGGGACGTTTCGGCCCGGACGATTTGCGCGTCAAAGCGGCGGCAGAATTGGCAACCCGCGATGAGTTGGCTAAAGGCCAGAAAATTGAAATGTTTCTTAAGGGCAGGACTACGGAAGTTGCGCTGGGCGGCATGCAGCTCAACCCCGACTTCCGGTTCGGAAACCCATTGTCTGAGAAGTTGGACAAAAAATACGAAAAGGCCGTCATCGCAAGCGAAAAGGGCAACGCTGATTGGGAAAAGATCGAGCAAGTTTTTTTGGAGATTTTGAATGAGGAGCCCGATTATTATCCGGCGCGTTACAATTATGCGATCGCTCTGCTGAGGCAAAACAAAAACAATGAAGCGTTGCCGATTTTGCGTGACCTTGTCGCAAAATATCCCGATTACCTTTTTGCGCGTGCCACGCTCCTGCAACTATTGTTACTGTTGAATCTTGATGATGAAGCCGACGAGCTGGCCCAATCGACGACGTTGCCGCAAGAAACACACCCTAACGCCTTTGCCACATGGATGGTGGCGCAAACCATTTACCATGAGGACGCCAAGCGTTATGACGAGGCCTACTCATGTATACGTGCCGCGCATGAGTGCGCGCCGCAACTGACGTCTGTCAAACGCTTGTGGGAAGCCTACAAGGACTGGGAAGAGGACGAAGACGAGGACTGGGAAGAAGACGAGGATTGGGAAGAGGACGAGGATGAGTTGTAAGCCTAAAGACGCACGGAAAGTCCAACTATTGCGACCACCCAGTGGTCGCAATGATGAGTGTAAAAACGGCGTTGCGCGAGCCCAGACCGCAGACTGGAGGGCGAGTGTCCTCACGAGCCGCCTTCCGCGCATGGCGCGGAGGGAAAGCGGTGCCGCGACCCGCGCACAGCGCGGTTCTTGTCACCGCAGATTTTCTTACCTCTCACCTATTACCTATTACCTAAAAAAAACGGGCGCCGGCGATTCCTCGCCAACGCCCGTCTTTTTTAGATGTGACGCTTATTCCGGCTGCGGCAGGTCGGCCAGAGCCTGAAGCATCGCGAAGTTGTCCTTGAACTTCCCTTCGGCCTTCTGCAGCATCGCCTCGCCGTTGGGATTGAGCTTCAGGAGCTGCTTGAAGCGGTTCTCCTTCAGCGCGGTCTCGGCGAACGACTGCGTCGGTGCCTTGCTGTCGAGCTGCAGCGGGTTCTTGCCCTGTGCGGCGAGTTCCGGATTGTAGCGGTAGAGCGGGAAGTGGCCCGTCTCTACGGCGACCTTCTGGCGCTCCAGACCCTCGACCATGTTGATGCCGTGCGCGATGCAGTGCGAGTAGGCAATGATGATCGCCGGCCCGTCATACGCTTCGGCCTCGGCAAATGCCTTGACCGTGGCGGCCGCGTTGGCACCCAGGCTGACCTGCGCGACGTAGATGTTCTTGTAGGTCATCGAGATCATGCCGAGGTTCTTCTTCATCTGCTCTTTGCCGGAGGCCGCGAACTTCGCGACCGCGCCGAGCGGCGTGGACTTCGAAGCCTGCCCGCCGGTGTTGGAGTAGACCTCGGTATCGAGCACGAGGATCTTGATGTTACGCCCGGAAGCGAGCACATGATCAAGACCGCCGTAGCCGATGTCGTACGCCCAGCCGTCGCCACCGACTGCCCAGACCGACTTGCGGATCAGGTAGTCCGCCACGCCCAGCAGGCTCTTGCAGATAGCGCAGCAGGAACCGTCGCCGAGCAGCTTCTTCAACTCAGCCACCAGTGCGCGCATGGCTTCGACGCCTTCGCCGCTCTTCTGGTCGGTCTCCTTGATCTTGCGGGCCACCTCTTTGAGTGCGTCCGGCGCCTGCTCGGCAGCGATGAGCTGATCGATCAGCTCCAGCGCGTAGCCGTTCAGCTTGTCAGCGGTCAGGCGCATGCCGAAAGCGAATTCGGCGGCGTCCTCGAAGAGCGAGTTGGACCACGACGGGCCGCGGCCGTCCTCACGCGTGCAGTACGGCGTGGTCGGCAGGTTGCCGCCGTAGATCGACGAGCAGCCGGTCGCGTTGCCGATCAGCAGGCGGTCGCCCGCGAGCTGGGTCAGCAGCTTGAGATACGGTGTCTCGCCGCAACCGGCGCAGGCGCCGGAGAACTCGAAGAGCGGGCGCTTGAGTTGACTGCCCTGAATGGTCGTCAGGTTGAGCTTGGAGGCGTCCGCTTCAGGCAAGCCCAGGAAGAACTTCCAGTTGGCGGCCTCCGGCGCGCGCAACGGGAACTGCGGGGCCATATTGATCGCCTTCTTGGTGGGGTCGGCCTTGTTCTTGGCCGGGCAGCGCTGCACGCACAGGCCGCAACCGGTACAATCTTCCGGCGCGATCTGAATCGTGTACTTGAAGCCCGGGAAGGCCTTGCCGATCACGCCCTTGGCATCCGCAGACTTGAAGGTCTCGGGAGCGTCCTTCAGGCAGGCGGCGTCGTAGGCTTTGGGACGGATGGCCGCGTGCGGGCAGACCAGCGAGCACTGCGTGCACTGGATACAGACGTCGGGATCCCACACCGGAATCTCGGTCGCGATGTTACGCTTCTCCCACTGCGTGGTGGCAGTCGGCCAGGTGCCGTCGTTCGGAATCTTCGAGACCGGCAGGTCATCGCCGCGCTGGGCCATGATCTCGGCGGTCACGATCTTGACGAACTCCGGTGCCTCGTCGGCGACCACGGCGGGCATCTTGATCTTGCCGGCCGGCTGCGCGGGGTAGTTCACCTGCTTGACAGCGTTGGCGGCCGCGTCGATAGCGTCCCAGTTCATCTTGACCACGGCTTCGCCCTTCCGGCCGTAGGTCTTCTGCGCAGCCTTCTTGAGGGCTTCGATCGCCTCATCTTCGGGCAGGATGCCGGAGATCTTGAAGAAGGCAGTCTGCATGACGGTGTTGATGCGTCCGCCGAGGTTCAGTTCATGGTCGAGCTTGAGGGCGTTGACCACGTAGAACTTCAGCTTCTTGTCGATGATCTGCTGCGCGACTTCGTCCGGGGTGTTGTCCCACACCTCTTCCGGCTCAAACGGCGAGGCCAGCAGGAAGGTGCCGCCGGGCTTGATGTTGGCGAGCATGTCATACTTCTCAAGGAAGGAGAAGTTGTGGCACGCCACGAAGTCCGGCTTGGTGCAAAGGTACGGGCTGCGGATCAGCTCCGGCCCGAAACGCAAATGCGAAACCGTGATCGCGCCGGCCTTCTTCGAGTCATACACGAAGTAGCCCTGTGCAAAGTTGTCGGTGTCCTCGCCGATGATCTTGATCGAGTTTTTGTTCGCGCCGACCGTGCCGTCCGAGCCCAGCCCGTAGAACATGCACTCCTTGCGTCCCTCATCGGAAAGCGTGAAGTCGGCGGGAATCTCAAGGCTCAGACCGGTCACGTCGTCCTTGATGCCGATCGCGAAGTTGTTCATCGGCTTCGCCTGCTTGGCGTTGTCAAAAGCCGCCTTGACCATCGCGGGGGTGAATTCTTTCGAACCCAGACCGTAGCGGCCGCCATAGATTGCGACATCGCTCTTGATGTCGGCCAGCTTGTACTGCACAGTTTGACCGATCGCGGCGCGCACGTCGGTGTAAAGGGGCTCGCCCACGCTGCCGACTTCCTTGGTGCGGTCCAGTACCGTCAGGGTCTTGGCCGTCTTGGGGATCGCCAACGCGAAGGCCTTGGTATCGAACGGACGGTAGAGGCGCACCTTGATGACGCCCAGCTTCTCGCCCTTCTTGTTCAGCTCTTCCACCGTCGCGTGCACCG